>Ga0265292_1003070_pt1 | contig 10661 bp, 7 predicted proteins | sample Munlanlewell296A_FD_189080 | JGI IMG/M metagenome (GOLD analysis project Ga0265292, IMG submission 189080) | Leachate microbial communities from a municipal landfill in Southern Ontario, Canada - Leachate well 296A | ecosystem: Engineered > Solid waste > Landfill > Unclassified | place: Canada... | reverse complement strand
TCGAACCCTGGCGAAACGAATAAAAACGATCATACCGGACACTCTGGCGGTTGCCACTAGAGGAGGTTCCTTAACATCTTATTCAAAGACCCCGTATGCGGCAAGCGTCTTCAACGCTGAAAAGCCCATGTAGTAATCGATTATGAAGGCGTAAATTACTTCCTTTGTTGTCTGCGATGTCAGACGGAAAGAGACAAAGTGAAAGAAAAATACCTATGAACTCCGTTCCGCTTGATGGGCAGATGTTTCTGTGCCTGTTGGTTGCAACAGTACTTGGCGCGCTGATCTGCTATGAACGAAAGCGCACCGGCAAGCCGTCCGATGTGCAGGCACATCGGACGGTCAGCCCAGTCGCGGCAACACAAAACCCATCTGCCAGGATCAATCGGAGTTGGTGAAGTTGAAACACTGGTACACTACTTAATAACCTGGAGGTTTAAATGTCAAATCGAAAAGTTCGCGTGGTGGTTAATGGCTACGGCGTCATTGGCAAGCGCATTGCCGACGCAGTGGCCGTGCAGGATGATATGGAACTGGTCGGCGTGGCCGATGTGGTCAGTGACTGGCGTATCATGGTCGCTGTCGAAAAAGGTTACCCGATCTTCGCATCCAGCGCTGAGTCGGCTGCGCAAATGCGCGCCGGCGGCATTCCGCTAGCTGGGAATTTGGATGACGCCTTGGGCAAGATTGATGTGGTCGCCGACGCGACGCCCAAGAAAGTCGCCTCGGCCAACTTCGAGAAGTACAAGGCCGCCGGAGTCAAATCTATCTTTCAGGGCGGCGAGAAACACAGTCTCACCGGCCACTCGTTTGTCGCGCAGGCCAACTACGAAACCGCCATTGGTCGCGACTCGACTCGTGTGGTCTCGTGCAACACCACTAGCATCGTTCGCACGTTGGGCGCACTTAAGAACGCCGGGCTGCTGAAGAAGGCGCGCGGGGTACTCATCCGCCGTGCGACCGACCCGTGGGAATCCGACCATGGCGGTGTGATGAACACGGTTGTCCCGGAAAAGAACATCCCTTCGCATCAAGGCCCGGACGCCCAAACGGTCCTGCCTGATCTCGATGTGATGACGATTGCGGTGGTGGCCGCGCATACTACGAGTCACCTGCACTCCTGGAGCGTGGAAATGACCCGGCCCGCCAGCAAAGACGAAGTATTAACGGCCTTTCGCGCCGCCCCGCGCATCGCGTTTTTGCGAATGTCTGAGGGCATAGTTGCCCTAAACAGCACGCTGGAGATGCTGTCTGACTTGGGCCGCCCGCGCGGTGATATGTGGGAGGTGGGTCTGTGGGAAGACAACTTGACGGTGGCGGGGAGCGAGTTGTTCTATAACTATCAAGTCTACAATCAGGCCATCGTCGTCCCGGAGACCATTGACGCCATCCGCGCATTGACCGGCATCGAAAAGGATGGCGCGGCTTCCATCGCCAAGACGGATGCGGCACTCGGCCTGGTGCGCGAGTTTCTGACGCGCAAACCCGCACTGGCGTAGTGTGGATTGGCGCGGCTCAACCTCTCCTCCGGTGTCATACAAACGCGACCTGGGCGACGCATCCTTTGACAAGATCGTGAGCGTGGGCATGTTCGAGCATGTTGGACGCGCACATCCGCCCGAATACTTTGCTCATTCGTATCGCCTAGTCAAGCCCGGCGGACTGTTCCTCAACCATGGTATCTCACGCCGCGCAGACAATCGTCAACGACGCACTTTCGGCGGCGACGCCGCAGGGAAACGGCTTGAGGAAAGAGCATGGTCGAATCGTAAAACGAGCTTGATGTTGCGTTGCCGCCGCACAACGTCGCACCGACTTCGGTGCGTTAATCCGATCACAGGCCAGGTGAAACCATGAGGAGAAATAACCTAACCGTCGATGCCGAACTGGAAAAGCTTCAGCACGAATCATTCAACTACTTTTTGCATGAAACGAATCCAGCCAACGGGCTGGTGATCGACAAGACCGAAGCGGATTGGCCTGCCAGTATTGCCGCCACTGGCCTCGCGTTGGCATCTTACCCGGTGGCTGTCGAGCGCGGATTTATGTCGCGCGCCGCGGCGGTAGAACGAACGCTGACGACGCTGCGTTTTTTCTGGAACAGCCCGCAAGGTTCCGAACCCGACGCGACCGGCTACCAGGGCTTTTACTATCACTTTCTCGACATGCAGACCGGGCGGCGCGCCTGGCAATGCGAACTGTCAACAGTAGACAGCGCTTTTCTGCTGGCGGGCGCGTTGACGGCAGGAATGTATTTTGCCGCCGATACACCGGACGAGCGTGAAATCCGTATTCTTGCCGACGCGCTCTACCGACGCACAGATTGGCAATGGGCGCAAGACGGCGGCGCAACGGTCACGCACGGCTGGAAGTCCGAAAGCGGATTTCTCAAATACCGTTGGGAAGGCTACGATGAGGCGATGCTGCTATATATCCTGGGGCTGGGCTCGCCTACTCATCCGTTGCCCGAGAGCAGCTACGCAGCGTGGGCTTCCACTTACCGTTGGGAAAACTGTTACGGATATGAATACCTTTTCGCCGGGCCGTTATTCACCCACCAGCTCTCGCATATCTGGATTGATTTTCGCGGCATTCAGGACGCGTTCATGCGCGTCAAAGGCATCGACTATTTCGAGAACAGCCGTCGCGCGACTTATGTGCAACAACAGTACGCGATGGACAATCCGCTCAAGTTCGCGGGTTATGGCCGGTGTTGCTGGGGAATTACCGCAAGCGAGGGCCCCGGCCCCGACACCATCAAAATAAACGGCATCGATCGCCAATTCTTCGATTACGTGGGACGCGGCGTGCCGTACGGACCCGACGACGGAACCATCGCACCGTGGGCCATAGTGGCGTCACTGCCGTTCGCACCCGAGATCGTGTTGCCCGCGCTCGACTATTGCATACACCAGGCTAAATTGACCGAGCTGAACCCGTACGGCTTCAAAGCGTCTTTCAACCCGACGTACCCGGGAAAGTTCCGCAACCCGCATGGCTGGGTGTCGTCGTGGCATTACGGGCTTAATCAAGGGCCGATCATTCTGATGATCGAAAATTATCGGACCGGATTGTTGTGGCAATTGATGCGAAACTGCCCATACATCGCCAGCGGCTTGCATCGGGCGGGTTTTGGCGGAGGTTGGTTATGACCTCTGTCGAGGATATTTCGTCATACGTAAACCAGTAACTATGAACGCATGAAACAGGTCTCTTGCAGACCTGAGAAGGGTTATTACGAAAGATGACTACCATTGACATGAAAGATGTACTACCTCTGACGGCGGAAGAAGTCCAACGGATGAACGCCTATTGGCATGCTGCAAACTATCTCTCGGTCGGGCAGATTTACCTTTACGACAATCCACTCTTGCGCGAGCCGTTGAAGCTCGAACACGTCAAGCCCAGACTGCTCGGCCACTGGGGGACAACGCCGGGGCTCAATTTTATCTACTTGCATCTCAATCGCCTCATCAAGCTGCATGATTTGAACGCGATCTTTCTCGCCGGTCCCGGACACGGCGGTCCCGGCGTCGTCGCCAACACCTATCTTGAAGGAACCTACAGCGAGTTCTATCCCGACATCTCGCAGGATGTCGAAGGCTTGAAGAAGCTATTCAAACAGTTCTCATTTCCCGGCGGCATCCCCAGCCACGCCGCCCCCGAGACGCCCGGTTCGATTCACGAAGGGGCGGAACTCGGCTACGCGCTCGTTCATGCTTATGGCGCGGTCTTCGACAATCCAGACCTACTCGCAGTCTGCGTCGTCGGCGACGGCGAGGCGGAAACCGGACCGCTGGCGACAAGCTGGCATTCCAATAAGTTTCTCAATCCGGCGCACGACGGCGCGGTGCTGCCGATCCTGCACCTGAACGGCTACAAAATCGCCAACCCGACTGTGCTGGCGCGAATCAGCCACGACGAACTGGCGAGCCTCTTTGTTGGCTACGGCTACAAACCCTACTTCGTGGAGGGTGATTATCCCGAAACGATGCATCAGCTCATGGCGGCAACGCTCGATACCGTGATCGCCGAGATTCAGGCGATTCAGAAAGATGCGCGCGAGAACGGCTTTTCGCATCGCCCGCAGTATCCAATGATTATCTTGCGCTCTCCTAAAGGCTGGACGGGACCGAAGTTTGTAGATGGTCTGCCGACTGAAAACTCATTTCGCTCGCATCAGGTTCCATTAGCAGAATTGGCAAGCAAGCCCGAACACTTGAAGATGCTTGAAGAATGGATGCGAAGTTATAAGCCCGAAGAACTCTTTGATGAGAACGGAAAGTTGATGGCGGAGTTGGCTGAGTTAGCGCCGAAGGGCGAGCGGCGGATGGGAGCCAATCCTCATGCCAACGGCGGATTACTGCTCAAAGATTTGAAGCTGCCGGATTTCCGCGATTACGCTGTTGACGTTCCCAAGCCGGGGACGGTCGAGGCGGAAGCGACGCGCGTGATGGGACAATTCTTGCGCGATGTGATGAAGCGCAACGAAGACTCGCGGAATTTCCGCGTGATGGGACCAGACGAGACGAATTCAAACAGACTCAACGCCCTCTTTGAAGTGACCGACCGGGTTTCTACAGCCACGATCCTGCCCACCGACGATCATCTCTCGCCGGATGGACGGGTGATGGAGATTTTGAGCGAGCACATGTGTCAAGGCTGGCTCGAAGGTTATCTTCTGACCGGGCGTCACGGCTTCTTCTCCTGCTACGAGGCGTTCATCCACATTATTGATTCGATGTTCAACCAGCACGCCAAGTGGTTGAAGGTCACCCGCCACATTCCTTGGCGGCGACCCATCGCTTCGCTCAACTACCTGCTGACCTCGCATGTCTGGCAACAGGATCACAACGGTTTCAGCCACCAAGACCCCGGCTTTATTGATCATGTCATCAACAAAAAGGCTGAGGTCGTGCGTGTGTACTTGCCGCCCGATGCCAACACCCTGCTGTCCGTCACCGATCACTGTTTGCGGAGCCGCAACTACGTCAACGTCATCATCGCCGGAAAACAACCCGCATTGCAATTCCTCAATATGGGTGCAGCCGTCAAGCACACGACCGCCGGCATCGGCCTTTGGGACTGGGCGAGCAACGACGCGCACGCCGAGCCTGATGTGGTAATGGCGTGCGCCGGAGACGTGCCGACATTGGAGACGCTGGCTGCCGTGGATATTCTCCGCCAGCATTTTCCTGAATTGAAGATTCGCGTTGTCAACGTCGTTGATTTGATGACACTTCAGCCTGAGAGCGAACATCCGCATGGGCTTTCTGACATGGACTTCGATTCCCTGTTTACGACTGACAAGCCGATCATCTTTGCCTTTCACGGGTACCCCTCGTTGATTCACCTACTGACCTATCGGCGGACGAATCACGAGAATCTTCATGTGCGCGGATACAAAGAGGAGGGAACGACCACCACACCCTTCGACATGGTCGTGTTAAACGATCTAGATCGTTTCCACCTCGTGATGGATGTTATTGACCGCGTGCCGAAGCTCGAACGAATTGGCGCGCAAGTGAAACAGGCGATGCGCGACAAGCGGATCGAGCACAAGCAGTACATTCGTGAACATGGCAATGACATGCCGGAGGTGCGCGACTGGAAGTGGCCGTATTAGGCTGAAGCCACGTATCAGACCGAGTTACATGGGGCGCGCTTCGCTCTCATGAACCGTCAGCTTAGGAGTTTAATGGATGATATTCTTGTTCTCAATCCTGGTAGTTCCTCGTTGAAGTTCGGCTTGTATCAAATGGCCGGCTTGAGCCAAGCATCTGCCACAAGGGATTCTGTAACAGTATTAGTGAAAGGGATCATCGAGCCGATCGGGGCGCCGCAAGCCAAACTTACAATGTCTCCGGCGACGCAGAAGGCCGTGAGTGAGACGGTTGAGGCGAAGACACCGGCTCAAGCTGTGGAACAAATAATCCATCGGCTGCTCGCCTACGCCGGTGAGAACAACCGCGCCGCTATGACGATCGAGGCTGTGGGATGTCGCGTTGTGCATGGTGGGGCGCGTTTCGTGGAGCCGACGCGCGTCACCCCGTCCGTACTCGACGAACTCCGCGCCTTGGGAGACTTGGCCCCGCTACACAACGCGGTGGATGTCGCCGTGCTTGAACAGGTGAAGCGCTCGCTGCCAGAGACTCCGGTGATGGCAGTATTCGACACGGAATTTCACCGGACGCTGCCGCCGGTTGCCTATACCTACGCCCTACCTTTCGAACTATGCGCCCGCTATGGCTTGCGTCGCTACGGATTTCACGGCCTTTCACACGCTTACGTGTCCCGGCAGTTGATTGGATATCTGGGACATGGCGCGGGAGGAACGAAGGTTGTTACCTGTCACCTGGGAAACGGTGCAAGTGTCTGCGCAGTGGCTGATGGTCAAAGCGTAGATATCAGCACGGGATTCACGCCGCTTGAAGGGTTGGTCATGGGCACCCGCTCCGGCGATGTTGATCCCGGTCTCATCTTGTACCTCATTCGCAAGGTGGGCATGACCGCTAGCGAGGTGGACAGTCTGCTTAATCGCGAAAGCGGACTGCGCGGTCTGTCAGGGTTGAGTGCAGACATACGCGATCTGGAACAGGCGGCGCTAGAGGGAAATGAGCATGCGAAATTAGCGCTGGAGGTTTTCGCTTACCGCACCCGCAAGTATATCGGCGCGTTTGCCGCCGCGCTGGCAGGATTGGATGCGGTCGCTTTCACCGGCGGCATCGGTGAGCATTCGGCTTTGATGCGCAGACGAATCTGCCAAAGATTGGAGTTTCTCGGGCTTCGTTTGGAGGAGGCTCGGAACAAAACGGCAAATGGGCGCGCCGCAATGCGGATTAGCGCAGAGAGCAGTCCGGTACAGATATGGGTGATCCCGACGGATGAAGAGCAGGAGATTGCACGGTCAACGGTTGAACAATTTCGTGATTTTTGAAATGCAAATCCCACTTGCCCTGGCAGGTTTATGGGTTGAGCGGTTTCGAAGTGGAGAACCTGATTAGCTTTTTTATGCTCTCGCTGCCGAACCGGGCTTGGTCCGATGTGCGTCTATCTCACTCACTCAAGGAGAAAACTTTCATGAAAACGACCGTTATCAAACTCGAAGGAATCGAATCGGTGCTCTCGCCGGCTGGGGTTGAGAAGAAGATGTGCCAACACCCTGGCATCCACAAAGTGGAAACGAACTTTATGACCAACACCGCCACCGTTTATCACGACGACTCGGTGACGCTGGCCGAAATTAAGAAGTGCGTGGCAGACTGCGGCTACGGGAGCGCGGGCGAAGCCTTGCCGGAGCATCTCATCAAACCGGGCAACCCGCCCGCCGCGGCGACGGTGGGCGCGGGCCATGATACACCGGTACCTGCGCCCGGTGCAGGTGTGACTGCACATGCAGGTCATACGATGCCCGCCAAAACCGATGAACACGCCGGGCATAAGATGCCTGCGCCACTGGCGGCCAAAGCCGGTGAACATGCCAAACACGCCGCGCCCGTAACCAAACCCGCCGTGAAGGCCGACGCACATGCCGGGCACGATACACCGGCACCCGCGGAACGGTCCGGCGCAGGTGTGGCGGCAATGGGCGCCGAGGCTGGCGAGGTGGAAGCCATGACCCACGAGATGGGCCACGGCGGCGGCATGGACATGGCAGGCATGGTGCGCGACATGCGTAACCGTTTCTTCGTCGCATTCATCATCGCTATCCCGGTCTTCCTGTACTCGCCGCTGTTCACTGGCTACTTCAAGATTCAACTGCCACTGCTGTTCGGGTTGTCTAACGAAGTGCTCTCGTTCTTACTCGCGACCCCCGCCGTGCTCTATGGCGGCTGGGTGTTTTACGTCGGCGCGTGGCGCGGCCTGCGAAACCGCACGCTCAACATGGCCGTGCTGATCACGCTCTCCGTGATGGCCGGGTATAGCTTCAGCGTGGCGGCAACCTTCTTCTTCAAGGGCGAAGTGTTCTACGAAGCGGCGGTGCTGTTACTGACCTTCGTCCTCTTCGGCCACTGGATGGAGATGCGCGCTCGCTCCGGGGCTTCACAGGCCATTCAAGCGCTGATGAACCTGACGCCGCCCAAAGCCACCGTCATCCGGAACGAGCAACCGGTCGAAGTGCCGACTTCCGAAGTTCTGCTGGACGATATCGTTCTGATCCGCCCCGGCGACAAGGTCCCGGTGGACGGCGCAATCATCGAAGGCGAGTCGAGCGTGGATGAGTCGATGATCACAGGCGAGAGTCTTCCGGTCAAGAAAACGGTTGGCTCAACAGTGATCGGCGCGACGATCAATAAGACCGGCACGTTCAAGTTCCGCGCGACGAAAGTCGGCGCAGATACGGCGCTGGCGCAGATCGTCAAACTTGTGCAGATGGCGCAGAACTCAAAGGCCCCTTCTCAACGATTAGCGGATCGGGCTGCGCAGTGGTTGGTGGCCGCCGCCGTTATCTTTGGGTTGGCGACGTTCTTAGGCTGGTTTTTCTTCGGTGGATCCATCATCCCGGCGGGAATGGATAAAACGGTCTGGGCGCTGACCTTGGCGATTACGGTCGTTGTCATTGCCTGCCCCGACGCACTGGGTTTAGCAATGCCGACGGCGGTGATGGTCGGCACGGGCCTCGGCGCGCAAAACGGCATCCTGTTCAAAAATGCCACCGCGCTCGAACAGGCTGCAAAGTTGCAAGCCATCATCTTCGACAAAACGGGCACGCTGACCGAGGGCAAGCCGCAGGTAGTTGAGGTCATGGCGGCCAGCAACCCGCTTACGCAAGATGAAATGCTAAGGCTGGTCGCTTCCGCCGAGCAGTCGTCTGAACATCCACTGGCGCAGGCTATCGTGGACAAGGCCAAAGCGCAGAACTTGAAACTGGAAGACACGAGCGGTTTCGAGGCCATCCCCGGCCACGGGATGAAAGCGACCGTTGCGGGCAAGACCCTGCTGGTGGGCAATCGCAAACTCATGGGCGACAACAACATCGCGCTCGACGGACATGGCGAGCATGCAGCCTCGCTGGAAGGCGCCGGGCGCACGGTGATCTATTCCGCGGTGGATGGCAAGTTTGCCGGCCTGATCGCCATCGCCGACGCTGTGCGGCCCAATGCCAAACAGGCCGTAGAAAAATTGACGGCCATGGGCGTGCAAGTCGCCATGCTCACCGGCGACAACCGCGCCACCGCTGAACGCATCGCCGGTGAACTTGGAATCAAAACTGTCTTCGCTGAAATATTGCCGGGGCAGAAAGCCGATAAAGTGAAGGAACTGCAATCGCAAGGCAAACTCGTGGCGATGGTGGGCGACGGCATTAACGACGCGCCCGCGCTGGCGCAAGCCGACGTGGGCATCGCCATCGGCGCTGGCACCGACGTGGCGATGGAAGCCGCCGATGTGGTGCTGATGAAGTCCGATCCGTTCGACGTAATCGGCGCGATCGCCCTCAGCCGGGCAACCTTGCGCAAGATGCACCAGAACCTGTGGTGGGCAGCAGGCTACAATATTATTGCCTTCCCCATCGCCGCCGGGTTGTTCTATCCGGCCTTCGGGCTGGTGCTGCGGCCAGAGATCGCCGCCATCTCCATGTCCGGCTCGTCACTGCTTGTGGCGATCAATGCGTTGATGTTGAAGAACACGAAGCTGGAGGGGATCAAGGCGAAGCCGCAATGATCTTCATCCAATCTCCATAGGTTTCGCATCTGCTCTTCACTCCATTCGGCCACACTGGTTGACCGAGAGGCGTGAAAACATGACCAGTGCAATCAAATCTGCTGCAATCGGATCAATTGCGGTCATCACCATGTTGCTACTCGGGGTACGAGTTGTAATCAAGAAAAAACTATTTATGAGGAATGAATATCAGCTATCAAGAAATTCCCGCAACTATAATACCTGCCAGGCTTGTTTGTTATAGGCAAAAATGCTTGTTTTACCATGCGACATATGGCGCTGTGATTTTAAAAGACACGGGCGTACACTTCATACAATCATTAACCCAAAAAGGAGATAAATTATGGTAAAAGATCCCGTATGTGGTATGGATGTTGACCCCAAGACCGCGGCAGGTAAATCCGAATACAAGGGGCAGACCTATTATTTCTGCTCAATCGGATGCAAAAAGGCATTCGATAAGGAACCGGAAAAATACGTCAAGCCGGAAGAACATGGCCTACACCACCATTAACCACCACCAAAACATCGTTTAAAGAGAATCTCAAAAATTTACCATGCAGTAACAACGGCCGGGTTTGCATAAAACAGATCAAGGCCGATTTATTCAACGCGGGTCGGAAAAACCCGATAAGGCTGCTCTGGAGGTACCCACTATGTTCAAAATCACGCTTGACCCAATCATCTTCAGTATCGGTCACCTGCAAATCCGCTGGTACAGCTTGATCATCCTGATCGCCATAAGTGTTGGCACCTGGCTGGTAGCGCGCGAGGCGGCCCGAAAAGGATTCAAAAAGGACGATATCTACGAGAGCGCCATATGGATCGTTTTCGGCGGGTTGCTGGGCGCGCGCCTTTTTCATATACTCGATCACTGGCAGGAATTTGCTGCGAATCCCATCCGGATGTTATACATCTGGGAAGGTGGACTGGCCATTTGGGGAGGCGTGGCTGGCGGATTGATCGTCGGAGCCATCCTAGCCCGGCGGCGGGGCTGG
>Ga0265292_1003069_pt1 | contig 10669 bp, 10 predicted proteins | sample Munlanlewell296A_FD_189080 | JGI IMG/M metagenome (GOLD analysis project Ga0265292, IMG submission 189080) | Leachate microbial communities from a municipal landfill in Southern Ontario, Canada - Leachate well 296A | ecosystem: Engineered > Solid waste > Landfill > Unclassified | place: Canada... | reverse complement strand
ATGTTGCACGCCAGCGTGACCAGGATTGCTATCGTTATTATCCCAAGCGTCCGAAAGTGCCTTTTCATGGTTGCCTCCGCAATGAGTTCTGCCGGGTGACGGATGAGAGCACTCCGGCGCGTTATTCGTCAGGGAAGTCTTGAAGCTCAACCGTAATGATAGTATACATTATAGGACACTTTATTTCAATACACATCGCTTACATAATCCGCCGATAATTTCATCCACGTGATGTAGCATGTTCACGATAACTCAGCGCCTTTATACCAGCCATGCAGAATACCCATCTTTTGCATCCACCGGGGTTTAATGTCAAAATAGTTTCGCTTTTTTTAATAAGCCCGATGAGGTAGGATATTGGTCTTACCAGGTGACTCTACTGCAAAAACCATCTAACCACAAAGGTCTCGAACCCCCAAAGACCGGGGGCAGGTGGGCACGAAGGAAAAGCCTTCAACACTTATCCTTTGAGTACGTCGTGTCCTTCGTGTTAAAGACCTTTTTGCAGTAGACTCATAGATGGTATCTCGGTACCGAGCAGCCTCTCTAATTGCCTTCGCTCGTAGCCGGCTAGCAGCCGATCGTTCAAATTTATGCTCACTTGGAAAGGACGGATGCTTATCATGGCTAAGGTGGATAAGAATATCGTCATTCAAGGTTTGAGCGGTTCGTTAGGGGACCAGTTGGTGATCCAAACGGGCCGGGGTGGTCAGACGATCATCCGCGTCCCACCACCCGCTAGGCGAATGTGCTCTGGGCAACGTTTCTCTTGACGATGCTGTTAACAAAAATCCTACCGGTACTCACGTTATAATACACCTATGACATCCACCCCAGTTGACCGCCTCCAACTCCTGCGCCGCGCCGCCCAAGACATTCTCGACCTGGAAGCGCTGCTCAAGAGAAAGTAGGATCACTCAGTGCAAACCATGCGCGCCATGCTGCTCGAAGCGCCTCACCAGCCGCTGCGTCTGGCAGAATTGCCCATCCCCCAGCCGGGGCCGGGACAGGTGCTGCTCAAAGTCCATGCCTGCGGCGTCTGCCACACCGACCTGCACATCGTTGACGGTGAACTAAGCGAACCGAAATTGCCGCTGGTGCTGGGACATCAAATCGTTGGGATGGTTGTTCAGACCGGGAAAGGGGCGCAACGTTTCCGGACCGGGGAACGGGTGGGCGTGCCCTGGCTGGGTGCCACCGACGGGACCTGCCGCTATTGTGGGCACGGACAGGAAAATCTGTGCGACCACCCCACTTTTACCGGCTACAACGTGGATGGTGGTTTCGCCGAATATACCGTCGCCGACGAACGCTTCTGCTGCCCCCTCCCCGCCACCTATGCCGACGTGGAAGTGGCGCCGCTGTTGTGCGCCGGTCTGATCGGCTATCGGGCTTACCGCATGGCCGGAGAGAACGTGGAAACACTGGGAATTTACGGCTTTGGCGCGGCCGCGCACATCATTGCGCAGATAGCCAAACACGAAGGCAAGAAGGTGTACGCTTTCACCCGTCCCGGCGACACAACCGCCCAAGAGTTCGCCCTGCGCCGGGGCGCGGACTGGGTCGGGGATTCCACCCAGACCCCGCCTGAGAACCTGGACGCGGCGCTGATTTTCGCCCCGCTCGGTCCGCTGGTGGTGGCGGCATTGAAAGCCACAAACAAGGGCGGCGTGGTCGTTTGCGGCGGAATCCACATGAGCGACATCCCCGCCTTCCCCTACAAATCCTTGTGGGAGGAGCGCGTCATCCGCTCGGTTGCCAATCTCACCCGCCGCGACGGCGAGGAATTCCTGGCGCTGGCCCCGCTAGTGCCGGTAAGAACCGATGTGACGACCTTCCCGCTGGAACAGACGGGCGAGGCGTTGGAACAACTACGTAATGGTCAGCTCGTTGGAGCAGCCGTAATCACGATAACATCTGCTTGAACTTTCTCTCAGCCCTCGGCCAACCCTGCGGCCGAGGGCATCCGCTGCGGGGGTAAACACAAGTTCAAATCACATTCTGGAAACCCAAAAAATGTGACAAATTCCCCGTAACCTTCCGCGCCGATGGATGTTATATAGTTCGGAGCTCCATCCATTCTCTCTCACTAACCAAAGGAGATTAATCAATGACTAAAACTATCGGAAAGTGGCTTTACCTCATCGGCCTGCTCATCGCCATCGTCGCCGGCCTGTTCAGCCTCTCATTCTCTTGGCTGTCCCTGATCCTGTTGATCATGGGAATCCTGGCAGCGATCCTGTTCCTTGACTCGGATGACGTGGTCAACTTTGGCATCCGCTTCCTCGTGCTGGCCACAGTCGCCGGTGCGCTGAACAGCCTCCCCTTCCTTGGGCCATACCTCACCGGCATGTTCACCGCCGTGGTCAGTTTCCTTGCCCCGGTCGCCCTGACGCTCTTGGTCATTCATTTCGTCAAGAAATATTTCTTGCAGTAAACAGCTCCGAAGATCGACCCTGCTCGAGAGCCGCCCGGATCAGGCGGCTCTCCTTATTTAGCTGAGGAGGCTGGGTATTCGACGTACTGGTCACTGCGGTGGGAATGGGCGCCGCCTGGATTGCTTACCGGGATTCGAACAAGAAGCCGGAGCCGGAGGCGGCAATGATACCGGTCAAAAAGGCAACGAAACTTCTGGTAAAGAAATAGGCGTCAGCAGACTCTCCCGCCAGGTTAATCCAACGGGAGAGTTTTTTTATGCGCTCCTGCAACTGTGATAAACTCTGCTTATGTTACCTTTCACAGCCCTGGCAAACCCGAACATCGCCTTTATAAAATATTGGGGAAACCGCAACGATGCCCTGCGCCTGCCATCGAATGGCTCGATTTCCATGAACCTGGATGGGTTGGAAACGCGCACCACTGTCCATTTTGACGCGTTTCTCCCGGCGGACGATGTAAAAATTAACGGGAAAATTGCCGGAGGCGCGGCGCACGCTCGCGTCAGCAAGATGTTGGACGAGGTGCGCGCGCTGGCCGGCATCCACCACTTCGCCTGGGTGGAGAGCGAAAACAACTTCCCAACCGGGACCGGGATCGCCTCGTCTGCATCGGCTTTTGCCGCGCTGGCCCTGGCTGCCACAAAAGCAGCCGGGCTGGACCCTTCGACAAGCTCACACCGTCCCGGTGTTCTGCCGGGATACCATCCCGGTGTTCTGCCGGGATACCATCCCGGTGTTCTGCCGGGACACCGTCCCGGTGTCCTGCCGGGAGGGCACCGCCTCGATCTTGCCGCGCTTTCACGCCTGGCACGCCGCGGTTCCGGCTCGGCCTGCCGCTCCATCCCGGGCGGATTCGTCGAGTGGGCTGCCGGGACAGGCGACACCGATTCCTATGCAGTCTCCATTGCCCCGCCCGAACACTGGGACCTGGCCGACTGCATCGCGGTGATCAGCACCGATCATAAACCGACCGGTTCCACCGAAGGTCATGCCATGGCCGGGACATCCCCGCTCCAGTCCGCCCGCGTGGACGACGCCCCGCGCCGCCTTGATATCTGCCGGCATGCCATCTTGAACCGTGACTTCGCGGCCTTTGCCGAAATCGTGGAAGAAGATTCCAACCTGATGCATGCCGTAATGACGACATCGCGTCCGCCGCTGTTCTACTGGCAGCCCGCCACGCTGGCTGTTATGCAGGTCGTGCTGGTTGCGCGCGCAAAGGGACTGCCGGTCTGCTACACGATTGACGCCGGGCCGAACGTCCATGTGATCTGCACTGGGGCGGCGGCGGAGGAAACGGCCAAACTGGTGGGAAGCCTCCCCGGGGTCCGGGAAGTGCGTCTGGCAAAAGTCGGGGGACCGGCCAGGTTGGTGAAAAATCCATCCACCAATCCTCATGAGATTTGAATAATGACTCTACTGCAAAAACCATCTAAACACAAAGGTCACGAAGGGACACGAAGGGACACGAAGGAAAAGCCTTTATCACTTATCCTTTGTGTACGTCGTGTCCTTCGTGTTAAAGACCTTTTTGCAGTGGACTCAATAATAGAAGCCGCACAGATTAGCAGACAAAACCCAAAACGGATATAATCAGCCTGACCGCCTCGCAGGAGGCGCAGTTTATTGTTGGCGAGGTTTACACATGATTATAGGTCTGCTCGGCGGAATCATCTTCGTGCTGGTCTTCGCCGGAATCATCTTGCTCCACGAATTAGGGCACTATATCGTCGCCCGGCTGCTGAATATCGAAGTTGAAGAATTTGGCATCGGCTTTCCACCGCGTCTGTTACGGCTCTGGCGCGGCAAAGGATCAATCCTCATCGGGAAGGAACGCCTGGTTATCCCGATAAATTTCGACCTGCCATTCGATCACAAGCTGTCCATCCATCGCCCGGTAAATGCCGTTGCCGCTTCCATCCGCGGTAAGCTCGTGCTACGTTCCATAGATTTTGCGGCCACAGAAGACGGACAATACCGGCCCAATCCGGTTTCGGAGCACGAATCATCTTCTGTTCCGTCTTCTGTCCCCCCCGCGGGTGAAGACGCGAAATTAAATACTAATCCCCCGCAACCCGGCGAAATCCATTTGAGTGGAATTCTCAATGAAGTCAGGCCTGGCACTGAGTTCACCCTGAACTGGATTCCGCTGGGTGGTTTTAACAAAATTAAAGGGGAAGACGACCCGGACGCGCCGGGCGGGATGGCTGCCGCCAACCCCTGGAAGCGCATTGCCGTGCTTCTGGCCGGGGCCAGCATGAACTTGTTGACAGCGGTTGTGGTCTACACCATCTTCTTCAGCCAGATCGGCATCCCCGACAGCCATACTACCGTTATTGCCATCATTGACTCCCCTTCACCGGCAGAACAGGCCGGGTTACAGTTGGGCGATGTGGTGCTGGCCGCGGGTGGATTGCACGTTAACAGTTACAATCGGCTGACCGAGATCACCCACAACTACCTTGACCTGCCGCTCCCGCTGGTCATCTTGCGCGATGGCAAGGCGCTGGAAATCACCGTCACGCCGCGCTCCGTCTATCCATCTGACCAGGGGCCGATGGGTGTCGGCATCGGTCAGCCGCTTCTCCCGGCCAAGTCCTGGTTTGATACCATCCCGGCAGCCTTTTCTGCCACCGGTCGGGACGTAAACAGCCTTCTGGCCCTGCCCGGCCGCATCATCGCCGGGACGATTTCTCCGCAGTCTGCCCAGATCGGCGGTCCGCGCAGCGTCTGGAACTTATTCCAGCAAGCCGTAGCCCGCGATGTCTCCAGCCGCCAGACAACTTCAACCGGCGGGACTTCCACCAAACCGACCAACTACACCCTGCTGACCATCATCTCATTGACCGTCACCATCGCCGTGGTTAACCTGCTGCCCATCCCGGCGCTGGACGGCGGGCGCATTTTCATGACCCTGCCCGAAATCATCCTGCGCCGCCGCATCCCAGCCAAATACCAGGCCATGATCAACGGAATCGGTTTCATCATCCTGATCACCCTGCTCGGCTTCTTTTATATAAAAGACATCATAAGTCCGGTGAACTTCACCTTACCCTGATACAAAAAGATAAAAAACGTATGACTCAGAATGCACCTTTTCTGATCGTTGTGGACGCCCTGCTCGATGAGAGCAAACCCTTCCCGGCGCGTTATTTGCACCGTTTTTTGGACCTGGAGCCTGTTGATTTGAAGAAGTTGATAAGAGCCTGGCCGCAAGTCTCGCCGCGCCGCAAACACACCCTGCTCGAAGACCTGGAAGACCTGGCCGAAGCGGACAAGCTGACCTCCTTCGACGACTTGGCGCGCTCCCTGCTCGCCGATACCGACCCACAAGTCCGCGCCCGGGCTATCCGTCTGCTGTGCGAATGCGACGACGCGAAACTCGTTCCGGTATATCTCAATATTCTGAACAACGACGAGGATGTTGAAGTGCAGGCTGCCGCCGCGAATGCCCTGGGTCAATTTGTGTACCTGGGCGAACTGGACAAAATCCCAGCGGAACTCCACCATAAGATTGAAGACCAATTGCTCGCGGCGACCACTTCCACCAAAGAGACCCTGGTCCGCCGACGGGCGCTGGAGTCACTGGGATATTCGGGGCGCGCAGAGGTTGTTCCGCTCATCGAGGCGGCAACCCGCGAGAAAGACCCCGATTGGATGGTCAGCGCCCTGTTGGCCATGGGTCGCTCTTGTGACGACCGCTGGAGAAAACGGGTGCTTTCGCAGTTACGCTCCCCCAGCAAAGATATCCGTTCCGAGGCCATCCACGCCGCCGGAGAATTGGAACTTGAATCTGCCCGCCCTGTTCTGCTCGACATCCTCGAAGACGAGGATGAGCCGGAAGTGCGCCGTGAACTTATCTGGGCACTCTCCAAGATTGGCGGAGAAGGCGTCCGAGCCAAATTGGAAGAATTGCTTGAGATCGAAGAAGACGACGAAGAAGCCGACATCATCGAAGAAGCGCTGGATGCCCTGACCTTCACCGAGGATATGGGAAGCTTCTCCTTGTTCGATGTTGACCCGGAAGTGGATTTCGTCGAGGAAGAACCGGACGAGAAAGAGTAAAACCGGTTTTATTCGTTCAGCAGTTCAACAGCCAACCGGATCGCTGGGCGCCCCGCATCTCATATCTCTTATGCCGTTACTGAACGTTTTCGTCAACAACCTCCTGCCTATCCTGCTGCTTAGCGGCGCAGGCTTTGCCTTAGGTAGAACGCTCAAACTTGACTCGCGCCCACTGGGGCGGGTTATTTTTTATATCCTCAGCCCGGTGCTGATCTTCAACCTGCTGACCAGCAGCAAGTTAGCTGTGGAAAGCATGGTCCTGATGATGGGCTACTCCGCCTCGGTCATGTTGATCATCGCCGGGATCGCTTTCGTGCTTGGCAAGTTGCTCCGCCTGGAACGCAGCATGCTGACCGTCGTGGTTCTCACCAGCCTGTTTGCCAACAACGGCAACTATGGCCTGCCGCTCATCTCCTTTGCTTTCGGGCAGGAGGCTCTGGCATATGCCAGCATTTACTTTGTAACGAATTCCCTGCTACTCTACACCATGGGCGTGTTGATCGCCTCACTCGGCCACCTGCGCCTGAAGGAAGCCCTGCTGGGCCTCTTGAAAGTCCCCGCTATTTATGCCATTATTCTAGCAGTACTATTCATTCGCACCGGCTGGACTTTACCCGCTCCCATCCAGAAGACGGTGGAACTGACAGCCGGCGGGGCTATCCCTGCCATGCTCATTCTGCTTGGGTTAGAATTGCAGAAAGTAGAGTGGACGCACAACCTGCGTGCCCTGAGCATCCCGGTGGTTTGCCGCCTGCTGGTCGGACCGGTTATCGGGTTGGCAATGGCCGCCCTCTTTGGCTTGAACAACACCGCCCGCAAGGTAGGAATTACCGAGGCCGGGATGCCTTCAGCAGTGATGACGACCATCCTGGCTAACGAGTACAAACTTGACGCATCCCTGGTGACAGCCATCGTCTTCATCAGCACCATTCTGAGTCCGCTCACGCTGACTCCGCTGCTTTACTTCCTCGGGAGGTAATATGCGCTGCATTCTCACACTCTTTCTCAGCCTTGGCATCCTGCCCGGTTTTGCAAAACCGGCTCAGGCGCAGTCCGTCGTCGAAGTGACGAGCGTTCATTTCGATTCCTCGTTCTGGCGGCTGGGCTTGAATATGTGCCTCTACTGCAAAAACCATCTAAACACAAAGGTCACGAAGGAAAAGCCTTTATCATTTATCCTTTGTATACGTCGTGTCCTTCGTGTTAAAGACCTTTTTGCAATGGACTCATATGTAAAAGAAGAAACACCATGACAGAGCCAAAACCGGGTGACCCGGTACGCATTCACATCTGGGTGACGGGACACGTACAGGGCGTGGGCTTCCGCTCCTTCGTCCAGCAATCCGGAGTGCTGTTCGGTCTCACCGGCTGGGTACGCAATGTGGGTTATGACACGCTGGAGACGGTGTCCGAGGGTCCGCGCGACAGGCTGGAAAAGTTTGCAGAAGCGGTGAAAAACGGCCCGCGTGCCGGGAGGGTGGATGAAGCGAGGATTGAATGGGAAACCGCGAGAGGAGAATTTCAGAATTTTGGTGTAAAGTATAGCGTGTGATATAAGACGAGATAAAATTCACTTTAAAGGTTCATTACATAAACAAGCATATAATTTCCTTTATCAGCATTCTTCTTCTGCTCCTGTTCATTGGAACGCTTCTGGCTTCCTGCGGAACAAGCAATACCACCCCTGCACCTTCTTCCGGCGGTTCCTCCGCTGGCCAGACGCTGATGCAGGAGCGCTGCTCCGTTTGCCACTCAACGGATCGCATTACTTCAGCGCATAAGACAGCCGCCGAGTGGACCACCACAGTGGAACGCATGGTCAGCAATGGAGCGCAGCTCGATCCGCAGGAACAGCAAACGCTGATTGGTTACCTGGCAGCAAATTATAAATAAAAGCTTTTCCTAAAATTAATTTGAATCTGTCATTGCGAGCCATCGTTCCGAGCGAAGCGAGGATGGCGAAGCAATCTCCTCGCTTGATAATAACGGAATTGCTGATTCCATGAGATTGCTTCGTCGCTACGCTCCTCCCCCAAGAACCGGGGACGATGTCGCAACGACAACTATCTGGCGAATTTTCGGATAAGTTATAACTCAATAGTTGACCGGCACATCAAAGTGCCGGTCAATCATTTTATACAAACCCCAAACCTCGTTCTTTCAGCGATACCCATCTCCCCTGCCCGATGACCATGTGGTCGAGCACGTCCACATCCAGCAGTTTCCCGGCCTGGACAATGGCGCGCGTCACCGTCACATCGTCCGGGCTGGGAGTCGGGTCCCCGCTGGGATGGTTGTGGACAACGATCAGCGCCGTAGCGTTGCGCCGGATGGCGGGCTTGAACAGCTCCCCCACATGCACCTGTGACGAATTGACCGAGCCTTTATAGACTTCGACGATGTCCAGCACCCGGTTGCGCGTGTCGAGCAGGATGACGCGCAGGTGCTCCTGCTCCAGCGCAGACATCTCATAGGCCACCAGCGCGGCTGCGTCCGCCGGGCTATTGACCGTTGGGCGCTCATCGGGGGACTCGCGCGACATCCGCCGGCCCAGTTCGATGGCGGCCTTGATCTGGGCCGCCTTGGCTTCACCAATCCCATGCTGATTGCACAATTCTTCGAAGGGAGCACGGTGCAATCCCGCCAGCCCTTTAAATTCACCCAGCAGGCGCTGCCCCACCTGGACGGCATTCTCCCCGTGCACGCCGACGCGCAGGAGGATGGCCAGCAGTTCCGCGGTCGAGAGCGCCTGCGGGCCCAACCGCGCCAGCCGTTCGCGCGGGCGTTCATCAGCGGGCAGGTCGGTGATGCGGTAGACGGGTTTGGATGATTCGTTCATGGCGTTTCCCTCTCGTGAAGTTTCTCAAACTATACAACAAGATGCCCGATTCCACAAGCGACTTGACAGAGTACCTCGTTGACTATATAATCCCGCCTGCCTTCCTCGCTAGCTCAACGGCAGAGCGGGCGGCTGTTAACCGCTAGGTTCGAGGTTCAAATCCTCGGCGAGGAGCTTCTAACAAAATATAAATGCCTTTAGCTCAAACCTAAAGGCATTTTTATTATATATTTTTATAGTAAATTTAGTCAAACGAGAATAATTAAACTAATAGATATCTTGCATAACTACAAAAGCATCTTGTAGTAACGACTTCAGTCGTTGGTTCCGTTCCCGTTCGCTTCTCACAGCGGACGCGCCTCCCGCAACACCTGCGGCCGGATACGCTGCCGCAGCCCGGCCTCGGTCACAATGTCCACCTTGCAACCAAGCAGCACTTGCAGTTCCCGCAACAGGCGCGCCAAGTCCAGCAGACTGCGGCCAGATTCCAGCCGGACGAGAAAATCAATATCGCTGTCCGGGCGGGCATCACCGCGTGCCACAGAGCCGAACACTCGCACATCAAAAGCGCCGTGTTTGTGCGCGGTTTCCAGGATTTCGTCCCGCCTTGTTTTCAGGAGTGCTTCAAGTTCCATGACATTGTCCTTCCTCGTCATTTTAACACAATTTTCTTGTTAGCAATGCTTCTAGTAAATGGAGAGTTTCTCCACTTCCGCACCCTGCTACTTGGTTGGATTGCCATCGAGATCGGGTAACATTCGGTGGAACTCGTTTGTCCGGTCATTCCTCGCCGCCATCGCCTGCAGGAACCAGAGCACTTGCACCGCCCGGTGCTGGAAGATGCTTTACGCCAGTTTTTCGACGTACCGCGTACCGAAAGGCTGTTAACCGCTAGGTTCGAGGTTCAAATCCCCGGCGAGGAGCTTTTAAGCCTTCTGTGATGCGCACACATTTGTCATTCGAACCTCGTCGAATGCCTTTTTAAGTCCATTTCCTGCCATTTGCCTGTACAGAAAACGGCGCACCAGATTGGTGCGCCGTTCATCTTATGAAACTCACTCTTTCTTTTCAGATCTGTCTTTAGAACTCTTTTCAGTACTCTTCTCAGAACTTTTCTCGGTCTTCACCGCCGGTTCCTTGCTTTCGCCGCTTTCTTTGCTTTCTTTCTTTTCTTCCAGCTTCTCGTCTGCTTTTTTAGACAACTGGCCGGAAGGGGAATGATGGTCGGTGGCGTAGAAGCGACTTTCAGCAGCAACGGGTGGTCCCTTGCGAGAGCGAGGAGGCAGCCAGCCGGTTGGCTGGTTGCTCGGATCGTCGCCCGGAAACA
>Ga0265292_1003068_pt1 | contig 10671 bp, 7 predicted proteins | sample Munlanlewell296A_FD_189080 | JGI IMG/M metagenome (GOLD analysis project Ga0265292, IMG submission 189080) | Leachate microbial communities from a municipal landfill in Southern Ontario, Canada - Leachate well 296A | ecosystem: Engineered > Solid waste > Landfill > Unclassified | place: Canada... | reverse complement strand
AAAAAAGTCCAATTTAAGAGATGTGAAAAAAGTGTATCCGGGTCAGTTTTTGTTTTTGATTCTGACATTTTCCAAAATCTGGATTTTTCCTCCAAAGCTCGTTCGGAAGAAAAGATTTGCATCGAAAATCATTAGAAGGTATTCAAAATTTGTTGTAAAAATTGAAGGGTTTACAACAATGAAATAACAGGCTCCTATATTAGTCTTTTTGCTTTGACACCAATGAACCGGATCAGAACATGGAACTTGGATTACGTGAGGAAAGCGCTATAAATGTACTCTATAAAAGGGAGTATAAAAACAAAGGCGAAACACTGAAAGGGGATTATATTGTATGCGAATCTTAAAAATGGATGATTGAAAAATTCAATAATTCTTATTTTTAGCCTTGTTTTATAAAAAATGTCGATCTGAATAGGGTTACACTGAGAACAACTGATCCCTTGTGATGGTATGCGGTGAGTGTCTTATTTAATCTGCATGTCACACTATATTAGATACTTAATGGCTACTAACGTAAAATCTGGACTCTGGAAAATCCGTAGGTTTTTGTCAAAGTGAACGTCAAATCAGCCAATTTTTGTCACTTGTCGCTCGTCACTGGTCACTCTCTCGCGTCACTTCCTCACCTCCTCACGCCTTGTTTATCCCATTTTGTCTATATTTGAATCCAAAACGTGCCAGATGAAAAAAATTACCTTTGTTCTGATGTTACTGATGGTGACCTCATTAATGGGATTTCAAGCCCAACAGAAGTCGGCCAAACCCGTTCTTAAAGGCGATGGGAAAGTGTTCTTTTACGAAGATTTTAACTGGGAAAATCCGGCCGATCCAAAAGGATGGACCATGCCGGCCGGTTATATGCTGCTGGATCCAGAAGACAACGGCTTTAATTTTGGATGGCTACCCTATGATAGCCTGAATTCGATATTGACGAGCGAACCTCCGTTCAATTCTACCTCGGGCCGTAATGGATATCTTGGACTGTTCCTGAGTCTTTTTAATAACGACAAAGATCCCCGGCTAACAATCAATAATTCCATACAGTTCCCCCATTTCAATTGCAGCCAGCATTCTTCAGTAGTGGTGCGGTACGAAACCCATTTCATGAACGGTGGCCCTGGCCTCCAGCTGATGCAGGTTTCAGCCGATGGCGGTGCACACTGGGCTACCTATAATGTCGGGTTCGGTGTCAATCACAAGGATCGTCCAAATGATGTTGCCCCGGGTAAACCCGCTATCTATGAAGCCAATATTTCGGATGTGGCGGCCGGTCAGCCCGATGTGATTATCAGATTCCACTGGGGCGAAACAACCCTATATTTCTGGGTGCTGGATGATTTTTCACTCGCCGAAGCTTATGATAATGACTTGCGCCTCAAGTATTTCACCGCCGAATGGGATAATGGCGATGTGGAAAATCCAATGACCCCATTCATCGTGATTCCAAAGTCACAGTTGAATGGAACCGGCGGATTCTTTAACTTTCAATCAAGTGTCCTGAATTTTGGTGAATATGATCAGGAGGATGTTTATCTCGATCTGAACATCACCAAAAACAATGAAGTGATCTGGCATAAGGAAACCACTCCGCTGTCCTATTTTCCTACATTCCAACTCGATACGATGAAGATCGCTGATAAATTTATGCCGATAGATTACGGCCATTACAAGGTGTCTTATAATTACAAACAGAGCCTGCTTGAGGCTACTCCGGAAAATAATAAGGCCGAATTCTTTTTCCATGTCAACGACAGTGTTTTTTCACGCTCTGATGACACCCCCGACCTTGCCTGGTCTTACCTGTTTGAGAGATATGGAGCAAAAGAAGTACTTGCCATTAACGATTACTTTACTGGTTCAATCTTCCCGATTGCTGCCGATTGTGAGATCAGCTCCCTTTCAACCTATATCATGGGCGGACTTGCCGACGGAAAAATCGAATATCAATTCCAGATTTGGAAAGTGCCTGTTGGTCAAACAGATGAAACCCCATTCAAATTTCTTACCTCCGAGATGGTGGTGCTGGATTCAAGTCAGTTTAATACCTGGGTTACCTTGCCTTTTGATAAGGATGGCGAATCTGAGTTCCTCAAGGCCGGCGACCTGATCTATGCCGGTATTTCACAGTGGGATAATCATGAAGATTACATGGTCCGCAGGGGGAAATCGCTAAAGATCGGGACCGATCGTACCGTTAAGATGGTGGGTACCACAGCAGTGGGCCTCTATGATGGAAATATCGAAATCGGTCTTGGTTCCTTTGTTCGCAGAAACCTCATGTGCCGGCTCAACCTGAATGATCACGGTAATAGAATCGATGGCACCGATATTACCGGATCACTCAGCTCCCTTGGCCAGAATTATCCGAACCCGTTCAATACGTCTACGGAGATATCATTTGAACTGGCCAATGGATCAGATGTATCGATCGAGATGATGGATATGACCGGCCGCAAAGTACTCGACCGCGCTGAAGGTTATAAGCCTGCCGGAAAGCACTCGATAACACTGGATGCTGCCGGACTTGAAGCCGGAATTTATTATTATACCCTAAAAGCAGGCCAGTTCAAGGAAACCAAACAGATGGTGATTTACTAGTCGTGTAGCACTGGGTTCCTTATTACGGGTGACCGCAAGGGTCACCCCTACAAAATCATGTCCTCCCTGAAAAGGGTGTGGGTGTGGGTGTGGGTGTGGTTAGTGCACACTTGAATCTCCCACTTCAGAATTCAGAATTGGTCTTCGAATCTATAAATTTATACTTCATTTTTAAACTTTCACACGCAGATTTATCTTCCTCAGCCGAATATTCTTTGGCGTTACCTCAAGATATTCATCGGGCCCGATGTACTCCATGTACTGCTCGAGCGAGTAACGGCGTGGCGGCGGTACCGAAGCCTTGTCATCCGAACCGGAGGCACGCATGTTGGTGAGCTTCTTGGTTTTGCTCAGGTTGATGACCAGATCCGTGGGCCGGATGTGTTCGCCGATCACCTGCCCCTGATACACGGGTTCACCCGGATAGATGAAAAAAGTTCCGCGATCCTGCAGTTTGTCAATGGCATAGGCAATGGCCGGACCGGTCTCGAGAGCGATCAGTGCGCCGTTGCGTTTGTTGCTGATCTCGCCTCTCCAGGGTTGGAAACTGTCAAACCGATGGGCAAAAATAGCCTGTCCCTCGGTTAGAGTCAATATCTGATTCGACAAGCCCATCAATCCACGCGATGGGATGCGGAAAGTCAGGCTGTTCTGATCCCCCTTGAACTCAATATTCAGGAGTTCACCTTTGCGCGAGGTAACTGCTTCAATGATCTTGCCCTGAAATTGTTCAGGAACATTAACAACCAGATTTTCAACTGGTTCATGTGTAACTCCGTCGATCTCTTTAAGCAATACTTTCGGCTGGCCCATCTGGAATTCATACCCCTCGCGACGCATGGTCTCCACCAGGATAGATAAGTGCAGAATGCCGCGGCCATACACATTTAGCATATCCGGTGATTCGGTCTCTTCTACCCGCAGTGCGAGGTTTTTTTCGATTTCGCGGAACAACCTCTCACGAAGATGGCGCGAAGTCACATATTTTCCGTCTTGCCCAAAGAATGGGCTATTATTAATAGTGAAAAGCATACTCATGGTAGGCTCATCCACCTTGATCGGAACCAGTGCCTCCGGATTATCGGCATCGGCAACCGTGTCGCCAATCTCAAATCCTTCGAGGCCCATGATGGCTATGATTTCCCCTGATCTCACAGGTGTCTTAATCTTCTCTTTTCCCAATCCTTCAAACAGATACAGTTCCTTGATCTGCTCTCTCTGTACCAATCCGTGCTGCTTAACCAGCGATACCCACATACCCGTCTGCATAGTTCCGCGAAGCAACCGACCCACCGCAATACGCCCTACGTATGACGAATAGTCGAGGGAGGTGATCATCATCTGAGGGGTTCCTTCTACAAAGGGAGAAGCTGGAATGTGTTCGAGAATGGTATCCAGAAGATAAGTCACGTCTTCGGTCGGATTTTTCCAGTCGGGTCCCATCCAACCTTCTTTGGATGAGCCATATACAACTGGAAAATCGAGCTGGTCGTTATTGGCATCAAGATGCATCATGAGCTCGAAAACCTGTTCGTGAACCTCATCAGGTTTGCAATTCGGCTTATCAACTTTATTAATGACTACGATCGGTTTCAGATTGAGATGCAGAGCTTTCTGCAGAACAAAGCGGGTTTGTGGCATCGGACCTTCGAAAGCATCCACCAGCAGAAGCACCCCGTCGGCCATGTTTAACACCCGCTCTACCTCGCCGCCGAAATCGGCATGCCCTGGGGTGTCGATGATGTTTATCTTAACTCCTTTATATCGTACCGATACATTTTTTGCCAGAATCGTGATCCCACGTTCCTTCTCCAGGTCGTTGCTGTCGAGGATCAATTCCCCCATGTCCTGGTTGTCCCGGAAGAGTTTAACCTGATGTAAAATGCGATCTACAAGGGTAGTTTTGCCATGGTCAACGTGGGCAATAATCGCTATATTCCTGATTTCGTACATGATTCCCTTTCAATAAATTGGCCCGCAAAGGTAGTCGATTTTGTTGACAAGCGGAAATATCCTATTGCCAACTGCCAACTTTTTACTGTCCAATTCAGAATTTTAAATTAATTTGTACTACCTTTGCACCGCATTAAAATTGCATATGGACGACTATCACGCGAATATTTTCAGGTGTAACTAGTTCTCCCGAGGCCGTATCACTTGCCTCTGGCGGACTTAAAAACGGAGGTAACATATGATTACGTACTGGCAAATCGTTAGAAACGGCCTGCTCCCCCTTCAAACATACATCAAAGGTTCAGTTATCAATGTGGTGTCCCCCACGCACGAAGAACTCAATATCCTCAGGAACACTTTTAAGATCGATGAGGATTTTCTGAACGATATCATGGACGTGGATGAGCGTTCCCGCATGGAAGTGGACGAGGGGAAATTATACCTGATTTACAGAGTCCCCTTTTACAACAAGGAAAACGGCCTGCCGTATGCTACGATGCCCCTGGGCGTGATGCTTTCCGATGAAGCCCTGATTGTGATTGGCTCACAGCATAACGATGTGCTTGCCGAAGTGTTTTCTAAAAACATCAAGAAACAGGTTGATTATGAAAATAAGATCGAGTTTCTTTTCCATATCATTGATTATTCAACCATTACCTATCTGAAGTTTCTGAAACAGATCAACGGCGAAACCAACGTCATCGAACAGGCCCTCGAGAAGTCAACTAAAAACGAAGAGTTGCACAAACTCCTCCTCATGGAAAAGTGCCTGGTCTATTTCAATACTTCCCTCCGCTCCAACGAAATCCTGATCGCCAAACTCCGTAACTCCAAATATTTCAAGAAGAATGAGGTGGATGAAGAGTTGGTGGAAGATGTCATCATCGAGATCAAACAGGCCATCGAAATGACCCACGTTTACAGCGATATCTTAAGTGGTATGATGGATGCCTTCGCCTCGGTTATCTCCAACAACCTGAATATCATAATGAAGAAACTCACCATAGTTACGATCACCCTGATGATCCCAACCCTGGTGGCCAGTTTCTTTGGTATGAACATTCCTAACTTCATGGAAGAAAGCCCATTTGCCTTCGCGGGTATCGTCGTTTCAGCACTCGCCCTTGCTACGGTTGGGGTGGTGTTGATCCGGAGAAATAAGTGGATGTAGAAAGGCTCGCGGACAGTAGGCAGTAGGCAGTAGGTAGAAGGACAGTAGTATCAACCGGGTATAATTATCGTAGTACTACCTCTTCCATTCGTACAGGTCCCGCAGGAGTAACGTCTATCGGCGCAACCTTGAGGGTAATTTTCTTGCCCTGAAATTCAATTTGTTCCAGTCGTTTTTTATTTAGCGTGGTGCCAACCTTGATAAAGAACGGGAACATATCTTCGCCCACGGCAATGCTCATGTCTTCAACCATTTCATCCCAGGTGAGATGATGTTCGGGATCATCTTTCCACCGGGTATGCTGCACCCATTTCCATTTTGGGTACCATGACTGCCCATAGCGATCATCTATCTTTTGCCAGATATACCAGGTTTTGATCCAATCTTTTCCGTATCCCCATTTCTGATTCATCGCCTCATTTTCATAGCAGGTGGCCAGATCCATCGCATTCCCTTTCGGATCATAGGCAAACATGGAGTTGCACTCACGGTTGGCCTTATCGAGCAGATCGGGTTTGAACAACGCATTCACTTTCCCCTGGAACCACCCTGCATGCGCCTCACCGCGATCCGGGATCGGCGCAATTCCCGCTATCTTGCCCTCATCATTGGCCGGACCAAACATCGTGTGAGCCAATTCATGACCAAAAATGGACAAGATTCCATGTCCGTCCAGACTGATAATCCCGTTTTCTTTTGGTTTATAGATATTTACAGCCCAACCACCCCCTCCGCCTGCACAAAGAATCAGATACATCGGCTCAGCTGTCGGAGTCGAAGGCAACCTTTGCTGAATGAATGCCTGTGCTTTGGGAACATCATCCTTAACCGTTTTTAACAGTTCCGGTTTCTGATTGGACGCATAATAGAAAACGATATTGCTGAAATTATCCTCCAGCTCCGGGTAGATGGCCCCTCCGCCCTCCATGGTTTGCGGCAGCAGCAGGGTTCCGCCCACCGGCTTTTGAAATTCCGTTAAAACAGTCATCATCCTACTCAACAGTGAATCCGCCAGGGCCTTACGCTCCTCCGAATCCTTTCCGCTCCTGCGAATAGCCGTCAAATTACCGCACATCACCACCCTCCCGCGACCGAATTTCCTCATGGCCATTATAGCATGTGGGAGCTCTCTTGCCCCCTCCTTCCCAAGGAGGGGGTTGGGGGAGGTACTTTCGGTGCCGGGGGATGTCAGGGGGAGGTTACTCCACTCCTCACTCAACTCCATCTTCGCCCTCCTGATCCCCGAAATCACAGTGTCCTGATCAGTGAACTTGCCGCCGAATGCCGACGCCAGTTTATTGAGCGTCCATTCCGTTGGTAGGGGAGGACCCGCGGGTCCTCCCCTGCCAACGGCATTCCCTTGAATTAATAAACCGCCGCCTTTATGAACGAATTGTACCATGGCTGCAATTTCAGCATCGGTATAATCCTGTGCCTTCGGGGTCGACTGCTCCGTGATGATCACGTCGTATTTTGCATTCGGCCACCAGGCAAACGGATAAATCTTGTTAACCGTATCATATAGAACCCTTACGCGACTAAACCCCCTTGGATCCAGCACCGTATTCACCGTAGCATGACTCCCGATTGCCCGGTATCCCGATTTATTCAGACGTTCGGGCAGGTCCCAAAGCGTTGCAAATGAACACTCATGAGCCATGTCAATCAGTACGTTATAGCCTTTGTCCGCAATGACCGGCTGTTCAGCAAAGAGAGGTCGAGTTGACAACTTTTCAAAAGTTGACAACTTTAATGTTTGCCCTGATGTCCAGGCAGCCGTGATTTGCTCCGAAGTTGTTAATTTTTCAGAAATTGACAACTTTAAATTCTTGCCCTGACAGCCGCATAATAGCTGCAGAATAGCCAATAAGGGAATCAATTGTTTCATGTTGTAAAGTTGACAACTTTTCCTTGAAGTTGTCAACTTTAACTTCTGATCTGTATCCAAAACGACCCCCCATGTTTTTCAACAGTTTTAAGATTCGGGTGATTCCATATTTCATCAAGCATGCCGGTTAATTCCGGAGTCTGGCTGATGTGCCAGGCCGGGAATATCGGTTTATACTTTTTGGGATTGGCTAATAAATATGCAGCAAGCACATATTGCTCTGAATAAAACCGGTCGCACATAAACGGAGGGTAATCCCATGGAAGGTAAATATCATGAAACTCCACAATCACTCCCGGCTTGAGCAAAGGAAGGATCTCCAAAAAGCAAACGGTTGCATCCGAATTTGGTAAACAGCGATGCGAATTGTCGATGAAAAGGATATCATTGGCACCTAATCGATCGCTGATGAGACTGATATCTTCCACCTTTTCCAATGGTTTTCTGATGATTTCGTCAGCCAGGTTATCAATATTTGCCCGTGGAAACGGATCGATCGAAAGGATTTGTGTGGCTAACCGATTATCTTTTATGGCTTTACGGGCAACTTTGGTGGAATTGCCCGATCCGATTTCAATATAATGGGTTGGTTGGAAATGCCCGATCATGGTGTATAATGCCATAATATCAAGCCCCGGTAAATATCCGTTGTTCCAGGCTGGTTGATTCTCATCTGGCTCGTTCTCCGATTTGTTCAGTGAGAAAAAGATCTCCTTATTTTTCAATATCTGATTTAACAATTCGGTATACGAAACATTTTCAATGAGATGCAACAGTCCGGGATGCTTTGCCAATCCATACCCATACCGGGGTTTCATATCAACCTTATACTCCAGAATGAGTTTCTGATATTTGGGTAGGAAGAGTTTCGCTGTCGATTTTAAAGAGAATTTCATGATGATGCCGCTGATTTCTAAAAGCGGTCGAATTTACTAAAATAATGTGCTGATGTGCTAATATGCTAATATGCTAATGCGGTAACATGCTAATCTCTTCCTTTTCTGTATCTACCATTAGTAGTTGAAAAGGTCTAATTGGCTACCCAATAAACGAAAGCTCTTCCGGTGGTATGGACAGGCTCCTGTCACGCGTATCGCGTCACGATGTTCACGGGTAGGGTAGCCCTTGTTATGATCCCAATGGTAAACAGGGAATTCATCGTGGATCTTAAGCATAAAATCATCCCGATGCGTTTTGGCGAGCACGGATGCCGCGGCAATGCTCATGAACCGTCCATCACCACGAATCTCACAACTATGCGGGATACCGGGGTAGGGGTTGAAACGCGGACCATCGATCAGGAGAAATTCCGGATTGATTTTTAATTCCGATATCGCGCGGTGCATGGCCAGAAAGCTGGCATTCAGTATGTTGATTTCGTCAATCTCCGCAGGTTCCACCCGTGCCACCGACCAGGCAATGGACGATTCTTCAATAATGGGCCGGAGGGTTTCCCGCTGTTTCAGACTCAATTGTTTGGAATCATTCAACTCCGGATGGTAAAACCCCCCCGGCAAAATTACCGCCGCTGCAAACACCGGTCCCGCCAAACACCCCCGGCCCGCTTCATCGCACCCGGCCTCCAAACGCGATGCTTCCTTGCATGGCAGTAATTTATTTTTATTCATTGCCTAAACTTGATTTAATCATTGAAGTTAAAAGTAAAGACTTTTTTCGGAGAGACCCCGGATAAAAACTTTGATGGATTGTTTTTATTTTGATTAATAACTTTCGTAAATTGCAATAACTTAATAAAGGCAAATAATAAAGGCAAAAAAAATGAAATGAGAGTTAAATCGAATGAATTGAAAATAATAAAATAAAAATAGCAATGATTAATTTTGAAGCACTATTTAATATTTCTTACGGTTTATATATAGTTTGCTCAGGAGATAAAAACCGGGGAAACGGATTTATTTCAAATACCGTATTTCAGGTTACAGCAGAACCTGCAAAATTTGCAGCCTGTTGCAATAAAAATAATTTTACTGCTGAATTTATTAAAAAATGTGGAGCTTTCTCAGTATCTATATTAAATGTGAATGCCTCTTCTGAAATATTTGGAACATTTGGATATAAGAGCGGTAAGGATTTTGATAAAATGGCTGGAATGAATGTTAAATATGGTGATACCGGAGTGCCGATCGTAATCAACGATAGTATTGCTTTCCTGGAATGTAAGGTTGTTCAGACAGTCGATGTAGGGACCCATTTAATGTTCATCGGAGAGTTGGTAAATGCCGAAATCCTGGATGACACCAAAGAGCCAATGACCTATTTATATTATAGGCAAATAAGGAAGGGAGTTGCTCCTAAAAATGCACCAACATATATCGACAAATCAAAACTCGAAACAAATAAAAAGGACTTATTATTAAAAAAATATAAATGTCCTGCGTGTGGATATGTCTATGACGAAGACACTGAAAGCGTGAAATTTGCAGATTTACCCGATGACTGGATTTGTCCGTTATGTGGTGCTGATAAATCCGATTTTTTTGAAATTTAACTATAAAAAAATAAATATCATGACAAAATCATTAAAAGGAACAAAAACAGAGCAAAACCTGCTAAAAGCATTTGCAGGTGAATCACAAGCCAGGAATCGTTATGAATTCTTTGCAAGTGTTGCTAAAAAGGAAGGCTACGAGCAGATTGCAGCTATTTTCATGGAGACTTCAAATCAGGAAAAAGAACACGCAAAACGCTACTTTAAATTCCTGGAAGGTGGAAAGACTGAAATTACAGCGATGTATGCATCAGGTATAATTGGAACAACAAAAGAAAATTTAAAAGCCGCTGCCGAAGGTGAACATGAAGAATGGTCCGAATTGTATCCTCATTTTGCCGAAGTTGCGAAAGAAGAAGGGTTTCCGGAAGTTTCAGTCGCATTTAAAATGATTACAAAAGTTGAAACTGAACATGAACGCAGGTATTTGAAACTATTGCAAAATGTTTCAGAAGATAAAGTATTTATAAAAGACGGTAAAGTGTGGTGGAAATGTTTGAATTGCGGATATGTATATCAATCTGAAAAAGCATTGGAAACCTGCCCTGC
>Ga0265292_1003067_pt1 | contig 10676 bp, 10 predicted proteins | sample Munlanlewell296A_FD_189080 | JGI IMG/M metagenome (GOLD analysis project Ga0265292, IMG submission 189080) | Leachate microbial communities from a municipal landfill in Southern Ontario, Canada - Leachate well 296A | ecosystem: Engineered > Solid waste > Landfill > Unclassified | place: Canada... | reverse complement strand
TCTTCTTTTTTTGACAAGATTATGGTCTATTTAGAATTGTGGCCATATAGAAGGGAGTTTGAACGAAGAGATGGCGGTAGAAATAAGTCCTAGATCTTCTTTGAAATCTTTGTCAGGTTCCGGTTTCCATTCCTTGTGACCAGAAGCATGTCTTCGATACGGATGCCGAATTCGCCCGGTAAGTAGATGCCCGGTTCGACAGTGATGATGGAGTTGGCTTTGAGTGGTTTTTTGTAGTTGTCGGAAAGTGAGGGTTGCTCGTGGATATCGAGGCCGGTGCCGTGGCCGCCGGCGTGACCGTACTGTTCGCCGTAGCCTGCTTTTTCGATGATACTGCGGGAGATGGCGTCGGCTTTTTTTCCGGAGAGGCCTGCTTTGATTTTTTTGATGGCGGCTTCCTGTGCTTTTAAGACGAGATTGTAGATTTCTTTTTGTTTGGAGGTGGGCTTGGACGTGAAGATGATGCGGGTCATGTCGGAGCAATAGCCTTTGTATTTCATGCCCATGTCGACGAGGACGAGATCACCTTTTTTTAGTTTTGTCAGGCCGGGTTCGTGATGTGGCATGGAGGAGTTTTTGCCGAAGGCGATGATGGGGGCAAATGAGACTTCATCGGCGCCGAAGGCATGGCCGAGTTCGATGATTTTGCGGGCGAGAGAGATTTCCGTGAGGAATGGGAGGCAGTTCCTGCACGTGCAGGAATTTCGGTCAGTTTTTTGGCTCGGGAGAGCCGTTTTAGTTTTTGATGGCCTTCCTAGGAAGGCGGAGGAACCATGCCTTTTGTTCGCGCAATAGTCCTGTATAATTTTTTTGATCGCGAGGAAGACGCGTTCGTTGATTTGTTGGCTTTTCTTGGTATAGGAGATTTCCTGTTTTGTTTTGATTTCACGTCTGCTTTCGATGGTGCCGGAGCAGTTTTTGAGTTTGATTTTTTGGGAGATTTTTTTGAATTTTTTATAGCGGGCGATGGTCAGGTCGTTTTCTTCAATGCCTAAAATTTTGATGCGATGTTTCTTGAGAATTTTTTGCCAGTTCTTTTTTAATTCTTTGGGATTTTTCCAGAGTTTGGTGCTGTTTATGAGTTTGATTCCTTTTCTGATCGTATTTTTGGCGCGTTCGATGTATCGGAAATCCGTAAATAGATAAGTCGCTGTTTTGGTTTTTAAAATAAAGCCGGAGGAGCCGGTGAAATTCGAAAGATAGCGGATGCTCGATTTGTCCGTGATCAGTAAGGCGTCTGGAGCTTTAGGCATTTCTTAAAAAGTAAGTGATGATTTCTTCGGTGACGGTGATTTCTGACGGAAGTTGATTTAAGCCTTGGCGGATCTGGTGGCGGTTGTAGCCGAGTTTTATGAGGGCTTTTTCGGCGTCGGTTTGGACTTCTGGAGTTTCTTTGTTTATAGGTTTGGTGAGCTCGCCTTTCATTTCGAGGACGATGCGCTGGGCGGTTTTTTTGCCGATGCCGGGGATTTTGGAAATGAAGGCAAAGTCTTCGTTTAGGACGGCGTTGATAATTTTTTCTTGCGGGAGATTCAAAATTTCCATGCTGACTTTGGGGCCGATTCCTTTGATAGAGATGAGCTGTTTAAAAAAAGTGAGTTCTTCGAAAGTGAGGAAGCCGTAGAGCTCGGAGGCGTCTTCGCGGAACTGCTGATGTGTGAAGAGGGAGAGCTCGTCTGTGGCTTGGACTGTGGCGAGGAGATTTTTGGTGAGGTGAACCGCGTAGCCGATATTGCCGGTGGAGAGGATGATACTTTTAGGTGATTTGGCCTGGATTTTTCCGTGGAGGTAGGCGATCATTTTTTGCGTTTTTTAAGTTTTGGAGGATGGGAGGCGGAAAGTTTCTGGAGGGTAAAAACACTGCGACCCGTGACTTTCATTTTGGGAGGGGCGAGCTTTTTGTCGCGCTGGATATAACGCTTGGCGATTTGGTTTTCGAGGGATTCAGGGTCTGGCATCAGGGATATTCTAGCAGAAAAATGCAAAGCAGACTAACTGTTGTAAAGTTTTCGTCACCAGTATTTGTTTGACTGGATTTGATTTGGGTAATACTATTCTTTCGCTAAGTTATATTTATGAAATTTGAAGCCAAACATGCGGGTAAGTGGGTTGCGGTTCAAAATCAAAAAGTGATTGCTTCAGGTAGCACTTTATCACAATTGAAAAAGAAAATTGAGGCAAAGCCAAAGTCTTCACATGTCGGTTTTGCGTTGATTCCAAAAGGTTATATAGCAGGAATTGGAGCTTAGTATTTGAACTTTCTCAAAAAGCCTTTTTTGAATTTTGAGAAGGACTTTTTCTCGATGCTTGTTCTGATTTTAGCCATGAGATCAATTAAAAAGTGGAGGTTGTGGATAGTGAGGGCGCGCAGTCCCAAAATTTCTTCTTCCATCAGGAGATGGCGGAGATAGCTGCGGGAATATGTCCGGCATGTTTCGCAGGAGCAGTCGGGATCGAGTGGTTTTTTGTCGGTTTTGAAAATTTCTTTGCGAATGGAGAAACGGCCGTGCGTGGTCCAGAAAGCGCCGTGGCGGGCCATGCGTGTGGGGTGGGCGCAGTCAAACATATCGACGCCGCGTTCGACGCATTCGAGTAGGTCCTCCGGAGTGCCGACGCCCATGAGATAGCGGGGTTTGTTTTCGGCGAGATGTGGGATTACCGCTTCGAGCATTTCTTGCATGACGGGTTTGCTTTCGCCGACGGAAAGACCGCCGATGGCGTTGCCGATGAGGTTTTGGTCGTTGACGAATTTGGCGGACCTGATGCGCAGATCTTTGAACATGCCGCCTTGGACGATGCCAAAGAGAGCCTGCGTTTTGTTGTTTTTGTGCGCCTTTTTGCAACGGATTAACCAGTTATGAGTTCTATTCATAGCTTCAGAAAAATAAGCTTTGGTGGAGTGGGCGGGGGCGCATTCGTCAAAAGCCATGATGATGTCGGCTCCGAGATCGTGCTGGATTTTGATGGCGTCCTCGGGAGTGAGATAGTGAGTGGAGCCGTCGAGATGGGACTTGAACTCAACGCCGTTTTCGTCGATCTTGACGCGGGTTTTGAAGCCGGCGTTTTTGTGAAAATCTTTTTCCTGCGAGAGGGAAAAAACCTGATAGCCGCCGGAGTCGGTGAGAATGGGCCAGTTCCAATTCATCCATTTGTGGAGGCCGCCCATTTTTTTGATGAGACTGTGGCCGGGGCGGAGGTAGAGATGATAAGTGTTTGCGAGGATGATTTCGGAATTGAGATTTTTGAGGTCGGTGGGTGAGAGTGTTTTGACGGTGGCTTTGGTGCCGACAGGCATGAAAACAGGCGTGTGGATGAGACCGTGCGGGGTTTTTAGCGTGCCGGTGCGGGCGGAGCCGTCTTTGTGGGAGATTTTGAAAGAGAACATTATTTAGAGTAAATGATCGACCAGAACCAGTGCGGCCATGGCTTCGGCGACGGGGATGACGCGGGGGGCGATGCAGCAGTCGTGGCGGCCGAGGGTTTGGATGATGGCGTTTTTGTGGGATTTGGAGATGGTTTTTTGGGCTTTTGGGATGCTGGAAACCGGCTTGATGGCGAGGCGGATCACGATGTCCTGACCGGTGGAGATGCCGCCGAGAGTGCCGCCGGCGTGGTTTGAAAGGAAGGTTACTTTGCCGTTTTTCATTTGGATTTGGTCGTTGTGCTGGCTGCCCTTGAGCGTTACTCCGGAAAATCCACTGCCGATTTCAAAACCTTTGACGGCACCGATTGAAAGCATGGCTTTGGCCAGATTGGCTTCGAGCTTGTCGAAAACAGGATCGCCGAGGCCGGCGGGCGGGTTTTTGATGATGATTTCGATGATGGCTCCGGCGGTGTCGCCTTGTGTACGGAGTTTGGTGATGAATTTGAGCATTTTTTCAGCGGCGGCTTTGTCGGCGCAGCGAAAGTCGTTTTTTTCGATGAAGTCTTTGTCGAATTTTGTGGCTTTTATATCGGCGATTTGGAGAGTGTGGCCGAAGATTTCGGTCTTGTTTTTTAGTTTCAGAATTTTTTTGGCAATGGCGCCGGCGGCGACGCGGGCGACTGTTTCGCGACCTGAAGAGCGGCCGCCACCACGATAATCGCGGAAGCCGTATTTCAAATCATAAGTGAAATCGGCGTGGCCGGGACGATAGAGGTCTTTGATATTCGTGTAGTCCTGCGAATGGGCGTCTTTGTTTCGAATGAGGATTGAGATTGGCATGCCCGTGGTTTTTCCTTCAAAAACACCGGAAAGAATCTCCACTTTGTCGTCCTCTTTGCGGGAGGTGGAGATGCGGGATGAAGTTGGTTTGCGACGGTCGACTTCGCGCTGGATTTCGGCTTCGGAAAGAGCAAGTTTGGCCGGACAGCCGTCGATAATCACGCCAACGGCTGGACCGTGTGATTCACCCCAAGTGGTGATGCGAAAATTTGTGCCAAATGTGTTGCCGGGCATAAGTTGGGTTAGATTGCTGTAAATATAATGAAATTATGGCTTTAAAACAAGGCGCTTGACAAATATTGCCAGTGGTGCTATGATTCGGTTGAAAATAAAAGAGATTGGTAAGACTCTGAAAAACTTCCACAATTACCAATTAACAAAAAAACATGTTACTATCTTTGTTTCCATTCTCAAATCGTTCTTTGTCTCGTGAGAGGTTTATGGTTGGGTATGATACGGGTGTACGCGAGCTCAGGTGGGAGGTAGTAGGTCGTGGCTATGAAAGTAAACTTGCTAATCTTTTGCACGATGTAATACGTGGGAAGGACGGTGGTTTAATTGTCCGTATTGATGCTTTGCCTGATTTTGAAGAAAGTGTTGATGTAAAATATAGACTTAGTCAGGCTCTTGTACATGCGGAAGATGTATTGGTTTCGTTTTTTAATCCAAGATATGGTCCGTCTGATTTTGTGGCGTTTTTGAAGGAGCGGAGATACGTGATTAATGATGATATTGGTGGGTTTGGTAGTTTACATGGCTTGAAAAACCAGTTACTAGAAACTTTGAGTGGTAATGAAGTTTTGTTGGGTGAAATTGTTAAAATAGTTGATGATATGGTTGCTCTCTGTAAATCTGCGTTGAAAGTTATCGACTCGTATTTGGAAATTGCAAAGACGCAAAAAGTTACGCAAGAAGGCGTTGATAAAGTTGTCGGTGGCCGATAAAGAAGCTTTATTCTGCTGATGCTTCTTCCGGTTCCGCGGATTTTTTGGAGGCTTTGGCGAACTTCGAGGTTTTACCTTTTTTTGGAGCGGCGGCTTTTTTCTCGGCTGCTTCAGCGGCTTTTTTGCGCTTGGCTTGGAACTTGTCGACGCGGCCGGAACTGTCGATTAATTTCTGTTTGCCGGTGAAAAACGGATGGCAGTTGGAACAGATTTCAGTGTGGAAATCCTCCTGCAAGGTCGAGCCGGCCACGAAAGTGGCGCCGCAGGCGCAGGTAAAATTAATAGTCTTAAATTGTGGGTGAATTTCCTTTTTCATGGTTATTTCTGCTTTTTAGCTGGGGCAATATACTTGAAGTAAATGAGGAGTGCAAGCAGAATTACGATCAAAGTTACTGTGAGGCTGGTGTAGAGGCGGAGGTTGATGACATTGATCTGAAAATCCTGCGTGGCGGACTGGCCGGAGTCGTCGGTGATGGTGAGTTTGATGTTGTGTTTACCCGGTTTGTCGAAGATGTGAGTGATGGAGTTGCCTTCGAGATTTTCGCCGTCGATGGTCCAAAGGTAGGAGACGATTTGGCCGTCATCGTCAAAAGAAGGGGAGGCGTCGAAAAGATGTTTTTCGAGGAGGCCGACTGTGGCGTCGTCGTCATCCAGTTTGATCACAGGCTCTTTGTTTAGCGGAAAAGGATCGGTTTCATCGGTCATGCCGTCGTTGTCGTCGTCGGTGTCGATATTGTTGCCGATCTTGTCATTGTCGGTATCGAGAGACTCGTTGGTGTCGAGAGGAAAGGCGTCAGCTCCGTCATTTACAGTGTCGCCGTCGGTATCGGAATTTAATGGTTGGGTTCCAACTTTCTCTTCGTCGGTGTCGCTGACGTTATCGCCATCGTCATCAGGGTCGGCGATGTTGCCTATGGCATCATGATCGGTATCGATGGTTTCGTTTGGATCGAGGGGTAGGTCGTCAAAGCTGTCGGGGACGCCGTCATTGTCGTCGTCGGAGTCGGTATTGTCACCTACGGCGTCGCCATCGGTATCAACAGACTCTTTATTGTTCAATGGAAAAAGATCGGTTTCGTCGGGCGCGCCATCGTTGTCATCGTCGGGATCTTCGGAATTTTGAATGCCGTCGTGATCGGTGTCCTGCAAAACGGTGATTTCTTTTACCACCCAGTTGTTTGCCGGATCATCAAGTTCAGGTTGATATGGGAAAATTTTGACGGCGATTTTGTGCAGACCCGGTGAAAGCGGAGTCCAGTCGATGAAAACATCGTCGGTTTTTCCGGCGAAAAGAGAAATGGCCTGATCACCGTTGATTTGTTTGTCATTGTCAAAAAAGCGGACTACGCCGAGTAGGTCCTCGTTGCTTTTGTTTGAGGCGGAAGCGTAGATGCGGGTGGTATAGCCTTCAAGGAAATTGTAATGGGAAAAAGTGATGGCGCTGTCGTTGATGTCGAGATCACCGGTGTATGCGGCGAAGGCGGTGATACTCAAAAACAAAGATAGAATTATGCCGAGAGAAAACTTAAAGGGAGTTTTCATAGATGAGTTTTAGACTTCTACGGTGGCCTGTTCCGCTGCTGTTTTTTCTTCCTTATTCTCCACCTTTCCGCCATCCAGTTCAAGGTTTTCGACGAGTGAGATGGAGGCCACCTTGTCGCTTGGTTTCATGCGCATGAGGTAAACGCCTTGTGTGGCGCGGCCCTGTGATGGGATATTTTTGGAATGAAGACGGATCAGCTGGCCGGATTTGGAGACGATGATCAGGTCGCCGTCTGTGTCTTTGCCGAGGACTTTGGCGCCGATCACTTTGCCGGTTTTTGGCGTGACATTCGCGGTTTTTACGCCGGAGCCGCCGCGTGCCTGCAGACGATAATTCAAAAATCCGGTCATTTTTCCGAGACCGTTTTCCATAATCACGAGAAGTTCGGCCGTGTTTGGATCTTTTACGATATCCATTTCCACTACCCGGTCGGTTCCTTTTAATTTAATGCCGCGGACGCCGATGGAAGGACGGCCCATCGGGCGTGCGTCTTCGGTCTTGAAGCGGATGGATTTGCCTTCGTGAGTGACGATGGTGGCTTCGTCTTTGTCGCTACATTCTTTGACCCAATCGAGAGAATCGTTCGGACGCAGTTTGATGGCGATGAGTCCGCTCTTGCGAACATTTTCAAAATCTTTGGTTGGGGTTTTTTTGACGGTGCCTTTTGTGGTGGCCATAAATAGGTAGTCGCTGCTGAATTTGGCTTTGGTATTGAGAATTGCGGTGACGACTTCGTCTTCCTGCAACTGGAGCAAGTTTACGATGGCCTGACCTTTGGCGATACGCGAGGATTGTGGAATTTCATAAACCGGCAATTTGAAAACACGACCGCGATTTGTGAAATACAAAAGTTCGTCGTGGTTTGTGCCAGAAAGGAGAATTTTGATCTCGTCCTCTTCTTTTGTTGCGCCGCCGATAATGCCTTTTCCTCCACGTTTTTGTGCTCGGAAGGAACTTGGGGAAAGACGCTTGATATAATTTTCACGGCTAAGCATGACGATCATCGGTTCATTTGGAATCGTGTCTTTCTGGGAAATTTCGTTGATGGCTGTCGGAACGATTTGAGTGCGGCGTTCGTCGTTGTATTTTTCTTTGACCTCGGCGAGCTCGTCGGTCATGATTTTCAAAATCTTTTTCGGATCGGCAAGAATGCTCATAAGATCTTTAATCAAAGCCAATTTTTCGGCCAATTCGTCTTCGATTTTTTTGCGTTCCATGCCGGCCAAAGTCTGCAGTTTCATTTCCAAAATAGCTTTGCACTGTTCCTCGGAGAGTTTGAATTTCTTCATCAAATTTGTAAGAGCCTCTTCTTTGGTCGGTGATTTTCTGATGGTTGCGATGACGGCGTCGATGTCGTCCAGCGCGATTTTCAAACCTTCCAAAATATGGGCGCGGGCTTTGGCGACTTTGAGATCAAATTCTGTGCGGCGGGTGATGACGATTTTGCGGTGCTTGATGAAATGTTCGAGAACCTGTTTGAGGTCCAGCAGATGCGGCTGAATCTCGTCGACCAGCGCGATCATGTTCATGTTGAAGGAAGACTGGAGCTGGGTGTATTTGAATAATTGATTGAGAATTTTTTTCGGATAGCTGTCCTTTTTTAATTCGATGACGACGCGGATGCCGTCTTTGTTTGACTCGTCGCGGATGTCGGAGATGCCGACGATTTTTTTGTCGTGAACGAGTTCGGCCATTTTTGTGATCAGGTTTGATTTGTTGACCATGTATGGAATTTCGCTGACCACGATTTCAAAGCGGCCGCCTTTCTTTTCGACGATTTCAGTTTTACCGCGGACGATCATGCCACCGCGTCCCGTGAGGTAGGCGGTTTTGATGTCATTTATATTGTATAAAATACCGCCGGTCGGGAAATCAGGACCTTTGATAAACTGCATCAGTTCCTCGATCGTAGTTTCGGGATTGGCGGAAAGATGCATCAGACCATCGATCAATTCGCCTAGATTGTGTGGCGGAATGGAAGTGGCCATACCAACGGCGATACCGGAGCTGCCATTTAAAAGAAGTTGCGGAAGTTTGGTTGGAAGAACTGTAGGTTCTTTGTAGCGGCCGTCGTAGTTGTCGCGCCAATTCACAGTTTCCTTGTCGATATCGTTGAGCATTTCATCGGTGATTTTCTCCATTTTGGCCTCGGTGTAACGCATGGCTGCGGCGTTGTCTCCGTCGATGGAACCAAAGTTACCCTGACCGCGGATCAGCGTGTAGCGCATCGAAAAATCCTGGGCCAGACGGACCATGGAATCGTAAACGGCTGTGTCTCCGTGCGGATGATATTTGGCCAAAACTTCACCGACCACCGCGGCGGATTTGCGGAAGGAGCCGCTGGACTTGAGGCCGATTTCGTTCATGGCGTAAAGGATGCGGCGGTGAACCGGTTTCAGGCCGTCGCGGACATCCGGAAGGGCGCGTGAAACGATCACGCTCATGGCGTATTCGAGATAGGACGTCTCCATTTCCTCGGAGATGTTTGCCGGTTTGACTTCGCCGGTGTTTGGGTCGATTACCAGCTCGGCTTCAGAAGGCGGTTCCGGCGGCTGGGTGGATGAAGCGGCTTCTTGCGGAGTCGCGATATCACCATCTTCGGCAAACAGTTCGAGATTTTTATCGTCCTTTTTGGATGTCTTTTTTGGCGCTTTGCTGATTTTCTTTTTCGAAGTAGTCTTTGTGGTCGATTTGACAGCCGGTTTGGCGGTCTTTTTTAGTTTTTTATTCTGGTCTTTTTTGGCCACGATTAAAAGAAATTAGCTGAATAATTGAATCAATTTGCGAGGAGGATATTAGCACAAAATCGGATTTTTCGAAGAAGGGAAGGCAAGATGTTATTGACAAAAATAGCGGTATGTTGTGTGCGAGGTTTTGGAATTGTATTTCAGCTTTGCCGGTATTCCGCAATGCTGTGATCGAGCCAGAAATTCAGGGTATTTTGGTCCGGTTCCTTGCGCAATTTCCAGTTTTCCGTTTGATTTTCTTCATTTTCAATCAGGCTTAAGTGAGCGATGCGTTCGTGGGCAACGCAGAGTGGTGCGATTTTTTTCTGGTCGTGGTATTTTTTTGTTTCAAAGCGCTCGGTATGATGAAGGATTTTTGCTGGCTTTGTGCACTCGGGAAACGCGCACTGCCCGTTGGTTTTAGCCAGCACATGGCGCTTTATCGCCATCGGAATATGTCTCGCAACATGCCCGTCCTCATTTACCGCTCTCACCGCCGTCGGCTTTTTCGCTTCCAATTTTTCTTCTCTCTCATTTAAAAGTTGCTCCATCAACTCATTCCAGCTTATTTTCCCTTTTAATTTTTCCAATTTTGCTAAAACTTCCGGTTTTAATTCCATCGCCACCACTTTTTTCATCCCCGTTGCTCGCACCTCACATCCATCAACATTCCCCATTTTCAACTTCGGACCGGTCCGAAAAATGTCCTCGCTTTTGCTCATTTCCAAGCCATTTAGCTCTTGATTTTTCATGTCTTTGACATAGGTGGCCAATGTTTGTCGGCTCATTATTTTTGCCTTGCCCGCCCAAAAACTATCGTTCTCGATTGTCGCCGTTGATACCACCGGCCGGACGGCATTCAGTCCTTTGTTTTCGGCTACCTTCATCAATTCCGGCTTGTCCTCGAGTTTTCGCAGCATCCACAAAGCGTCATCCACCGTTCCCCGTCCCATTCCAGCCAGTTTCGCCGCATATTCGTAAATGCACGAAAAGCCTTTCTTTTCCCAAATCCGCCTTTTTTCAATCTCCGGTAGCATCATTACGCACTTTCGCATCCACAGTTTGGCGTTTGTTCCATATTCGGAAAATTTCGCATGCAACTCCTGATCAATTTTTTCAATCTTTTTCATAGAAAATTTGGTTAAAAAATAAGATGTACCAATGTGTGAAATTTAGCTTATTTTAGCCTAAAAATCCAGCTTTTTCGCGCAAATCGAGATGACAAAATCGACAGTGAGTGTGTATTCACCTTTGGCTAT
>Ga0265292_1003065_pt1 | contig 10683 bp, 8 predicted proteins | sample Munlanlewell296A_FD_189080 | JGI IMG/M metagenome (GOLD analysis project Ga0265292, IMG submission 189080) | Leachate microbial communities from a municipal landfill in Southern Ontario, Canada - Leachate well 296A | ecosystem: Engineered > Solid waste > Landfill > Unclassified | place: Canada... | reverse complement strand
CCCTGGAAAATGTCGCGATGGTGGTTCTGAATCCGGATGGTTCCGCGAGTAAATTAACGGCAATTACCAATAGTTCAGGATATTATCGTCTATGGTACATTCCCTTCGGAGAAAGGATCATCAAAGCTTCGAAAACCCAGGCTGAGGATTTCTATTTTAAAGATCTGAATGAAAAAATCGATTGTTATGAAATTGAGTTTCAGACCAACCTGGTGCTGCAAAAGGTCAGTTTCTGGGGAGAGTTTAATGATCCCAGGGATAATCATCTGTATCATTACAAGATCATACAAAACCGTATGTGGATGACCGATAATTTGGCTTATCTGCCTGAGGTAAATCCTCCGGATACCGTATCGAGTAAAGATCCGCTGTATTATGTGTATGGTTATCAGGAATCTGACACATCCGCCGCCAAATTAACCGGAAACTACGAACAGTATGGAGTATTATATAATTTTCCGGCAAGTAAATCGGCCTGTCCAACCGGATGGCATGTCCCTAATCAAACGGAATGGAATTCATTAACCTGGTACCTGGGAGATCTGGCCGGAAAGCACATGAAATCAAGATCCGGGTGGATCAATCATGGGAATGGCGACAATTCAAGTGGTTTTTCTGCATTTCCGGGAGGGACAAACTCTCATGATGGGGTTTTCAACGGCATAGGGGAATCTGCAAATTTCTGGACCACAACAGCGGTTTCTTACCTTCGGCCAGGTTACCGTAGATTATCATTCGATTCAGACGAGGTCCTGACCATTGGCGGATCCGAAAGAACGGGCTGTTCGATTCGATGCGTCAGGAACCGGTAATTCCGGGTTAAACTCCTGCGCGGGGATGACAAGGTCGCAAGGTAGGAAAAATGTTAGGGTGTGGGTTTGTGTATAGGTGTGGGCCGTCCATTTAGTGCCTCATCACTTTTCTGAATCCCGGATCATGGTTGATATACCGTTCTCCTCCAATGCCCCCTTAAGAAGTATTACTTCGATTTCAGTGCCGGTGAAGGCTCTAAGCAGACTATTTTTCATGGGGAATTTGTTATTTGTTATCTATTGTCGGTTGTCGGTTGTGATGGTTGTGATTGTTATCGGTTGCAGGTTGCAAGTTACAGGTTGCAGGTTTTTGGCCCATGGGTCAGCTCGTACCAGACTTGAATCTGTAACCTCAGAATTCAGAATTCTAAATTCGAATCTAGAAATTTTTACTTCCTTGTTTTTTGTCCTTTGTTAATTGATAGCAGGTATCGTTTAGAATCGCCAAGCAACCACCCTGCTAACTTTCTGCCCCTGTGCCATATCAATCGAGCACCTTTACCTGCTCACCACGAGGGACCACTCCACCATTACCCGAGCTCAGCAGATCGGCCATATAGTGGATATAATCAGCCCTGCCCGGAATCGGCGGACAGAGATAGTTTTCCGGAATGTCCCAATCCGTAACCCCGTAGAAGTATTTCAGCAACGCCCTGTTGAGTGTTTTTACCGCATTGGGATTGGCAAAATCGATCGATTCATTGTTGTACTTATTCAACGCCACAAAAGAAGCCAGCTCCGGACAACTCTCGATAAGCTTCTTAAAATCGTACCGAAACCGATGTGGATTCCTCGGATGAAGGCCGGATTTTTCCAGAGTTGGAATGATTATTCTTTGTGCCACTTTTATAGATTTACCAGCTCTGCCGGTTTCAGGGTTTCAGGGTTTCAGGGTTTCAGGGTTTCAGCCGGTTCTGAGTAATTTGGATAAAGGTAGTCAAAAAAGCCCTTCGACCGACAAGTACCGCTCGCCGGTATCGTAAGCAAAGGTCAAAATCCGTGCTCCTTTTAGCTCATTCTGGATTTTTGCAATTGCAGCCAGGGAAGCTCCGGTGGAAATCCCCACAAAAAGTCCTTCTTTCTTTGCCGCCTCGCGTGTATACTGAAATGCTTCCTCCTTTGATACTTGGATAACCTTGTCCAAAAGAGTTACATCGAGGTTTTTGGGGATAAACCCGGCTCCGATTCCCTGGATCGGGTGGGGACCCGGATTTCCGCCACTGATTACCGGAGAAGCCTCGGGTTCCACGGCAAATGCCTTTAATGCGGGCCATTTTTCTTTCAACACCCGGGCAACACCGGTTATGTGCCCACCGGTTCCAACTCCGGTAATAAGATAGTCCAGTCCTTCGGGAAAATCACTTAATACTTCACTGGCCGTAGTCTGGCTATGTACATCAGGATTGGCCGGATTAGTGAATTGCATGGGGATCCAGGCGTTTAATTCTTTCTGAAGCACCTCTGCCCGCTCAATCGCTCCTTTCATGCCTTTTTCTCTGGGCGTCAATTCAATTTCAGCGCCATAAGCTATCATCAGCTTTCGTCGCTCAATCGACATGGATTCGGGCATCACCAGGATAACCCGGTATCCTTTTATGGCTGCAACCAGGGCGAGTCCGATCCCTGTATTCCCTGAGGTAGGTTCAACAATGACTGTGTCCTTTTTAAGGTATCCCTTTGCTTCGGCATCTTCTATCATTGATAAGGCAATACGGTCCTTGATGCTTCCCCCTGGGTTTTGTTTTTCCAGCTTTATCCATACTTCAAGATTGGAATCAAACAGGTGGTTAATTCTTACAACGGGTGTGTTCCCGATCAGTTCCAATACATTACTTGTCTTCATATTTGTGAGTGTTAAATGATAAAATTTATTATGTTGTTCTTATCCTCCGACTTATCTATTAAGCGGATCTTGTCCTGATTGATGACCAATGAATAGGGTTCAACCGAATGGGTAAGCCAGACATTTCCGCCTACAACTGAATCATGGCCAATGGTGGTATCTCCGCCAAGGATTGTGGAACCCGCATAGAGGGTTACATTATCTTCAATGGTAGGATGACGCTTAATGCCGGCGCACGACTTGCTGACGCTTAAGGCTCCAAGGGTGACCCCCTGGTATATTTTGACCGAGTTTCCAATGACGGTACTTTCACCGATCACGATTCCGGTACCGTGATCAATACAAAACGATTTTCCAATCTTCGCCTTTGGATTGATATCAATTCCGGTTTTACTGTGCGCATACTCTGTGAGCATTCTGGGGATAAAAGGTATCGATAGTCGATCCATTTCATGCGCGATCCGATAGATCATGATGGCGTAAAAACCGGGATAACTTATGATGACTTCTTCAACAGAGGAAGCAGCCGGGTCGCCTTCGTTAATTGCCATTGCATCAGCCGTCAGGGTTTCGTATAATCCCGGAAGTGCCTCCCTGAATTCCATTGCGGTATCGTGGACAATGGTTATTCCTGTGTCAAATGAGTTCAGGATCTTTTCCAGCAATTGTAAAATCCGGTCCAGGTCCGAATCTTCCCCCGGCAATTGGTTCTCCGACAGCACCGGAAACAAGAACTCTGTCAGATCATTGATAAAGCGTAACACCTCACTTTTCAAGGGAACTTTACCCATGACATGGGCTTTGAACTGTCCGCGGTTTTGAATAAATGGTTTCTGCATAATAAATTGATCCATAAAAAAACAGCCCTTTCGAAATCGGAAGGGCTGTTTTGAGATTATTAAACTTGAAGGTTGTCAATCGTAAAGTTCAAAACATAACCCTGACCATTTGGCCATACAACAACAGAACATATGTTTAACAATTAACTTTAACATGATGCAAACATAGAAAAATTATTTCTTTTTCTTCGGAGCGAACATGTCTTTCAGATCGTTCAAGCCTTTTTTCAACTCATTCCCGAGGGTGTCGAGGGCGGGATCGCTCGCGTTGAAAGTGGATTCGGTCATGGTGATACCGGCCGGGATCTCGAATTTGCTTTTATCGATTGATAAGCCAATGTCAATTTTCTTTGCTTCAATCACGCTTTTCCCGAACAGGTTCATTTCGGTTTTTAAGGCGAAGTTTTGCCAAACCCATACCTTGCTTGACATTCCTTCCCAGATATCACATTTTTTTCCAAGAAGAACTTCTTCGCCGGTTTTTTTGAACCCCATGTCCGTCCAAACCTCTTCTGCTGTTTTTGTCCACTTTTCAGCATCCTTCGGATCGATGTGGATAGTTTGTTTTACACCGGTTTTTTTATCCATGTCGATGGAATAAAATACCGAGTCTTTCTGAATCACGATCTGGTTGGTTTTAGTCGTTGATCCCAGCGACTTTGTCGTCAGCTCGGAATAACGGGCCGATACCTTGCCATTGTTATCCATGTAAAATGTCTCGGTTCCGGTAGTCGATCCTGAATAGACAGACTCGACGTAAGCCGATTTAACAGGATAGTAATAAACCGATTTGGCTTTTTGGCCGAAAGAAGCCGACTGAGCCAGGAACAGACCGCAAAATGCGGATGCGAGGATAAAAATTTTTGCTTTCATAAGGCACATTTTATTAGTGTGCTAATTTAAATTTTTATTTATGAATATCGTAGAGACGCATGATATGCGTCTCTTGTACAGACGCAATTATGCGTCTCTACATAACATTTACCTTTATCCGTGCCGGTTCGCTGCATCGTATTCCATCTATTACCCAGAATTTATATTCAACGGTACCCGGTTTGGCCGGGGCTTTCAGTTTCAGGATGGCTGATTGCGATACATTTCCGCGCAGCCAGCCTTCTCCGGCGTTCCAACGGTAGATGAGAGGTTGGTCTTCAGGATCGTAACTGCGCGATCCGTCGATCACAAACTCCTCACCTGCTTTAACATTGATAACGGGGGCAACTACAGCAACAGGCCGCTTATTCATTTTTCGAATAGCTTCCGGTATCGCTTCACGAATCACGTTTGTCGGTTTATCAGGTTGACTAAGCGAAGTATTCAGCACATAGGACCCGCTAACGGTATGTCCGGATAGGAATTCCGTGTTGAACTGAGTAAGGTCCATGAAATGATACTCAGATTGATTGCCCGAAACCACACGTATCAACAGTAAACCTTCTACGGTCCATACGTTGGGGGTAAAGGCTGATTCCCTGACTTTTGTGCCGAAAGGGTTCCACACCTCAACAGATCCGTCGGCTTCGTCGGTTTCGGGATCATCCCATAGGGAATCGGTTACATTCGGAAAGATAAACCGGCCCTCATCATCAGTTTGACCCATGAATTTCGGACGGTTGGAAAAATACTTTTCCCCGCTATCTTCCACCGGAGCCTGTGAAACATGATACACATATACCGCTGCGCCTTTCAGCGGACGGTCGTTAAAATCTTTAAATATCAGCCAGTTAGACCTGCCGGGAACCAATCGTCCCTGCGTGCCCCAGAACCGGTCCTGCCGGTAACCTTTATAGAACATGATATGCCCGGCCTGTGAGGGGTGCAGCCAGAGCTGGCAGCCATCCATGAGCGACGGGTATCCAACATAGCCTGATACATTAATGCCTTCCGAGGCGGGCATGATTTCCGTGCCGCTGACAACAGGCATCAGCGGGGAACCAGCTACAGGTTTGCCATCATCGCCGGTCACAAAAACATTGGAGGCCTTTACCGGATAACCATACAGATCGGGCTGACTCAGAATGGTATGACCGAACTCGTGGATGATGGCACAATCGATAGCCATCAGGTCGACCTTCTCATTCACCGGAAATCCGCCATCGTACCAGTTTGCCTCCTGATGCCAGGGTTCATTGTCCCAATTGCCGCCCAGCAGTTCCGTGAAGGTATCGATACGGTAGGCTTCTTCCACGCCATTGGGACCGGTGGTGGGCCATACGGCTTCGCGGAGCATTACATCCATCCTCAACTTCTCGGCCCGGAGCCAATCGTAATAGCTGAGCGATCCCACATGGTTGATTTTCTTGTCTTTAATGCATGATTCCAGATCTTTACGCCGGTAGCCCAACTGGATTGGCTTGGCATCGGTGAGCTCGGCGATGCTATTATTGGCTTCGCAAAACTCATCGATGCGGTTTCCGGGATCCAGCTCTAGTTTCATCCAGGTAGAGACTTCAGGATAGATGAATTCTACATTGATCACGGATTCTTCGCCGGGCTGCAAAGTTTTATCTGTTCTTACATTGCCGATTTTCACCGGTTTATCTTCCGGGTTCAGTTTGTAGTTTCCTGTAGATTCCGGAATCAGGATGAACCGGATTTTCATTCCGGCAGGCAGGGGTGCGGTTCCGAAATTGCCGAACCAAAGCCCGGCGGTGATGGTATCGCCCGGAGCAGGCTTATTTTTTACGGCATCATTGCGGTATTTCGGACTCAGGCTGATACAGATGACACCCGCATCAGGCTTCTGACAACTGACAACCGACAACTGATAACTGTCCTTCTTCCCATGTAACTTCGCAATAACCCTGCATTTGCCCGGTTTCAAAGCTTTAAGCCTGCCGGTGCTGTCGATAGTTGCGATTGTGGAATCCGAGGTCGACCAGGTGATGTAAGGTTTGGCATCGAAATAGGCCCACTGGCTGTAGCGGACCACATTTTCCGTGACCGGCTCCCATCTGCCATTCATCCAGGCCTTCAGTCCGAACTGCTTTTCAAAACCAGCCACGGCGCGGTTATCGGATGGTACGCGTGTGCTTTCAATATCAATTTTGATTGTCTCATACGGTGCCGTCCGGAAATAATCGCGGTACACACAGGCAACCATGCCGTATCGGCCTTCCCCGGTGAGGGTAGGACGGATGATTGGGGCGCTGTCATCCCCGCGAAGGCGGTTTGTTCTGTCATCCCCGGAAGGCGGGGATGACAAGGCTTCGGTTGAAATAGAAAAGCCATAAGGTACTATAGGGCCGTCTTTTGCTATTTTATCCACCCAAAGCACCAAACTCCCACTTGCGCCTGGAGCCTGTAGAGACGCATAATTATGCGTCTCTACGTCATTTCTTTTCCATCCCACGGAGACAAAGTGCCACTCCTCGCTCTTCCAATTTGATATATCTGTACGGGCAACGGTAGTTCCAACCGGTGTAATGAGCACTGCGCGAAGCATTCCCATCTCTGATTTTTCGAGCACGAGCCGGCTGCCGTTCACTTCCCCGGTTGACCAGATCTCATGTCGGATGCCGTCGGTCAGGCTCAAATCGGGTTTAAGCCAGACACTTATCAGCCCTTCGGCCGGGTTCGGGCTCTGATTGCGGTTCTCCTGCATAAATCCGTAGGAAGGAAAGGAGAATACTAAGATGGCAATCAGTATTAAACCCCATGGAAGACAGCGAATGGCCAGTATTTTCATTGTATCAGGTATGGTATTTCCAAAGATAAAAATTATCGGGGGATCCCCATGATGAAGGTAATCTTTCCTCCGTTTACAATTTCTGTGTGAGTCAGGTAGTTCCGCTTGATGGCGGTGCCATTAACGAGTACTTTCTTTACATGCACATTCTCTGGTGATTGGTTTACCGCTTCGATCTCAAGTGTTTTCCCGTTCTCCAGCTTCAGGGTGGCTGATTTAACAAGCGGACTGCCGATAGCGTACTGATCGGAGCCCGGGCAGACCGGGTAGAATCCCAGGGCGCTGAAGATATACCAGGCTGACATCTGGCCGGCATCATCGTTGCCGCAAAGACCGTCGGGGGCATCGTGATACATCGTTTCCATGATCATCCGCACGCGCTCCTGCGTTTTCTGCGGCGCTCCGGCCCAGTTGTACAGGTAAGGGATATGGTGACCCGGCTCGTTGCCATGCACATAGTTCCCAATGAGCCCGTCGCGCGTGATGTCCTCGGTCTGGGCAAAAAAGGAGTCATCGAGTTTCATGGTGAACAGGGAATCCAGGTGCCTGACAAACATTTTCGGTCCGCCCATCATCTGAACCATCCTGTCTACCTGGTGCGGCACATACAGACTGTAATTCCAGGCATTTCCCTCGATGAAACCCTGGTCGTGGGTGCTGAGGGTGTTGAACTCCGGCTTCCATTTGCCGTCCGAAAGTTTTGGCCGCATATACCTGATGGCCGGATCATATACATTCCGGTAATTCTCTGACCGGGCTTTGAACTGTTCGTAAACTGCCTGATTGCCAATTTTTTTGGCAAATTCCGCGATACACCAGTCGTCGTAGGCATACTCGAGTGTCTTGGATACTGATGAACCGTTCTTATCTTCAGGAACATAGCCCATTATCATGTAATACCCGAGGCCATCGTATTTTCCGTAGGAGGCTGTATTCACCATGGCTTCCAGGAGTTTGGCCGGATCCATATCGAGATTGCCCTTGATATAGGTATCCACCAGCACCGGCACGGCATGATAGCCGATCATGCACCAGTTCTCGTTTCCATAATGCGACCACACCGGCAGCATCTTGTGTACGCTCTGGTCGTAATGCGCCATCATGGATTTGACCATGTCGGCGTTGCGTTTAGGCTGGATGATGTTAAAGAGTGGATGGAGGGCACGATAGGTGTCCCACAGGGAAAATACGGAATAGTTCGTGAATCCTTTGGCCTGATGATCATTCTGATCCAGCCCCCGGTACATGCCGTCCACGTCCATGAAGTTTACCGGACTAAGGAAAGCATGATATAATGCAGTGTAAAAGACCCGTTTCTGTTCTTCATTCATCATTTCCACCTGAATCTTCCCCAATTCGTGGTTCCAGGTATCCTGGCCCTGTTTGCGGTAGGCATCAAAATTCCAGCCGGGAGCCTCGGCGATGAGGTTCTTAACGGCTCCTTCGGTGCTGACGGGTGACAGGGCAAATTTCATCAGTACAGCTTCACCTGCTGTCACGTCGAAATCAAACCAGGTACGGATCTGACGGCCGGCCATCTCGGGGAAGTCCTGGGTTTCATCGAACTTCCTCCAGAAGCCGCGGTATACCGACTGGTCATATTTGCGCTGACCGTAATGGCTGATGGGTTTAGAGAAGGTCATGGCGAAATAGACCGTCCGTGTGCGGGCCCAGCCATTGGTCTGCCGGTAGCCGGTTACCAGCATATCGTTCTCGACGCGGACAAAGGTCCACACATTTTTCTCCGGATAATTGTAAATCCCTGACATCAGGTCGAGCAGGATATGCGCCGGTCCGGCTTTCGGGAATGTGTATTTATGAATGCCCACGCGGGTGGTAGCGGTGAGCTCCGCTTTGATCCCGTAATCGTCGAGCATCACGGAATAATAGGCCGGTTCGGCCTTCTCGGTGGCATGGGAGAACCGCGAACGGTAGCCCGATCCCGGCTTGTCATCAGTGCCGGGGTTCAGTTTGAGGGACCCCTGGGTTGGCATGACCAGGAAATCACCCAGGTCGCTATGGCCGGTGCCGCTGAAATGGGTGTGGCTGAATCCCACGATCGTCGGATCATCGTGCTGATAACCGGCACAGTAGCGGTACACCTCACCGTTGTATTTCCCGTTCAGCTCGTAGCTGACCGTATCGGTATCCGGACTCAGCTGCACGAAACCAAAGGGCACGGAGGCTCCGGGAAACGTGTGTCCCATCTTGTATGTCCCCGCAAGCGGATTCACATAACGGGTGAGATCATTATCGGGCTGTGCAGTTAGCCCGAAAGCCGTCAGGCTCAGGACGACTGCAACTATCAGAAAAGGTTTGTTCATTTAGTAAGATTTTGGGGTAAAATTAGCTGTTTCGGGTTCAAATTGAAGTGAATCCGAAATAACATTTCTATTGTATTTTATATAAAATATTTGTTATGTTTTATAAAAGTATCTACTCTTGTAAAGTATGTTTAGGTAATTGAGATGATTCTGTTTTGTTTATTGCCTGGTTCGACTTTTCAGGAACTGTCCGTTTTGTGCCCCTATGGAAGTGGTTAATTTTTTATGAAAACAATACCATCGCTATTCATTCTATCTCTGCTTATTTCCTGCTCAGGCTTGAAGGTTCAGTCCGATTTCCCGCTGGTCGATTACCACGTACACCTCAAAGGCGATTTCACCTTTGAAAAGGCGGTGGAACACTCGAAGCAGACCGGTATCCGATACGGCATTGCGGTGAATTGCGGTCTCGGTTTTCCCACGCAGACCGACAGTGCCGCGCTGGCCTGGCTTGAATCCATGAAGGGTGCGCCGTTTATGCTGGCCATGCAGGCAGAGGGACGCGAATGGATGACGATGTTCTCTCCGGCGGTTATCGCGAAGTTCGATTATGTTTTCACCGATGCCATGACCTATACCGATGCATCCGGCAAGCGCGTTAGGCTCTGGATCAAAGAGGAGGTGTCGGTTCCCGATAAGCAGCAATTCATGGAGGACCTGGTCGGCCGGATTGAAACGATTCTTAGTACCGAGCCGATCGATATCTATGTGAATCCCACCTTTTTGCCGGAATGTATCGCAGCTGAATATGACCAGCTCTGGACCCGCGAACGGATGCTGAAGGTGATCGATGCCGCCGTCAAACATCATATTGCCATCGAGATCAACAACCGGTACCGGATCCCATCAGAAAAATTCATCAAGCTCGCCAAAAAACACGATGTCAGATTCGCTTTCGGCACCAATAATACTGATAGCAATATGGGCGATCTGGATTATTGCCTGTTAATGAAAAAGCGGTGCGGACTTACGGCGGGGGATATGTTCAAACCGAGGAAATGACAGGGGGGCTGAAGAAAGTAGGAATTTAGAGATTCGAAATCCAGTTTTGAGTCCACTCCGAAAAGTCGGAGCACTGTTAATAACTTGGTTGATAAATAAATACGTTCCACGTGGAACATAAGTTACTGATTATTAGGCTGATTCAATTAAAATCCGTAGCTTTATCCTATAGACA
>Ga0265292_1003063_pt1 | contig 10690 bp, 7 predicted proteins | sample Munlanlewell296A_FD_189080 | JGI IMG/M metagenome (GOLD analysis project Ga0265292, IMG submission 189080) | Leachate microbial communities from a municipal landfill in Southern Ontario, Canada - Leachate well 296A | ecosystem: Engineered > Solid waste > Landfill > Unclassified | place: Canada... | reverse complement strand
TGTCTGCTATTGCGAGGAACTGCTGGTTGCCTATGGCGGGACCTATCTTGTTGCCAAGTTCGGGAAGCTTTGTCCCCTCGCCGTCCCTGCCGTGGCAGACCGAACAGAACTCCATGAAGAGCTCGCGTCCCGTCTCCTCTCTTCTTGCTTCAACAGGAACATAAGAAGAAGGAACATTCGATTTTGTCATCCCCTTGAGATAAACAGTGACAGGCAACGCCTCTGCTTCGGTAAGATGATAATCTACCATGGCTGAATCCGGAGGTTGTGCCTTCGGAAGAAGTACTGATTCATAGATAAAGGCAGTGTTGTAATTATCATTGAACTTCTTGAGGTATTCGTGCAGATTTGGCTCGGTAGCGTGTTTAAGATATATGCTTGCGTCAGAAATAAAAGTAAGGTCAGGACCCAGATGCCCTCCAACCCCTTTTACTTTATGACAGTTCTGACATCCCTTTTCTCTGAATATTTTTTCTCCCTCTGCCGCAACATCTGCACCTATGTCTCTAAGGTTCTCATGGCACTTAAGGCATGATGCCTGGACAAAAGTCCCGCTGAGCATAGGTCTCTCAACATAAGGAACCCCTATGCCGTGGGCATCCTTTGTCTTTGTCGCGATACCCTGCCCTTCATGGCAGATGGTGCATCCGTATTTTTCTGCCGGATGTATCTTTAACAGATCTCCTGGATGGGCTGTGAAAGGCTGGGGAGCGTCCGCCATAAAAGGATTTTCAATCCCGAGATGGCAGGCAACGCACCTGTCCACTCTGCCGAATGATGATACGTAATTCTGCTCAAGGGAAATATCTTTATCGAGAATGATCTTTAAGATTGCCTCATCCTTGATTTTTTCCCCGGCAACTTTCTTATACTGCCTCTGATAATATTTCCATTCCGGACGGATATTCATAAAGGCAGCTATAAGCAGGAGAAGCAGTGCCGCAATACTTGATATTGCAAAAAATTTCCTCATTGTGTTAGCCCTTATCTCTTTTTATGATTTAGAGTCCGCATAGCCTGAAAAATAAATTCCCCTGAAATTTTTCAATAAACCGTTATCAGTCAAAATGAATTCCTGGCCATTGGGACTGAAGCCAGAAAAAATCCCAGTTAGGTCCTCTTAAAAAAGTACCAACGTAAGTCAGCACTGCAAAACCTATTATAAAGAGGGTAAACGCAGCAATTGACGCAAGACGCATAGACCCCGTTTCCTTTAATATTTTGAAATACCAGAGGGCAAAGAGCCCTATGATCACCGTTGCAGGATTGATGGCTATTATTACAATCTGGGGAACTCCGGGAAACCAGCTCCTGAGCCAGCCGAACTTTATAGTAAACGCTATCAGCGCTACAAGTGAGAAGAATCCATAAACAGCCGAGCGCTTTACAACGGAAATGCCCTTTGAACCTGAAAACCATACCCCTACGTCATTAAGCTCTCTGTCAAGGAATGGAATAAGCATAAGCCCCAGCACTGTAATGCTTGGAACCAGGATGCCTCCCACAAATGCAGAGTAGCTCACAAGCTCCTGAAGCCCCAGGAAATACCATGGGGCCTTCGCCGGATTCTCAGGAACAGCAGGATTTGCAAGCTCCTTAAGCGGAGCGTCAAAGAACAAAGATAAAAGACACATTGCCGCAAGACAGAAAATAAATACCGCCCCTTCTGCAATCAATACATTTGGCCATGTAGGAACTGTGTCATCAGAGTAATTGCCTACCTGCGGAGTATTCCCCCGGATAAGCGACATGAGTCCGTAAGTCTTCTCCGGATTGGAGCCCTTTTCATCATCGGGGTTTGCAGACTCTGTAAACTGCTTGCTGTCCAGCGGCTTTGAAAGCCCGCCATCTTTTGTAATCCTCCAGAGATGGACACCTATGAAAATGCTGATGACAATGGGGAGCAATATTACATGAAGAAAATAAAATCTTATAAGAGAAGGTTCTCCTATGGTATTGCCGCCTATTATAAGCTGTTTTTGAAGTTTTCCGGGATCAAAGAATTTTGTAACTCCGATTGCGTCAGTGAGCTCCGTAAGAGAGCCTGCTATGTTGGCACCGATGGTCATTGCCCAGTATGCAAGCTGGTCATAGGGGAGAAGATAGCCGGTGAAACTCAAAGCAAGGGTAAGGGCAAGAAGTACTACGCCAATCATCCAGTTAAATTCCCTGGGTGATTTGTAAGAGCCTGTATAGAATACCCTCATCATGTGGAGGAGTACGGCAAGAACCATACCGTGAGCCGACCACCTGTGAAGATTAATCACGAACTTGCCGCCGGTAACCGCATACCTTATGTTCTTTACCGATGCATAGGCTCCGTCAACATGAGGGATGTAATATATCATCAGCACCACTCCGGTCACACCAAGTATAAGAAAAAGAAAAGCACACATCAGTCCCAGCCCCAGCGTGTATGTGGGCTTAATCACATGAGAGCTTACGCGCGTCGGATGAAGATGGAGAAAGAAATTCGAGAAAACCGCGGCAGCCTTTTCCCTTTCAGATTCAGGCGGGATATCATGGCGCGAAAAAGCGTCCCTGAAAGAAAAAGGTATGCGCTTAAAGTTCTCAATGAAAACCGATGCAGCTCCCTTCTTATCTGAAGTTGACATGGCCATTGCTCCTAACGTAATTATATTTTGAACTTCTCCCCGATGGTCACAGTAGCCGCTGTATCAACCATCAGGTATCCTTCAGGTGAAAGATATATCTTGAACCATGGAAGATTCCGGGGAGCAGGACCTCCAGCCACAATTCCCTGCTTATCGAACCTGCTGCCGTGACAGGGACATGCAAACCCTGCGGGCGTTTCCCCCACTATACATCCAAGATGTGTGCATATGGCAGATATGACATAAAGCCCTTCAGTGTCTTTGAAGATCATGAGGTTCTTGTCTTCGAGCTTAGTCCCACCGTCTTTTGTAAACTCTTCAGGCTTGCCGAGCCTGAAAGACGTTGACGGCTCGTCAAAAACATCTGGCATAAGGAATTTAACCACCCCTGCAACGCTTGCTGCCAGTGTGAGCCAGAATGAATAGAATCCCGCCTTCTCAATAAAACTGCGACGGTCTATCTTTTCTCCGTCATCCATTTTGCAGACTCCCTTTTTCAAAATTTATACGATAATTTTTAAAATAGTTTGGCTGTTCCAAACCTAATATTGCTTTACTGCAAGCTTTTCCTCGAATTTGAACTGCTCCATCGTGATAGCAAGAGCAGGGCACCTTTTGGCGCACAGCCCGCACCTGATACACTCTGTTTCATCTTTTATGACAGCACTCCCCTTCCCGGGAGCATCTTCCCCGTATCTTTTTTTAAGAAGGGATTCCAGTTTCTCGTCTCCCTTTATCATCTCTATGCGCACCACCCGGAGGCACCTGCGCGGACAGACATCCTCGCAACCAGCACAGAGTATGCACCTTTCGCTGTGAAATATTGTCTGGATATCGCAGGAATAGCAGCGGACTCCCTCAGCTGCCGCTATTGGTGCATCAAAACTTTTTTCAACAGATATCTTGGTGGATTTTTTCCTCTCGTCAGGATGTTCAGAAGGAGGATGGACACGTTTTATTTTGTCATAGGTTTTGTCGCGGTAATAATTCTCAAGGATGGTGAAAGAGGCTTTCCTTTCAAGGACGAGTTTCTTCCCTGTTACATATTCGAAGATAGATCTTGCAGCCTTTTTCCCGCTTGCAATGGCGTCTATCATGAGCTTTGTTCCATGGGCAACATCGCCTGCGACAAAAACATCAGGGGCTGAAGACTGAAGGGTGTCGGAGTCAACAATCAGTTGCCCTCTTTCTGTCAGCTTTATATTGTCCCTTTCAGGATTTATGAATGAAAGATCTGCCCTTTGTCCTATGGCAAGTATTACCGTATCAGCTTCAAGCGTGGTAAGCTGAGCTTCGTCATAAACAGGAGAGAACCTCTTGTTCTCATCATATACTGAAAGCACTTTCTTGAATACAACACCTTTTGCCCTACCGTTCTCGGTTAATATCTCTTTCGGTCCCATGCTGTTGTAACGGCTTACACCCTCTTCTTCGCCTTCCCTTATCTCCACATCATCGGCAGGCATTTCGAAAAGGGACTCCAGACAGCAGAGCATCACTTCCTTTACCTGCGGCTGGCGCAAGGCAGTTCTGGATATATCATATTCTTCCTGCCTAAGCACAGTCCGCGCAACGTCATAAGCAACATTGCCACCGCCTATCACAACGACTTTTGCCCCGAGTTTTATTGGCTCACCTAATGACACTGACCTTAAGAAATCAACTCCTCCGATAACTCCTTCTGCATCAACTCCGGGCAGAGGTATCTTTGCAGATTTCTTGGCGCCTACTGCGATTAAAGTCGCCTTGTGGAGCTGTCTTAATCCTTCAAGAGTTACATTTTTACCGACCTGCATATTGCATATGATGTCTGCCCCAAGCGCCTTAATCACCTCAACTTCAGCTTCTATAATATTCCGCGGAAGCCTGTATTCAGGAACACCAAGATAGAGCATCCCTGCAGGAACGGATTCCATCTCATATATGACAGGCCTTAATCCAAGGAGACACAGGTCATGGGCCGCAGCAAGCCCGGCGGGGCCTGCGCCTATGATACCGATTTTCTCCCCCTGCGGTTTTGGTATCTCTTTTCCGCTTAAAAAACTTCTGAGCGAACTTAGTTCCTCTTCAGCCGTACAATCCTGCGGTGAAAGAAAATTTCTGACCCGGTGGAAGAATTTTTCTGCAAGGTTCCTGTCCGCTTCAAGATTAAGACTTTCGATCACAAACCTCTTCAATGCCCTTATGGAAACTGACTCATCAACAGAGCCCCTGCGGCACGCAGCCTCGCACGGAGCACCGCAAATTCTTCCGCAAATGGAAGCAAGCGGGTTCGGTCCCCTTGCTATGAGATAAGCCTGTTCATAATTGCCTGCCGCGATTGCACGGACATAACCGCCTGAGTCGGTATGCACCGGACATGCCTGCTGGCATTTTATCTGGTTTTTCCAGTATGAATAGTCTGGTATCTCTACCTTGTATGTATTCGCCATGTACTTTGAGTTAGATGTTTACTGGCCGTATCTGTCCTGATAGTATTTTTTAATCTTGTCTCTTTCTTCTTTTGAAACACCCTTCTTCCATGCGTTAACATCCATATTCATTACATCCTTTGTCACACCGGGAAGAAGCGCTTCAGCTTCAGGGATAAACTCTGTATAGAACCTCTCGGCCACCTCGAAGAACCCGTGCCACTGCGTATAATCAGGACCCATCATGGCAGCACCATGCCTTGCCCTTCTTCCCTCATGGTGCCAGAGAAGATAATAAGTCCATTCTAACTTTTCATCGAACTGCGTCGGAGTCAGCTTTTTTGATTCTCTGAGCTTTTCCATTATGCTCTTTGCAGGGACCGCAAATTTGTTGTTATAAAGATTTACGACCTCATCAAACTGGGTATAAAAGCCATCAACATATTTTGGAGAATGGCACTCGCCGCAAACCTTTTTCATGTTGCCTCTTCTTACTTCCCAGTTATCAAGCTTCTTTGATACTTCAGGCCTTAATGTCCAGCTTATCCTCATCCCTATGTCGTGGCTCACAGGAAGGTCAGGTGTTGCGCTCATGTGGCAGGTCGCGCAGGTGGGGGCAGCCGAATAATCTTTGGTCAGCACCCAGGGCTGCGCCTTGAGATTCATTCTGTCTTCGTTAGCATAAAATGCAATGCCGTGCTTTGATTCATCGTATATTTCCTTCTGCGGATGGTCAGGTCCGAGATGGCATTTTCCGCAGTTGTCGGGGCGCCTTGCGATCTCTACTGAAAAACTGTGCCTTGAATGGCAGGCAGAGCAGGAACCTCTGCTTCCATCCGGGTTTATCCTTCCGATGCCGGTATTGGGCCAAGTTGCAGGGTCAAGTCTTCCCCCTTCAAGGACTTTTACTTCTGAACCATGGCACTGCTTGCAACCGCTGTTTACCGCAGCAATACCTTCTATTGATTCTCCAAGAAGATTGTCCAGGGAGCCAAGTATATCGGCTCCTTTGGCATGGTGGCTGTTCCCAAATTCTGCCGCCTCTCTCTGATGGCATCCGCCGCAATCCTTGGGACTTACGATAACTGATATGTACTTGCCGTAATGGCTTACAGCATCAGGATCAGTGGCTACAGCTCTGTGGCAGTCATAGCAGCCGACACTGTTTAGTGAATGGCGGCTTTGCATCCATTCATCAATAGTGGCACGCGCTACCTTCTCTTTTGTATGACATTCAATGCAGTCTTTGCTGTCTTGCGGGATATCTATCCCAAAGGTTAATACTGAAGATGAAATAAAAAGGACAAAAAACAACGGCAGGATCAAGCAACACAACTTTGGTCTCATAGTTACGCCCCCAACGGTTTAATATTTAGTTCTATTCAACTAATCTACTAACCTTATTAAAAAAGACTATGACCTAAGTCATAGTTTCTATTAGTTTCTTTAAAGGACGTATTTTTTTGTTATTCTAACCTAAGATTCACCTGCTTTAAATAAACAATCAACAGTTGCATTCTTATTTTTTATTTTTCTCAAAGTGGATTTCCACCGGAGTAGGCGATGGAGGTGATTCAACCGCTTTTTTCCCAAGCACAGGTTTCATAAAAGATATAAAATCTTCCCATGCACCATTTTGGAGAAGAAGCGTGCATATCCTTTTTCTTCCTTTCCCCTTGCCGGCTTTTTTATACCATTCAAGTGTCCTGTCTATAATTGGTGCAAGCTTTTCATCAGAAACAAACTCAGCGATTTTTCTTCCAACAACCGGGTGCCGCCCATGCTTTCCTCCTATACGCACCATCCAGCCGGTTATCTCGCTCTTCCATGCATCGGTAGGGCATGTCCTTATGCAGTCACCGCAGTAAAGACACTTTTCTTTTTTGTATATTGGGTGTCCTGTTTCTGCATCTGCTTCGATTGCGCCTTCAAGGCATGTAAAAGAGCAGAGCCTGCAGCCTGTGCAGATATCTTCAGTCCAGACAGGTTTCACAGCACCCTGAAACCCCATGTCCATCTCGGTGGTGCGTGCGCAGTCTATGGGGCATCCGGAAAATGATATCTTGAATTTATGGTTTAGCTCCCTGCCGAAGAAAGTGTCATTTACCATCTTTGCCATCTTCTGCGTGTCTGTCACACCATTGGGATTATACTCGCATCCTGAACATGCTGTCGGGACCCTCACCCTTGGCCCGCAGGAGGCAATCTCCTGCCCGATGGCATCAAGGTCTTTTTTAAGCGCTCCAAAATCATGGAAATTCACATAGGTTATCTCAATGGATTGCCTTACAGATATATGGACATAATCACCGCCGTATTTCTTTGCTACCTGAGCAATCTTTTCAAGCCTGTCTAAAGGCACCCGTCCTCCGGGGCAGCGAAGCCTTACCGTGAAAAGGTCCTTCTGCCGCTGTTTTATGACACCTCCGGATTTAAGTGTGTTGAAATCAAGCTCTCCGGTCTTGCCGTCTATGACAGCGTCTATTTTTACCTTGTTTTCCTTGTCTTCTATATATTTGTCAGGCGCCATTATATTCCCTCCAGCTCCTCTATCTCATTAACTAATGCTTTCAGAATATCCCGCCAGCTTACCAGTCCTATGGGTTTATAATCACTGTCCACAACAGGAATACAGGATATGTTGTGCTTACTAAACAGATCAACTGCATCAATTATTGTGGCCTCAGGCGGCAATGTGATAAGCGGTTTCCGGCTCATGATATGATGCACTTTTTTATTGAGCGTCGCTTCATCATCAGGAGTTTCCAACACGGTCCCGATTCTGGGACTTAGCGCTTTTAGCAAATCCCGGTCTGACACAATCCCAAAAAGCTCATCTGAATCAACCACAAGCAAATGATGGAATTTCAGGTGATCAAATATCTCTTTTACCGTTGATAGATTGTCATCAAACCCAACAGTGACAATTTTTTTAGTCATTATCTGCTGGACAGTTATGATCTGTTTTTTCAAGCTCACATTTCCTTTCCATTATTATTATACTCGCCTGCCAGCCATATTTATAAAAATACTCTGTAATTTATAAGAATTTATCAATGCAAAAAAAATTTGTGAAGAAAAAAATATAGCTTATTATTTCATATGTAAATGAGAAGTTTCATTAAAAAGGGGAGGCGAGGACAGCACATACATAACTGTCCCCGCTCTGGGGGTAATTGATTTTCTTTACTGTCTTATATTTCCATCAACAGAGACAATGACCCTTTCAAAGGGAACATCTTTCCCTGACTCCTGTATTGCCTGTTTCACTGCAGACTCAAGACCGAAACAGCAGGGAACTTCCATGTGAACGATTGAAACCTTTTTTATATTGCTATGTTTGAATATCTCAGTAAGTTTCTCCCTGTAAAATTCAATGTCATCAAGCTTTGGGCATCCTATAAGAAGTGCCTTGTCCTTTAAAAACCTCTGGTGAAAATTCGCATAGGCAAAGGGGACGCAGTCGGCAGCTATCAAAAGATGCGAGTTCTGAAGGAACGGCGCTGAGGGAGCAACAAGACAAAGCTGTACCGGCCAGTGCATGAGTTCTGACTTCATTTCAGCAGTTGGTGCACTGGACGCGGCACTCTCAGCTTCCCTGTGGAATGTCCTTGTTGCTGAAGAGGGGCATACGCCGGAAGCATGACCGCCAGCATGAAGAGGCCGCACCTGCTCTGCCACAGGTACAAACTTTTTCCCCTGGCTCTCAAGATGTTTCTTTACAGCCTTCTCATCGAAATCCTCAGAGACTTCCCTTTCCTCAACTATTATCGCATCCATCGGGCATGTGCCGAGACATGCGCCAAGTCCATCGCAGTATTTTTCAGCAAGAAGCTTTGCTTTTCCGCCTATAAGCTGTATCGCACCTTCCTGACAATTAGGTATGCACTCTCCGCAGCCATTGCATTTGTTTTCATCAATTATAACTATCTTTCTTTTCATTTTTTCTCCCTTATGTAAGAAATTTTTGTTTTACTCTTTTTCATTATTCTATTCCTAATATAGGTGATTTAAACATTCCCTTCTATGACTTAGGTCATAAGGTCATAATAAAAATAATATTCTGGTTTTGATATAGAATCTTAGCCCAAAAAAGATGGGTAAAAGGGGGAAAATCAAGGTGGAAGTTTTGCTTGACAAATTACTCTTATTCGGACAATAGAACTTTGTGTTCGGAAATTAGAAACAGTCAATACAGTAAGTAAATAGAATAATATTAAGATATAACCCTGGAGGTAACCAATGTCCGCGAAGAATTCGAATCCTGCCAAAGTAGATTACATCAAGCCGTTGGAGGACAAGCCTTACAAAGAGGTTGTCGCCGAAAAGCAGAATTACAATGCAGAATTGAAGAAGAAACTCTCGGCAATTGTAGGAGACGAAAACGTAAAGAACGATCCTGAAACAATTGCCAGGTACTCGAAGGATAGAAGTTTAGAACCGGAAGGGAGGCCGACTTTTGTCGTCTATCCCCGCAATACTGAAGAAGTAATAAAGCTTGTAAAGCTTGCCAATGAAACTCTTCTCCCTTTAATCCCCGCAAGTTCAGGCAGCCATAATTACGGCTGTACCATCCCGCGTATAGGTGGAGTTATCCTTGATCTCTCAGGATGGAAAGAGATTTTCAAGATTGACTACAGGAACCGTGCCACCCGCATTCAGCCCGGCGTCAATTACAATGAACTGCAGGAAGCACTTGAAAAGGAAGGCTTGCGCGCCATGATGCCCCTTCTTCCGCGCAAAGACCAGTCAGTGCTCACAGCTCATCTTGAGGCACATCCGATGGCTGTTGCAGAATTTGTTTACAGCGAACCTATGTACACCGCAGAGATAATAATGCCCAAGGGGGACATATTCAGGACAGGCTCTGCCGCACCTGCGCCTCCTGAACTCATGGATACAACGAAAGATATTGGAACCGACCTTGTAGGTCCCTGGGGACCGGGCTTTGACTGGAACAGGCTTTACACGCGCGCACAGGGGACACTCGGTATAATCACATGGGCAAACATAATGGCAGAACCTCTCCCTGTAAAAGAAAGAATATACTTCACTTCTTTTGACTGCATAAAAGAAGCCAGCAATTTTACACAAAAAGTCCTTCGCAAATGGATAGGCTATGAATGCTTCGTATTAAACCGCGCAAATCTCGCCGCAATACTGGCGGACAACATGCCCGACGATTTCCAGTCCTTCAAGAGGAATCTGCCCAAGTATGTCCAGGTCTTCGTCATAGGCGGATTAAAGAGACGTCCTGAAGAAAGAATAGCATATCAGGAAGCAGATTTCCTCGACACAGCACAGGATTTCGGAGTAAAGCCTACGCTTGATATTAGGGGAGCAGCCAAAGCTGCTCCGTTCTTCGCAAAGAATCTGAGACGCTGCTGGGACAAGGAAGTTTACTGGAAGGAAGCTTATAAGGGAGGAAGTTCAGACATATTCTTCCTCACCACGCTGGACAGGACGGTTGACTTTGTTGATGTCATGAAAGCAGAAGCAAACAGGCTCGATTATCCGGCCTCCGACATCGGCATCTACGTCCAGCCGATAGAAACAGGAAGGGTGGCATACATTGAATTCAGCATACCATTTAATCCCAATGATGCTGACGAATGCGCACACGTAAAGAAACTTCACGAAGCGGCAAGCGAGGCGATGTACACA
>Ga0265292_1003062_pt1 | contig 10700 bp, 9 predicted proteins | sample Munlanlewell296A_FD_189080 | JGI IMG/M metagenome (GOLD analysis project Ga0265292, IMG submission 189080) | Leachate microbial communities from a municipal landfill in Southern Ontario, Canada - Leachate well 296A | ecosystem: Engineered > Solid waste > Landfill > Unclassified | place: Canada... | reverse complement strand
TCTGTTTTTTCAGTTCGCTAAAAAATTTCTTAAACTTTTTCTCATCATCAACCAGTATGTATTTAAACTTCTTTCTATTGCGTTCAAACTTATCAATTTGTTCTCTCTTCTCTTCTTCGGCAGTCCCCATGTTATGTGTTACGTGTTTCGTGTTATGTGACTTGGTCAACTCATATACCCGAGGCAAGAGCGACCTGAACTCCAATTCACTGAACAGCTCAACCAATTTTTTCTGATCAAAATCGCCAAAGCGCGCCTCTGTTAAATCAAAGTTAATTTTCGCGTCAATGCGGATGGTTGCGAGCCGTTTGGACAGTTCGCCCTCTTTTTTATGCTCTTTCAAAAGCTCGCGCACACGATCTTTTATTCTGGGCGAGCCCAGATGTTTGTAAACGCCTTCTAAAGTTTTAAATTCGGTCAAAAGTTCAATTGCAGTCTTCTCTCCGATGCCACGGATGCCCGGAATGTTGTCCGAGGGGTCGCCGCGCAGAGCTTTATAATCAATCATCTGCTCGGGTGTAAGACCGCCGAAGCGTTTTTTTACCGCGTCCGTGTCGTATATCACGCTATCCGAAAGCCCATGGCTCATAGTATAGACTTTAGTGTGGTCGTTAACGAGCTGAAGCGTGTCCATGTCGCCGGTCACAATAATTTTTTCTACTTGGCCGTCAACCGAATGCGCGATGGTGCCGATCAGGTCGTCCGCCTCAAAACCGGCCAGTTCAAAAATCGGAATACCGAAAGCTTCCGTCACCTGACGCACGCGGTCAAACTGATCATAAAGCTCCTGCGGCGCCTTGACCCGCGTCGCCTTGTATTCCTTATACTCCTCGTGCCGGAAAGTCGGTCCCTTCTTGTCTAACGTCAACGCGATATACTTTGGCTTGAGCTCACGCAGCGACTTTAAAAGCACCGAGGTAAAACCATACACCGCATTCGTCTGCTCCCCCTTCTTGGTCTTCATCGTCGGCGGCAAAGCGTGAAAACTCCGATGTATCAGCGCGTTCCCATCTATGATAATGAGTTTTTCCTTAGTCTTACTCATGATGAAATTATGCCAAGTTAAAGCTAAAAAAGCAAACAAAATATAATATCTTCTTGTTTGCGTCTCAACTCATTATTTGTTTACTTTTTTTCCACTTTTTTTATTTTGTATACCGCTGTCTCTTTTATTAAACTTTTAGTTAATATCAAAATATCGTCAATAGGAATTAAACCAAATTCAGCTGTTTCATACCTATCTGGCATAATACGTATGCCCGTTGCCAACATTCCAACAATTTCATTTTGATCATTTAATACCATTCCTCCACTTTCCCCATGAATTGGCGGTAAATTAAAAATGTACCTTTTGTTACCATGTCTATCAGTTCTTTCGCCGACAACCTTTACTGGCATTATTCTTGGCTGATCGCCCTCCCTATATTCAGGAAAACCAGAAATCGTCAAATTTTGATTATATTTAAATACAAAACGACCACAAGAAAAGAGTGATTTATTGTCACTTCTCGGATTTTTATCTCTTAATATTGCTATATCTTTTTCTTTATCAAATATGATTAAATCCATTTCTCTTTTATCAAAAATATTATTACATCTGAAAGAAATTATTTGATTTGTTCCGTTATATTCAACTACATGATAACAGGTTACGATTCCAATTCCGTTAATTATGAATCCCGTCCCAGTATTATTTCCACATTTCACAACGCGTATCGAATCTCTAATTTCCTCATATAAATTTATTGGCAATTCCGCAAAACCATTTTCACTCAAATTATTATATTTATTTATAAATTTTCTATATATAAAATTTTTTTCTCCTCTAACCTGTTTTATATAATTAATTTTACCACTTACTACTTTTTGAAAATTTTTATTGCTTTTCTTCTTAAATTCCCTTTCTGCATTCTCAAGCCCGTATTTTTCCCATGCGTACAGCATGGCCCTAACTTCTTTTACTAGTATTCTTTTTACATTTAGAAATTTGTTTACTATTATGCCTGTTACTTCTTGCCTCTTTGATTTATGAGAAAGTCTAACTTTATCAAAATTAATTTCAAAGCCACTTTTTTCAATAATTTCAATAAATTGGCTGCCAATGTTGAGTGAAAAATTTGTAAAGTCAAATTCAGCGATTTCTATGGGAAATTTAATTCGATTCGTAGATATGGTTAAATCGTCAGCATATCTTGTATAGGTACAATTATATTTTTTAACAAATTTATACATTTTATTATCAAGGCTTGAACAAATCATATTGGAAAGTATAGGAGAGGTTGGTGCCCCTTGAGGAAGCTTTCTGTTGTGGCAAGCTATGTGGGCTAAAGTGGCAGCGACTTCTAAATCAAAATTATAAGGCGCGGCTTTAAATAATCCCATAATCCTGCCAAAATTGATTGATGGAAAATAATCTTTTAAATCAATGTTGAGTACTAAATTTTTATTTAAATGTTGAGTAGAATTTGTTAATATGCCCCTACCCTGTACAAAGCCATGAGCTGATGGTTTTGGATGGTAAACTAAATTTAAAATATAACTTAACTTTTTTTGTAATATTTTCAATGAATATATGGGAGAGTTTATTTCTCTTTTTCCACCGTTTTTTTTGGGTACAAAAAACTTCCGATAATTCACTCGGTTTTTTGCATATAGTAAAAAATTTAAGTGCCCGTATTCAATTTCAAATAAATCGGCGATATCCCTTCTTAATGAAAGGGATAAAAATTTTTTAATTAAAACATCGTCTGGAGCACTTAAAACGGGTGATGGTTCCATAAATTTAAAGTGCGCTATAATTCTACTTTTGCCACACTCACAACAATCATTGTCGTGAAGTACAACAGTGAAACAAATCACTGTGAGCATTTCTATAGACATTCAAAATATCGCCGCGTATCGTCCAGCGAAAATCAATTATAGCGCACTTTAAATCTCACTTTTTTTAAAAAAATGAAAAAATAACGATTAATCTTTAATCTTACCCCAAATTTACCCTTTTCCCATAAAAAATGCAAATAAAAAAGGCGGCATCGTCTTGATGCCGCCATGGTGCCCGTCTCCGCTACTTCTTCTGGTTCTGGGCCTGCGGCGGTTCCGCAGCAGGCTTCTTCTTGACGGTGATGGCCCCGATTTTGGTGCTGTCGAGCTGCGGTTTGCACTTGGACATCCTTCCACCTCCTCCGTGTTCAGGGGTAACTGCGGTGTGCCGTCGGAAAGAATTACGTTCTCACCTCCTTTACTATGGAATACTTGTTTTCCCCGAAAGGAAAACAAGTTACTGCGTCGGCTTTCAAATATGCCTCAACGATACTCTCGGTCAAAAGCGGATTGAGTCTGTCGATCAACGAATTAATCGCCAGCTTAAGTTGTTTCAGCTGGCCTTGCCTGCTCTTTTTTTCCGAATAGAGACAATCAAGGTGCAGTGCCCATACAACCTTACCCTCCCTTATTCTCTCCAGGCCCAAGGGATAGATACGACAATTAAAAGGCCTATTTTCATAAATCCGGCAACGGCGGACCCCCTTATCGAGATACAGCTGCTTGCAGGGAGGGTATCTCACGTCTAGTTCCAGCTTACCGTTTTGGTCCTCGGAAAAAGAGTGGAGAAAAGCTGGGCCGTGGTTGACCTCTATCAAGGGAACGCCCAGTTCATACAAGCCTTCAACCTCCTCTTCCAGGAGCCAGATCAGACCAACGCAATCAGGGTATTGGCAAGCCACGCAATCATCACTCAAGCCCAAGAACAATTTACCCAGCTCATCGTAGAACTCATCCAGACTGTCGATGGTTTTCATGTGTCCTCCGCATCTGCCGGGTCAATTGCCTGGACTTGGAAAAGTTGACTTACGAATACCCGGACGTCATGTTCATCCACTCGATTGGAGAATTTGTCGATCAATTCCTGCTCGCTTCTTGTCCCGCCAATTATCGCCGCTGACATTTCTAAGGCCATATCATCCACCTTGACTGTTTGATAGCGAGTAACAAGAAGTCTTTCCGGATGTCTTGTCGTAAGCTTGGCATAACGGTTCGCCCGGAAGAAACGGTAATTTACGGGATAAGTCTCGACCGGCGCCACCACGCTTCTTCTTACCTTTTCGACCAATCCGGCATCGGGTCGAGAGCACCCCCTGACAGCATAGTCTATGCAGAAAGTCTTGCAATGGTTCACGTCGACCTTACAGCCACCTGTGCAATCCAACAACAAGTCGCAAGAACGACACGGTTCAGTTACCCATGACAGGTCGCGGTAAACATCGAGAGTCGGTTTTTTCCAGATGCACTCAATCGGCTCATCCAGGATATTGCCCAAGACAAGCTCTGATTGGTTGCATAAACGGAGGCCTCCTTCGGGATTTATCGCACAGAAGTCGACCCCCACCCCGCAATTCGAAAGCATGTTCTCATCTGCCAGTCTCTCGTCGAGGCAATACGGAATGGCCGTGCCAAAACCTACCCGGCCGGCGAATACTGCAAAATCATTTTTCGCCCGGATTATCTGGCCAACCGCTTGGCGGAATTGCTCAAGCGAAGGTTTGATGTTGAAGATATTCGAATGCTTGGCACCGATTCCGCCGTCTTCATAACGATCGACATAGATCGACTCCATGCCCAACGACGCCGCCAGCTTGATGATGTCATACATCTGATCGTAATTGTAATTTGTAAGGACGGGAATGCATCGAACATCAAAACCCCGGTCAATGTAATGCCTTATGGTCTCCAGGGTTTTCATAAAGCTGCCAGGCGTCCGCGTATGAAACTCGTGGGTTTTCTGATCGGAACCGTGAATGGGTACCCCGAAACATGCGAGTTTCTCCGAGATACTGATCAGTTTTATCAGACCGTTTGTCACTATCGTCACCGAAGAATGTTCACTAAGAAGGTTGATGTACTCGTTGAGTTTCTCCACTGAAAAAAGGCTCGGTTCTCCGCCGATCAGGTAAACATGCGGAATTCGGCTGCTTGAGACAGACCGGACGACCTGATCGACTAAGAGAATATTCAAGGGCTTATAACGATTCGGGTTATAGCAAAAGATACAGTTGCTGTTGCAGCGGTAAGTCAGTTCGATCTGGCAAAGATAGGGTACGGAAGCATGGGGCTCTATCCTGGGCTGTTTCATGGCCCCCCCTACCTTACCGGATTGCTAGAGAGGTTTATTATCGCGTTAATATCGTCGTCCTTGCTTGCCTTGTTCCTTTTGGTTAAATGACAACTTTCACAACGGTGAACAATTACATGCCCTCCCGCCTTTGTTTCAATGCCGACTGGCTTCATCATTCCCTGACAGGTCGATTGCCTGTCCCCCGGGTTGACGTCAACATGCTTGCTCCATAAGCAAATAGGACAGTGATTCGTATACCCGCCTCCCTTTACTTCGTGACCGCATCTTTCGCAGGTGAAGTCTTCGACGTTTTTTTGAAATCTCTTGTTCATAATTGCCCTCCGTATGGTAAGAGTTGTTTTTGTAAACAACATTCCTTTAAGCCAGTACTATAACATATCCGATTTTTCACCCTATCAATTATTAACAAAAAATGCAAATAAAAAGGCGGGGTGTTTCACCCGCCGTAAAACGATATGGTTCAGACTTTCGTCAAACGTTCCAGTTCCTCCTTCGCCAGGCCGAAAACCTCTTCCAGCCGTTCTTTCACCATCTGGAACGGCGGCTGAGTTTGCCCGGTAATAACCCAGGCCTTCTCCTTTTTGAGATCCTCCAGCGCATCTGTCAGCTTGTCACAAGTGCGAATGATCAAGCTCATCAACAACTGCACGTACGTGCGTTGCTTAGCTTGGTTTACCCTGGCGCGGGGATGAATGCCGCGCTTCTCCGCAAGCTTCTTGACTTTGCGGGCGGCTTCGCTCGAAGACGGCGGCTTATCCTTGTCGCCGGCTTTCTTCGACATCAAATTTCGGAGCAGGCCGAGCTGATCTTCCTTGGGATAAGTGGCGATGTGGAGGGCAATGTTGTTGTTAACCTTGCTCTCAAGCACCAACTGCTGGATGTCGGGGTGGAGATTCAGCACTTTGAGTACCTGGCTTACGTGGCCGGAGCTGCGGCCGATCGCCCGGGCGACTTCGGACTGATTCCAGCCGAATTCCTTTTGCAGGTCCACGATTGATTGCGCCATTTCCAGGAGGGAGAGATTTTCCCGCGCGAAGTTGGCGATACAGGAATGCAGAAAGACCTCCTTGTCCGACATCGGCGGCTTGATCAGACAAGGGGCATGGTCAAATCCTTTGTCGTGCAAGGCCCGCATCCGTCGCTCGCCGTCAATGACAAGGGCAATGCGCCCCTCTTCCCGCAACGTGACCAGAATCGGCTGTTCCAATTCGCCGCTCGGACCGATCGTGCCCGCGAGCTCTTCAAGTTTCTGCTTGCTGAAATGGAGCCGCGGCTGACGCTCGAACCGCCGCAGCATCTCCAAAGGAATCTTGACAAGGCTGTTTACCGGCGAAACGATCTTGCCCGCACTGATTTCCGCAAACGGAATCTCAACTTTCGCTACGGCGACCGCCTGTCTAGTCATCTTCGTTTCTCCCTTCGGATTTTTTGGACTTACCTTTTTGCTGTTTACGAACAACTAAAAACCGACTATGTAAAATATGCCGATTATTTATTGCTTACATTATACATTTTTTCTAAAATTAGGCAAGATTAGATATTGATGATTAAAAAACGTCTCAACAACAATATGCAAACAAAAAAAGACCCGTCGGGATTGACGGGTCGGTCAGATGGATGATTACGTGAAGACGTTATGAACCGTGGCTGAGTCGGGCGAGTCTCTTCTCGGCTTCAGCTTTGGCTTCCTCCGCTTCCTTGATCGCCTTGAGCCGCATGACCTCCTTATACTTGGCCCGAAGCAGGATTACCACTCCGGCCATAGTCGAACCGTTGACCAGCGCGTTCTCGACGCTCGAACACGGCTCTCCCCGCTTGCCCCGGTCTTTCCTCAAGGCGAGCTCCTCAAGCCTCTGCCAGCATTCCGGCGCCAGATTCTCGATCGGCCCGCGAAAATCGCTCTTCAGGAGCAGCTCCTCCCAATCGAGATAGACTAGGAGATCGAGCGTCCCGGGACGCGCGGCCCGGAACATTTCATCGGCCTGCTCGGCCTGCTCTTCCCGCGTGTTGTAAGTCCAACCCCTCAAGAAGTGGTCAGTATAGATCTCCGTGCCCCGCCAGACCAGGCGCAGGAAGTCCTTCAGGAATGTCCGCGCGACCGTGTCCTGGTGATTGTCGTCGCCGCGCCAATGCGGCAGGTTGGTTTCGGCATAATTGTGCTCCGGGGCACGAAAGAACCACAGCAGGTCGGAAAAGACGCGCTGATTGCAGACATAACGGAGCCAGGAGGGATTATGGTCCTTGCCGGTGTTCTTGAAAATCTTGTCGCAGAGCATCTTCCAGGCTTTCTGAGCGACCTGCCAGCGTTGGCTGAAATACGGTTGGTTGCTTGGCCGGAACCAGGCGTCACCCGTAATCTTGTCGTCCGGGAACAACTTGGCCAGGTGGTCTTGCGACCGGTAGCCCTCGGCCACCTTGAGGTAAAAGCAGATCATCTCTCTTCTTTCATCTTCTCGCACCACCACCTCAAAACCGCAATGTAAAAGGCCGATGAGCTGCTGCCAGGTGGCGGCTTGATGCCACAGCTTGAGCCAGTCTAACCAGCCGTCAATTTCGACTAGCTCGCGTTCAAACGCAAACAGCGAGTGAGCAAACGGCAGTCTCCTTTCCATTTTCAAAGACCTCCTCGCTATGCCCCTTTCCGCGGGGCGATTTTTCTTGCTATTTCAATCTTTGCAGAAACTTAGGCAAAAATCAAGACTTTAAAATTTTAAAAATATAAACAAAAAAATTAAGGTCTATACTTCAAACTATTCTACCATTCGCGCGAATTAGAGATATGTTTTTGTTGAACTGAATTGTAAAATCTTGCCCTCATTAAAAAACGCCTCTACAACAACATTGAACTCAAACGCTAATTTCATTTTTTTAATTTCAACTTATTTCATCACCTCATCGCATTTCTTCTTCCACATCGCATCAACTTCTTCAATCGCCGCTTCATATTTTTTTTGTTCGTCTGAATCCGTTAATTGTTTAAGTCGCTCACGAGCTTCCTCAATAAAAACATCGGCATCAACAATGCTCAACGGCTCATTTATATCCATGAGGCTTCTACCTAAGGCTTCTTTTGCCCTGTTTAATAATTCTTCAATACTGCCGAGACGCTTCGCTTCAGCGTTTATTTCTTCATACGGAATTATTGAATTTTTCAATTCTTTCATAATTTTAAAATATTTAATCTTAGATTAACTTTTTTTCTCGATAAATGCAAACAAAAAAGCGGCGGATCAAAGTGACTCCGCCGCTGGTTCTAACTTGTTTATTTCACAAAGAACCGTTGACCGACTGCGCTTAGTGGCCGAAGAAGCCGCGCCCGATCTTGTCGGGCACCATGACGAGCGCGATGTTATGCGCCTTGCAGACGGCCTTGACTTGAGCATCGTTGACTGAACCGCTGGAGGCGAGGATCGCCTTAATGCCCGCCTTGGCAAGCACCTCCGGGCCGTCCGGGAAGGGGAAGAAACTGTCGCTGTAAGCGACGGCCCCGTTGATCAGGTGTCCGGCGTCGGTAGCGCGCTTGATCGCCAGTTCGCAGCAGCCGACCCGATCCTGCTGGCCAACGCCGTTGCCGATGAGCTGGAGGTCCTTGACCAGGGTAATGGTATTGGAGTTGCTGGTTGAACCCACCGCCCAGGCAACGAGCAAATCCTGACGCTGTTCGATGCTGATCTTGCCGACTTGCTCGATCTGTGTGTCGGAGAAATTGATGACGAAGGTGTAGTTGGGCTGTTGCAGGAAGCCGCCCCGGACCGGCCGCCGTCTCGGCTGGATGTCCAGACTGCTGGCATCAAGCTTGCTCAAGGCCGGATTGACAATCACCCTGCATTTGCCGTGCTTGCGCGCCATGACCTCGATGGCCTCGGGCGTGAAAGCGGGCGCCACCACACCGTCCAGGAGCCGCTTCTGCCCCTCCGGCATCTGGGTCGTACGAAGAACATTGGCGAGCTGACCATCGATCGGGAAGTTGGTCATGACCAGTCCGCCGAAAATGGCCCGAGTATCACCCGACACCATTTTCCTTATCGCCAACTCTGGACTGGTTGCCGACAGGGCAATGCCACAAGGATTGCCGTGTTTAACGCCAATTGCGATGGCGGGCACATAACCACTTCCGTGGTTTGCACAGCCAGCGGCCAGATGAGTCATGGTCTGGAGCATGCGGTCAATGTCGCACCAGTTGTTGTAACTGGGCAAATCGCCTTCAATCGGCTGGAAGTTGTGGAGCGCCAGCGGATCGTTGTTGCCGATCTCCCGGTAGAGCGCGGCCGGAGCCTGCTGGGCGTTCTCACCGTACTTGCAGGTCTGGACGAGTTCGCCCACCATGCCGTCGAAACGGCCGCCGCTCCGATAGCGCGCCGAGGTCAGGCAGTAGTCGGCCACGATGGCGTCCGCCTTGGCGTCGAGCTGGTCGATGAAGTTTTGCTCGTCGGGACAGCCCGCCTTGAGCCACTCGATCACTTTCATCCGGTCGGACGGGTCGCAGATGACGATCCGCTCGCCCTTGGCGCCGCTGTGGAGCATGGTCGGCCCGCCGACGTCGGTCTTCTCGATCACTGACTCCCGCGTACTGCCCTGTTTGGCGATCTCTTCCTTCAGGGGGTAGAGATCAACGCAGACCAGGTCAATCCGGGGCAAGCCGAGGCGCATCAATTCCGCTTCGTCTTCCGCCAGCTCTCGCGCAAGCAAACCCGCATGGATTTCCCGCGAGAGCGTGACCACGCGATGGCCGAGAATCGGTTCGCCAACGATTTCGCCGATGTCGCGCACCGGTACGCCCGCAGCCAAAAGATGCTTGGCTGTACCGCCGGAGGCGAGAATCTGCCAGCCGAGCGCCATTAATGCCTTGGCGAATTCGATGATGCCATTCTTGTAATATACGGACAACAACGCAGTTCTGTCCTCCATCGTCTTCCCTCCTTCTGGGGTGTAATACTGACGGTTGGCTACTTTACATCACTCAGCTAGCACCGATTGAATTTAATTTTTTATAACATATAAAGGGCGATTGTAAATATTAGCCGTAAAAACAGCAAAAGTCAACTTCCGCAAGTAGCCTGCGCGCTCATTTGGCAGTTTTTTAAAAACTTCGAAAAAATGGATAATTATATACACGCAATTCCAAAACGGAGTTAAGCTCCGTTATTTTGTACCATTCTTGAATTATTTTTTTTTTCGTGTTAATATGTTTTTATGAAAATCAATAACTTCCGCGTAATTATTATCAGCATGATTATTATCCGGCCATGCCGGCGGAGGTTTTATTTGTAGCTAAATAGATTACTTAGATACAAATCAGCCCTTCGTCGGGGCTGATTTTTTTTATTATAAATATATGACACAAATCAACAAAGTGGAGACAGGCCAAGCGCCTCGGGCAATCGGTCCGTATTCCCAGGCGATCATTGCCGGAGAATGGATTTTTTGTTCAGGACAAATCGCCATTGACCCGCAAACAAACGAACTGCTTGCTGGCGGAATCAAAGAACAGACCGAGCGCGTATTAAAAAATTTAGGAGCAATCCTTGAAGCGGCTGGCTCCTCTATGCTCCGAGTCGTAAAAACCGAT
>Ga0265292_1003061_pt1 | contig 10701 bp, 9 predicted proteins | sample Munlanlewell296A_FD_189080 | JGI IMG/M metagenome (GOLD analysis project Ga0265292, IMG submission 189080) | Leachate microbial communities from a municipal landfill in Southern Ontario, Canada - Leachate well 296A | ecosystem: Engineered > Solid waste > Landfill > Unclassified | place: Canada... | reverse complement strand
GTCCGTGACTGGGCGAGCTATCAGAAACTGGGGGGCGACATCGAATCCGTAGAGACCAGCCCCATCGTCGGCACGTACGGCTGGAAAGCCTACTTGCAGGAGGAGACGCAGCTCGCTCAAGCGCGGGAGGAACGCGAGCAGAGGCGCAAGTCCGCCAAGAAGCACGCGGTGGCCGCATTGCCGACGACCGCAGCGCCAGAGAACTGGTACGTCTAGGGGTCTCTACTTCTTCTTCGCCTGCGCCCACCACTCGGGGTGCGCGTTCGCGTACTCGACGAGTTCGGTGATGCGCGCGAGCGTGCCGGCGTCGAGGTGATGCTCGATGCCTTCGGTCTCTCTGTGAACGGTGGCCTCGTCCACACCCAACAGGCGCAGGAACCCAGCGAGGATGCCGTGCCGGTGCCGCACGTTCTTGGCGAGCACCGTGCCTTCCTCCGTGAGCGCGATGCCGCGGTAGCGCTCATAGACGACGAGGCCGTCCTCAGCGAGCTTCTGGATCATCTTCGTGGCCGTGGGCGAGGACACGTGCAGGTGCGCGCCGATGTCGATGACGCGCGCGTACCCCTTCTCGAGGATCAGCTCGTAGATGACCTCGACGTAATCCTCGACGCGAGGCGTGGGCCCCGTCTGCGCCGCCGCGTGGGCGCGCTTGAGGGCGCGGAGGCGGTCGGGCTCGCGCGTGGTCACGCTCCGGTGCATGGCGCATCCGGTTCATGAATCCGCCTTGTCAGAACGTGCCATAGAAAGGGCGATAGCCCCGACTTGTCACTTGGGGATCGTTGCTCCGCATTCCACGAGCGCTGCTCGAAGCGATCCACGCGCACGCGCGCTCGGGCGCTCCGCAGGAGGTCTGTGGCATGCTCGGGGGCATTCACGAGAAGGACGACGGCGCTCACATCGTGCTGCGCGTCGTGCCCGTGAAGAACGTGCATCCGCGCCCCATCGACGAGTACCAGCTCGATCCTTCCGAGCAACTGCGCTTCACGCTCCGATTGGAGGACGAAGAGGGGCTGGAGATCATCGGGTTCTACCATAGCCACCCTGCCGGCCCCGCGCGCCTCTCGACCACGGACGCAGCCCGCGCCTCGTGGCCTGGCGCATCCTACCTCCTCGTTCACTTGCGGCCCACCGAGGGGCACTTGAGCGCGCGCTGGGACCACGCGAAGGGGCGCTTCGCGAGCGAGTCCATCGAGGTCATGCCGAGCTTGTAGTCCACTATCGCTCGCCGTGATCGAGGATCTCGACGAAATGGTACTCCGGAAGCGCCGGCGAGCCGTCCGTCCGCTCTTCTTCGAGGCGCGCTTCGAGCGCTTCGTGCGCGCCGATCCAATCGCCCGCTGCGAGCCGCGTGAGAGCGTCGGCGAGCTCGGGAGAGCCCACGAGGTCACGCTCCTGTGCTTCGGCGATCGAGTACCCCGCGCGCCCCATCGTCCACGTCGAGTGATCCACCGCGCCGAAGTCCACCATGCGATCGTCCTGCTGGTATCCCATGACGGAGTATATCGCTTCGAACGAGTGGCTCGTGCCGAGGCCTTCGTTCACGCGGCTGACATGCTGGGGGTGCTGCTGGCCGAAGAGATGCCCCGTCTCGTGCGCGTAGAGCATCGTCGCCCAGTTCCACAAGACGCGGCTCTCGTTGCGCTCGTTGACGAACTCCTCGCCGGGGCCTTCGTACATCTCCTGGACGCGCTTCGTCTCGGGCACGAACGAGAAGCTCAACCTGTGGCTCCGCTGGACGTCGTACATGCTGATGCCGCCCGTCGAAGCGTACGTCGCCGCGTCGCCCCACAAGAGGAGCGAGAGGTACTCCTCGCACCCTTGCCGGGGCATGACGAACGTCTCGAAGTTCTCGTCGAGATACCATCGCAGCACGTCGAGGCCCGCGAGAGTCGCGCCGCCCTCGCGCGCCAGTGCGTCAAGGACGGGGTCGTCCCGTGGGAGGGCGAGGACTTTGAGGTCGACCGAGACGTCGTCGCTCGTGAGGTTCACGAAGGCCGATCGCAGGCTTTCGACGTCGATCGAGTCCTTTGCGCGCACCCAACCAGGCAGCGCTTCGGTGATCGCGGTCGTATGGACCGCGAGCAGGAGGGTGACGTGGTGGCATGGTTTCGTCGAGATGGGGAACGTGGGGCCTTTGAGGAAGCGCCAGTGTGCCGAGTCGAGGGTGAGTTGCGCGACGGCAGCGACGGTCTTCTCGCCCGTTGCGTTCAGCGGCCAGTCGTAGTCGGCGGGTCGAGTGGGACCAAACGCCGTGCCGAAGGCGATCGCTTCGGGCGAGCGGTGAGGCTCGACGACGAACGGGTCAGGCTGGGCGCTCACGTCGAAGACCGTAAGCGGGAGACGCTCGCCGAAGATCCGGAGGCGATCGAGCCAACCGTGCGAGAAGTTGTACCGCCACGCGTGGTCGCCCAAAGATGTGCCGCCGTGGATCACGACGAAGACGGGGTGGGCGCGTTCGAGCGGCCGGCCCCGCGCGTCCTCGACGCGCGCGGCGAGCCATGCCTCGGCCGCATTCGCGTCGTACGTGCCCTCGACAGCGGGCACCTTCCAGCCTTCGGCGGCCGCGGCGAAGGCCGCTTCGGTCGCGCCGTCGAAGTCCACGACGTGGAAACTGGCGCGGGGCTTGGCCGACGCGGGAAGGGACTGCCCGCCCAACGGTGTCGTGTCTGCGCTGGGGGGGAACGCGCGGTCTGTGCTCGACGCCGCGTGCTCGATGACAGTGGGCGGCAGCTTCTCCGCGATCGCCGCGACGGTCTTCGCGTCGAAGCCGAGGAAGTACGCCTCGATCGGTACGTCCATCGAGAAGCCGCCCGAGGAGAGGAGCGATACGGCGCCGAACCCGAGATCTTGGGGCGAGTTCGTCGCGTTCAAGCGCGGCGCGTCAACGAAGCACCCTGCAAGCGAGGCGGAACCGAGGAGGAGCGGCAGGAGGACCGCGCGTGCCGGGAGCATGCACGGATGCGACGCGGAAGAGGATGATAAGCGTTCTAGCTCGCCCCGAGCCCGCGGCACGAAATAGGGGCGCGGAATGAGCTCCGCGAAGCCGCCTCATTGGCGCCTGGCGCGGCGACCGCGGGCTACGCCCCGGGTCGTCATTTGGACCTCCAGCGAGGCTCGTGCCAATGGCCAATACCCTGCATCTTCAAATGAGCGCGCCACCGAATCGATGGCGATCACTGTGGCGATGGAGAAGCGACCAGAAGCTCGCATCCTTGTCGTTGATGACGAGGACCAGATCCGCCGCCTCGTCACGCTCTTGCTGCGTCGCCTAAAAGGGTGCGAAGCTGTGGTCCAGCAGGCGGCCGACGCGAACGAAGCCCTCGCGCTCCTTGAGTACGAGGAGTTCGACCTCATCGTGAGCGACCACAACATGCCAGGCAAGACCGGCATCGACCTCCTCGAGCACGCGCAAAAGCAGCACCCGCAGACCGCGCGCATGCTCATCACGGCCCTCACGCAACTCGACATCGGTGTTGACGCCATCAACCGCGGCCGCGTGGACGCGTTCCTGCGTAAACCATTCGACAATGAGGTCTTCCTCACGTTGGCAGAATCGCTCGTCACCCCCCGTGTGACAGCCAGGCGGCTCCTCGCGGAGGGTCATGCTGATGACGGGGTCGCGTCCGGATCGCGCACCATTCGCCGCATCCCCGCGCCTCCCCCCCCTCATGATTCGACGCGCCACGGTCTCGAGAGCGAGCTCGCCGAGGTCGAGAAGGCCATGCGCCAGTTGCGCGTGCGCCTTGGTCTGGGCAATATCTCTCCTGAGGGTTACGCCCAGGTGAACAGCGATCTGTCCAAGAGGCGCGCCGACCTAGAGGTCAAGCTGCTTCAACTCGAAGCTTGAGGCAGCGAGCATCCTGAGGCCGCAGGCAGTTTCAAGTCGAACGTCGTCCCCACACCGACCTCGCTCGCGAGCATCAATTCGCCACCGTGCGCCTGGATGATGCCCCGGCTGATGTTGAGACCAAGCCCCGTGCCCTTCTCCTTCGTCGTGAAGAACGCGGTGAACATCTTCTTCTGCACGTCGAGCGGGATGCCGCAACCATTGTCGATGACTTGCACGTGCACGGCGCCCCCGTGGTGCCACGAGCGGACGCGCACGACACCATCACTGCGGCCATCGAGCGCTTCGACGGCGTTCTTGATCAGGTTCAGGAGCACCTGATGGATCTCGCTCACGCGCACGAGCACGCTCGGGAGACCCGGCGCGAGGTCGAGCTCGAGCCGGACGGAGCGGGGGATACCAGTGCGGACGACCGACACGACCTCGGTGAGGGCCTGGTTGATGTCCTCTGGCCTGCGCTCGACCGTGCCGCGGCGCGCGACGTTCTTGAGTGACGTCGCGATCTGCGTGATGCGGTCCACGCCCTCGAGCGCGACCTTCAGTTCCTCCGCTATCTCGCACGCGAATCGGCGCTCTTCCTCAGAAAGGCCCTCCCTCTTGAGTCGGTCGTCGAGCATCATGCCGCAAAGCTGGAGGTTGCCGCGCATGTACGTAAGCGGATTGTTGATCTCATGCGCGACGCCAGCCACGAGCGTCCCTAGCGCCGAGAGCTTCTCGTGCTGCGTGAGGACGTCACGCTGCCGGGCCATCTCGTCCTCCAGGCGCTTGCGTTCCGTGATGTCACGCACGACCATGAGGACACCGGCCACAACGCCGCGTTCCACGAGCGGACCGGCATGTGCCTCAACGACGAAGGCGCGCGTCTTGCCGAGGTCGTGCGCTTCGGCCTCGACGAGGACCGGCTCGGATGGGATACCCCCCTCCAGCGCGAGGCGGGGGTCATCGAAGAGGTTGGACGCGCGGCACGAGAGCAGCGCGTCGGGTGCGATGCCGAAGATCTTGCGCGCGGCCGGGTTCATGTACTTGACGAGCCCCTCGGGGTCCACAAGGAGCACGGCGTCTTGCGCCGTGGAAAGATAGCTGTCCATCCGCTCGCGCGCCGCATCGGCCTCTGCGATGGCGCGCGCGTTCTCGAGCGAACTTGCGGCTTGGCCCGCGATGGTGCGAAGGATGGCGCTCTCCTGGTCGCTGAAGGCCTCGCGCCCCTGCCGGGGCCACACCGCGATCTCGCCTAAGGTGCCGCCTCCACGCGATGGAAGCGGCTCGCGGAGCGGCTCGATGAGGCGACGTGGCCCCGAACCGAACGTGCGATCTAAGATGACGCTGTCCTCGTCCTTGTGGCCCAGGCGAAGCGTCAGTTCCACGCGGCCGCAATCGAGGATGCGCTCGCATTCTTGCATGACGCGAGCGGACACGGCACTGATGCTTGCGGTGCCCATGAGTTCGTGCGTCGCGTTCGCGAGCTGCTTGTGCACATCCAGCTCGCGGTCGGCTGCAGCGTGGAGCTTCCAATACCTCCGCACCAGGTACGCGAAGGGACCGACGCAGAGCGTGGCAAGCGGGTGAAGCCGCCACAGCGCGACGATGGTGAGGCCTCCGGCGATCCCGATGAGGGCACTGTTCGCGCCTTGCACGAGGAATCGTTCTCGAAAGATCGTGAACGCTGAGGCCTCGGAAAGAGCGGAGAAGACGCCTGAGAGCAGGAGGTTCGCGACAAGTCCGAATGCAAGCGAAGCCAGTGCCGCGCCCCAGACGGGGGCCACACCGGCTCGTTCGAGGAGCGCGAACGCGCCGCTCGTGATCGTGGCCGCGATCGCGTACTGTGACACGTTGAAGAGGCGCTTGATCTTCTCCTGCGGACCGCCCCACCACTGCATCACGAGCGTGGCCATCACGATGCTCAGGATGAGCAGCGGGGCGGGGAGGACGAGGAGGCCGATGAGGACGCCAGCCTCATCGAGCGACACGACGAGCCTGTGCTCTCGCCAGTGGAGCGTGAAGGGGTAGCGGTGGAGCAGGAAGAACGCGGCAGAGACCGCGAGCGCGACCGCGATGAGTGGCGCCGTCGCGAGTGGCCCCGTCATGATGACGCCACGGTACGTCGCGAAAGCCATCGCGGAGAGCAAGAGGAGGGCGAGGGTGGCCACGCCCGAGACGTATGCCTCGATGCTGAGGCTCTTCGTGGCCTGGCCCGTGCTCATCCAGGTTCCCTCCGTCAACAAGCAGTATATGACGGTACACGCCCGAGGCCCTGGGGCCTTCAAGGGGGAGGGGGCCTCGTTCTGGGCGAGAACGTGTCCTGGCCTGGAGATATCAACGCTGCCTGGGATGTGTGCTATCAGGTCCCCGGCGAGCGAAAGGAACGAATACAACCTGCGAGCAAGCAAGCTGCTGGATGTCGTTCGTGACCCGCTCAGAGAAGAAGGCGCTTGTCGCCTGCGCGCTCACCATCGTGGGCCTCCTGGCTGCTGCTCCCCTCGCGGGAGCCGCCGCCTCGTGGGACTCGGCTCAATGGGATAGCGCCCAGTGGGACGGAACGCATTGGGACGGCGCCCAGTGGGACGGTTCCCAATGGGACTCAGCGCAGTGGGACACCGCGCGCTGGGACGCGGCCCAGTGGGACTCGGCGCAGTGGGATTCAGCACAATGGGACGCCGCGCATTGGGACGGCTTTGGCGGGTTCGATCCGCTCTACGCTTACCAGTGGAACCTGCGCGCGCTGGGCGTGCCTGGCGCGTGGGCCGCGTTTGGCCCAGGTGACGGCAGCAAGACCGTCTGCGTGATCGACTCGGGCGTGGATGACTCGCACCCCGACCTTGGATCGCAGATGTGGACCGATCCCAAGACGGGCGCGCACGGCTACGACTTCGTGGACCACGACGACTTCCCAATGGACGTCGGAGGCCACGGCACGCACGTCGCGAGCATCCTGGCGGCGCGGTCTGGTGACGGGTACGGCATCGCAGGCGTGGTGAACGCGAAGATCATGGCCGTGCGCGTGCTGGGGCCGGATGGCACTGGTGCGGACGCTGACCTTGCGGCAGGCATGAAGTGGTGCGTGGACCACGGCGCGAGCGTCCTCAGCCTGAGCGTGAGCCTCGATGACAAGTCGAAGGTCGTCGCGGATGCTGCGAAGGACGCGGTCGCGCGGGGGGCGCTCATCGTCGCCTCAGCAGGGAATGGCGGCTGCAAGTGCGCTGGTTCAACGCTCACGAAGGTGGACGGCGTTCTCACGGTCACGGCGATGGCGCCAGACGGCACGCTCGCGAGCTTCGCGAACTATGGCCCAAGCGTGGACTTTGGCGCGCCCGGGGTGCTCGTACCAGGCGACCTGCCAGGCGGCAAGTTCGCGCTGGGCTCCGGCACGAGCCAAGCAGTTCCACAGGTAGCTGGACTCGCGGCGCTCATGTGGGAAGCGAACCCGCACTTGACCACGAAGGACATCGCGCAGATCATCAAGAAGACGTCGATCCGGATGGGCTCGCCCTCACCAGTGACGATACGCGTTCCCGACGCCCAAGCCGCGATGAACGCGGCACTGGCAGCGAAGTAGCTCACACTTGCTCGATGGTGAAGGCCGAACCATCGGAGCACACGCGGAACGAATCCGCCAGCTCAGCCCCAGCGACCCTCACGTCGATGGCGCCGATCGTGTCGAGCACGAGGAGACGGCAGTCGCCCGAGAAGTCGAGCGAGACCTGCTTCGTCGCCTCGCACGCGAGCGTCGCGTCGATGGAGACAACGAGGGTGGAGCACGCGGTCGCAACGCCAGCGCCGTCGCTGTCATCATCCACCGTCGTGCTGATGGACTGGACGCCAGGCAGGAGCCCCGCGCCCGAGGCGTGCAACGTGATCGTGACAAGGCAGCGCGTGAGGTCGCACGTGTCCACATGGAGAGTGCCCGAGTGCGTGAACGTGCAGTCGGGGACCGCGATGCCGGCGCCAAGCACGAACGTGCCGCCCGCGATGCAGGGAAGCGTGTTCGTGAAGTCCACCGAGTCCGTGGGCGCCGCCGCACTGGGCTGCACCGGGAGGACGCTGGCCAGGAGGAGGGTGAAGAGAGCCGTGCCGAGCCTCATGCGACGACCACTCCGCGACACCCATATGAGGTCATTGGCGTCACCGTTGAAAGGAACGACTGACGCGACAAGGGATTCCCTAGACGACGTTGAATACGAGAAGGAAAGGGCGCGAACACGCAAATACGCGAACACGCCGTCCTAGCGTGTTCGCGTATTTGCGTGTTGGAGTTCGATGCGTTATCCCTCGCCGACACGGACGTGTCGGCGCTCCGCGAAATCGGTTTCCTCCGGGAAACCAGTTCACTGCGGCGCCGCCACGTCCTATCTCGGGACTGCGGTCCCTCGACACGGACGAATCGCGCTGCGGCGCGACCGGCGCTGCGCGCCTTTCGTCCTATCGGCGAATGTCGCCGGCCTGCTGGCCGTCAACCTTCGCCGAAGAATCCTCTCAGGACCGGATGCATCTCGATCGCCTGCTCCTTCGCGATCCGGACGTGCGTCGCCTGATGGCGAGCGGCACGCTGCTGCGCGCCTCGCACGTCCTCTCGCGAAAGAGCAGGTCCGTCGCTGCATCCCACCTTCGGGCTTCTTCGCGATGGCTTCGCTTTGCTCAGCCCTCGCCGAAGAATCCTCTCAGGACCGGATGCATCTCGATCGCCTGCTCCTTCGCGATCTGCTCGTACAGTCGCTGCAGGATACCCACGGCTAGCAGGATACCTGTGCCTGAGGCATTACCAAGCGTTCCGATCAAGTCGGCAAACACGGCCAAGGCCCCGACGGCAGCACCACCCACCACGGTCACTACTGGGATGTAACGTTCGAGGATCTTCGCAGTGACGCGCGGATCACGCCGGAAGCCAGGGATCTGCATGCCCGACCCCTCGATCTGCTTGGCGACTTGGTTGGCGCCCATGTTCGTCGTCTCGATCCAGAAGATGGCGAAGATGATGGATCCGCCGATCATGAAGACGGCATAGAACGCGACGTGAAGCAGGATCTGCCACGGCGCTCGCGTCAAGAACAAGCCAGCGTACGCGGGCGACAAGAACGGCAAGAGCCACTGCGAGAGGCCAGTCACCTGGCTGAAGTAGTACGCGATGCCAGTGACTGGAGACGTCGTGCCGTCTTGATAGCCGCCGACCCACAACTTGTGGCCGATGAATGGCATGCCGCGCAGCGGGCCCGACCACAAGAGGAGACCAATGAGGTTCACGTTCGCTAGCAGAGCACCCGCAAGGATGACGGGGATGTTGCTCGCGTAGAGCAGGCGGATGGGGTACCTACCGCGAGCACCACGCACACGACCGTGAGCGAGTGGCAACTCGATGCGGCTGGCCTCCGAGTACACCACGATGAAGAACGTCGTGAGCGAACCCACCAAAGCGGCGATGGTGTTCGTCTCGCCAGGCCTACCGATCAAGAGCGTGTCGAACCCACCACCACCGATGAGTTGACCAGTGGTGTACTGGGAGAGCAAGTAGAACGTCTTGGGCAGGATGCCGCCAGGCGGATTGCTGATGGAAAGCGCCGAGCCGGCCTGCTGCGGGATCCACGAGATCAGGCCCGTGAACAGGCTCTGCGCCACGCCCGCCACGATGAAGAGCGAGATACCGCTGCCCAAGCCCCACTTGGAAACGACCTCATCCATGAGGAAGACGAGGTAGCTACCAAGAGCGAGCTGCATGATGATGATGAAGCGCGCCCAGCCCAGGCCCAAGCGACTGATGGCGACCTGGTCAGGCATGAGGAAGCCAAACACCTGTGGAATGGCCTCAACGAAGATCATGACGACGACCAAGACCTTCTGAGCGCCCTGGTAGATCGACTTGTCCTCGCTGTTCTGAAGATCGAGCTTGATGATCTTCGCGCCCACGAAGAGCTGCATGATGATGGACCCAGTGACGATGGGTCCGATGCCCAAGTGCACGATCGAGCCCGAAGCGCCAGCGAGGATCGCCCGAAACGACGAGAAGACGTCAAGGCTGCTGCCGCCCAAACCATAGATGAACACGTTGGACAGCACGAAGTACGCGAGCAGGCACGCGAATGACCAGATGAGCTTAGTGCGGAAATGCACATGGCCCTCGGGCTTCGTGACGGCGGGGAACCGTTTGATGAGCGGTTCCAGCTTGTAGAGCAACGACTTGCGTTCTTCGGTCACCGATGGTCCTCCCTGGGCCTGGGGAAACTGCGCCACCACTTCCATTGGACTATTTGAAAGCTGCCTAAGGCGGGAGTGCGAAGAGAACTTGGCCGCGGGGCAAACCCCCCAAACCCCCCTTCTTGCAAAGGTTGATGAAGGACGACCCTATCACGCGGAACCCTGGAGAAGACGATGGCCACCGCAGCCTCGCCCGCCCCGCAGCAAACGGAACGCGACACGCTCATCGGCAAAGCGTGGGACGCCCAGGACAAGCTCGAGGGCCGCCTCTCCTACATCGGGAAAGGCAAGTACGGCCGCGTTCTCCGCATGGCACGCAAGCCGACGCCAGACGAGTACCGCAAGGCCTCCATCGTCTCGGCAGCCGGCCTCGTGATCCTTGGCGCGATCGGCTTCCTCGTCTTCTATTTGATGAGCTTCATCCCCCAGTAAAGCACGCATGCAAACGCATGCTTGACTGGGACCGCGAGCCACCACTCACGACGCGCAGGATGCGAATGCTATCGCCATCCCAAAGCGGCGCATCACCCGGCAGCGGCCGCTGATCGCGGAACACGAGCACCAACTCTGGCCGGATGCCCAGCGCACGTGGCGCGTCGTCCGCAACCGCACCCTCCGGAAGATCCAGCACGCGCTCGCGCGGCGGCGGAAAACCATGCAAGGCGACGACG
>Ga0265292_1003060_pt1 | contig 10703 bp, 11 predicted proteins | sample Munlanlewell296A_FD_189080 | JGI IMG/M metagenome (GOLD analysis project Ga0265292, IMG submission 189080) | Leachate microbial communities from a municipal landfill in Southern Ontario, Canada - Leachate well 296A | ecosystem: Engineered > Solid waste > Landfill > Unclassified | place: Canada... | reverse complement strand
TGATTCCCCGTGAAGGAATAGACAATTGGTTCGGGATACAAAAAATAATTAAACAATTTCCTTGATTTTTTCAATTACTTGATCAATACTTCCGTAAATAGTTGCCCCGGCAGCATTTTTATGTCCGCCGCCGCCAAGTTTTTTGGCAATAACAGATACGTCCGTGTTTTTTTTCGAACGAAAACTAACCGCAAATTTGCCTTTCTCCTCTTCGATCAGGGCAACGCCGAACTTAACATTTTTAATACTTCGAAAAAAACTATCCGCCACTGTTTCCCTGGTGCCTTTTGGTTTTCCATATTTTTTAAAGGTGACATAGTCTACTGCCGACCAGACAAATCCAGTCCCCTGTTTCATATTTTTCAAAAATTCACCCAACAATTTTACGAAGCCAAAACTTAAGGAATCATTAAACTTTTCTATTAGTAAATTATAGTTGGCGCTCGATTTCATCAATTCGGAAACGTTTGAAAATGTCACTGACGGATCTTTTGGATATTTGAAAAACACCGTATCGCCGGCGATTCCAGAAAGGAGTGATGTTGAAATATCTCCATCAATATCTACTCCCCAGTCTTTCAACATGCTATAAACTATTTCTGCCGTCGCTGAGGCTTTGGTGTCCAATAATCTATAGACATAATCTATCCAGTTGTTGGTCAGATGATGGTCGATAACGATTTTTTTAACGTCTGGTAATTTTATTTCTTTACTGCCAGTGACAATGTCATATGAACCGGAATCCAAAATCAAAAAAATATCGTAGGGGCGGACCCCCGTGTCCGCCCATTTTTTAAAATCAACCGTTTTAACATTATCTGCGCCTTTTAAGAATTTGAAATTCTCCGGAATTTCGTGGGGACAAACTAGGGTCACTTTTTTTCCCATTTTAATTAAAGCCTGATACATCGCCGTCGCCGACCCTATCGAGTCCAGATCAGGATTTCTGTGAATGTTAATCAAAATATTACTGGAGTTTTTAATTTCTTCAAGGATAGATTTACTCAAAGAATAATGTTGTTTCATAAGTCTGTGTTTAAATTGCTTCATTGTTCAATTGTTCGACCTGCCTGCCAGCAGGCAGGTTGTTGTTATTTAACAATGAAACCATAAAACAATGTAACAATGATTTTATCAAAATAGCTTTTCTTCTTTTATATTAAACCCCACTCCATCTGACTCAATTATAAGATATCCGGCGTTTTTCATGGGACGATCTGAGTACTCAGGAATTTTGAAGTTAACATAACCTAAAAAAGCCCGTATCAATCCTCCGTGAGTGATCATCAAAACATTTTTTCCTAAATATTTGCTGGCCACTTTTTTCATAAGTGGAATTAATCTCGAAATAATATCTTCATCATTTTCTACATCAAAAAGATTTAATTCTTTCTGCCTTTCTTTGCTAACAAGCATTACTTCTCCAATTGTTTTTCTCAATACGCCTAAAGGTTTTCCTTCAAACCTGCCAAAAAATCTTTCTCTCAAAGTTTTTGTTGTTACAACTTTTAATTTTTTTTCCGAAATAATAATTTCCGCAGAGTTTTTTGCCCGCAGTAAATCAGAAGAAAAAACAGCACTAAAATTAGTGTCTTTAAATTCCTTTCTTAGTTGTTTTGCTTGAAATTCCCCATTTTTATTCAGTGGAATATCTGAAAGCCCCTGAATTAATTTTTTTTCATTCCACTCCGTTTCCCCATGACGGGTAAGATAGATTGTGCAATATTTTTTCATTATTTTATCCCCTTTGTTTTCTCTATCTCAAAACTTATACCATCACTTATTAGTTGAACGTAAGATAAATTATTAATATCACCTTCCGATAAATTTTTATAAATTCTAAAACTCAAATTGATCAAAAAAAGCCTTATTGGACCGGCATGTGCGACTATCAAAATAGTTTTACCCAGATTTTGAACAGAAACTTCACGTATGTAATTAATAAAACGTTTAATCATTTTTTGTTCATCTTCTACTTTTGCGTCCTTTTTTTCATTTGTCTTTAAGTTATTAATAATTTCAAAAATTACTTTACTTTTTTTAAAGGAAATTCCCTGGTACTTGCCAAAATATCTTTCTCGAAGAGCCATTGATTTAATTATATTTAACTTTCTTTTATCTGCGATTATTTTGGCGGTTTCGGTTGCCCTTTTTAAATCCGAAGAATAAATTGCATCAAATTTTACCTTTTTCAATTTTCCTGATAATTTTTCCGCCTGCTTCCTACCTTTTTCATTTAAAGGAATATCCTTTTGTCCCTGAATCAGTTTTTTTACGTTCCAATCTGTCTCTCCGTGGCGGGTAAGATAGATTGTGCAATAAGTATTTTTCACAGATAAATTATAGCAAAAGCTGAAAAATCGATATAAAGTTTGTCATGAAGTTAAATTTATTTTTGTTTTGGCGGTTTTCCTTTATTCCTACCGGCAAAATATAAAGATGCAGCGATTAATACTACAAAAGAAGAGCTGATAATTGCTCGTTTTGCTTCAAAATTAAGTGCTTGAAACATTCCTAACAATTTAACGACACCTTCCATATTAGAGATAGTATAGCACCAGAAACTATATTCTATAATAATCTTATGTGCGGAAAGGGCGGGATTTGAACCCGCGCGAGCATTGCTGCTCAAGGGGTTAGCAACCCCTCGCTTTGGACCACTCAGCCACCTTTCCTGCAATTTATTTTACTATATTCTATAGTATAATTGTACTTAATATGAACAAGAGAATGAAGGTTTATTTACAAATATTATCTTTGAAAAAAGGTTTAAAAAATATTTCCCTCAAAAAAATTAAAGAATATATTTCTTATGGAAGAAAATACTAATTTTTTGCTTGTGGACGAGGAGGGAGTTGAACCCTCACCTCTTGCGAGACACGGTTCTGAACCGTGCGCGTATGCCAGTTCCGCCACTCGTCCTATATTTCAAATATTATACTATTTAATAGTCTCTTGATTAATCTATATCTTTTTCTTTATAATTACCGCCATGGGTGCTGAAGTACAAGGTTTTATGGCATTACGTGGCTTGGATATTGCAAAATTAGTTTTTAAATATCCTAAATTCCATAAAATTATAGACACAATGAATCTCCGAGCCCAAGAATCCGGACTTCCAGATGCAACAAGGGTATTAGTTGAAAAGGCGCATGTCAATGTCAAGACGGTCTGGGATGAACAATTTATAACAGAAGCAGTCCTAAAAGAAAAACCGGTTATTGTCGTGGCTAATCACGAATTTCTTATCGAACCATTGATCCTTTTATCCCAATTCCCCTCTAGAAAAAATCTTTTTGCAGTAGCGGCTGATTTTGCCGGAGATTTTTTCGGAGAAGCCGTTCAAGAACTTACCTTACCGATATCTTTTAAACAGGATTTAGGCGCAGTATTGAGAAATGCTAAAAGTATAAAAAGAGGCATAAAACTTCTTTATGAGGGAAATGCAATTGTTATTTTTCCTAAACCAACCAGTAAGTCTGAAAAGTGGCGTTCTGGTATTGGTAATATTATTGGAAAAGTTTTAGATCGTGAAGATATTTTTCTAATCATGGCTGATATTCAGGGTGTTGGGCAAAACGATATTACAAAAATATTTTTTAATACTATCGGAGTTAAAAGCAAACCTTTGAACTACGGTCTTAGAATATCAAGACCAATTTTAATCAAAGACCTTAATATGGGAGGATTATCTGAAAATTCAAAAGAAAGAATCCTGCAAATCACCGACCACCTAGAAAACCATTATAAAAAGTGGGTTGAAAATCATAATAGTTGAAAATCTTTTTAGAATTTATCCGTTCATATTTTTTAATGAAGTTCTCCTAAATCTCACAAAAGTGTGACTTATAACAAGCTTATTGTAGTACTCTAAAGAAAGAAGTCAAGAGGCAAGTAACTTAATGACTTTAATATTTATTAAGGTTTCCAGACTTCAATAGATAATTTAGTTAGATATTGTTGAAAATCAATTATTTCTTCTCTTGAAAAGTCTTGATATTTTTCTACTACATATTTTGTAAGAATAACTCTATCTTCCTTTTTATACATTTCCTTTTTTTCTCTATAAGGTTTTGTTCCAACTGACTTATTGAGTTTGCCCTTCAATAGAATCTTATTACCTAGTTTTTCTTCATATTCTTGCTTTCCTTCCCAATTAGCACCACCCGGAGCTAAAATATGTTCAAGGCTTATTTCATTCCAATTAAGCCTAATAGAATCTTTACTCAAATAATTATCTATCTTATATAAGATATATTTTCCAATAAGATTACTTTCTGGTTCATATACTTTAAAACTAGCATTAAATTCATCACTTGTAATTTTATTTGCTAAAAACTTAAGTCGTTCTAAAGCGGGTTTAACATCTTTAGAGATCTTTATTTGAAGTAATAATTTATAATATTCTTCTTCTAAAACTTTTGCATCTTTTCCCATTATTGTGCTATGTCTAAACGTTAAAACTTCTACAGCTTCACAAAGTTTAATAAAATCCTTAGGATGCAAATTCATATAGCCAACTAATAACAACGGATAACATCTTGTTGCTCCTAATACCTTAAGAAAAGTGAGAGTATCTTTTAATTCTGGAGAATATGTAATTTTATTTGGATCAAGAAATAAAGAATATATATCCGCATAATCTTTAAGTTTTAAAAGAAACTTATCTTTTTCTTCGCCAATTATTTCAGAATACCAATTCATTAATATCTTTTTTGTTGGTGGCGAAGAACCTTCAGATAAAGCAATGCTATAGTGTAATAAAAACGAATTCATTTTTCCTTCTCCCACAATATTAGTTATTTCATCAACATTTTTAGATGCCTCTGTTTTATTGTCTGCTATACTACAAACATAATTTTTTAATAAATCTGAAATAGTTAAGTCAATACCTCTAGCATTTAAAGTTTCAAAAAAAAGATAAACATCATTATCATCTTCAAGTATTACTTCGACAAAATTAACCTCAAGAACTTTATCCATAATAAAATCAATAAATTTATCTCTGCCGATTTTTGTCAATAATTTAGCCAATTTATCACTTAAAATATCTTTTACAGTTTTAAGTTTTTTTGAAGAAGTAAATCTAATAGGTCTGCCACCAGGGGGATATTTGGTAGGAACATATTCAGAATCACTGATAAGAGAATAAAAATTGAATTTATCTCTATCATTTAATGTGAGAACGAATTTAGGCAAGTCTTTACCAACTTTTTTTTGATTTATGTAAGTTATTTGTAATTGTTTTGCGTCTTCATCGCTTTTACCTAGTAATTCAATGGCAGAACGAATTAGTAGAAGCAATGTCGCCATTCTTTGTTGCCCATCTACAATCATGCATAAACGATTTTCTTCTGAAGATTTTTGAAAAACTAATATCCCCAAAAAATAAGGGGCTTCATTTTTTTCTATATCATCAAATAGTGCTGATGCTTGATCAATTGTCCATGTAAAAGGTCTTTGATATATAGGAACCTGATATCTACGACGTGTCAATAATTGTTCTAATGAATAGGTTTGAGGAGATACGATTGACATATGTTATATTACCCTAAATTATATATATAATGTACCACCAATTTCAACTTTGGTCAATTAAAACTATTTATTACACGTTTATCTTATAAATAAATCACGACTTCGTACCACTCCAAATACCTAAAAATACAATATTTGGGAAAAAGCAACTAAATCAAGCCGGCAAAATTTTAACGATAAATTCTAGTTCAAAAAATGATAAATAAGCATTAAATTAACTTATTTACTTCTTGAGTAGTATAATTCAAATTATCATGAGTAATAAAAAATTAGGTATTTAGTGTTAAAAAAGTTCCAATATTGTACCACGCTCTCCGCTAAGTTTTTAAAACTTCCAATATAATTTTATAAAAATTTTCCATTTATCTTCCACGTCTGTAGAATTTATTTAATTTAAAAGATATTGACAAGGCAATTTAGTTTGTTATAATCTCATTTAATGATTACGCCTAGAGGAAAAATAGAAAGTTTATCTTCATTTAGGGAAAGAAAAAGATTCGATCCAGGAGTGGCGCGAACTTTAGAATACTTTGATAATATGAGCCATATTCGAAGTCAATCAAGACACGAACGGGAAATGGGTCGGTTTTTGGTAGATTTTGCCAAGAAAAGAGGCTTTGAACATGATAAGGACAGAGCCGGTAACGTGATAATGATCATTCCTGCAACTGAAAATAAAAAAAATGCTCCTAGATTAATTCTCCAAGCACATCAAGACATGGTTTGCCTGGGTAAACCAAATCCGGCTGAAAATGGAGTAAGACCAATTATCGATCCTACCGGCAAACGAATTGTTGCAAAAAATACTACTTTAGCGGGTGATAATCGAGGAGGGATCTCCGAGTTACTTGCCTTGGTTGATGAGCCGATCGAACATGGTGAGTTGATTTATATTTTTACTACCGCTGAAGAAGTTGGATTAGAAGGTGCAGAAAAATTGAATTTTAAAAAATATGATATGGATTATTTATCTAATAATTATGCCCTAATTAATGTTGACGGAGAAAAAGTCGGTAAGGTAGATATTGGCAGCGCCGCTGCTGGCAATTCTATTATTGAACTACCTGTCAAAAAAGAGTCCACAAAAGGTAAAACTTTATTAAAAATCGTTATTGAGGGGGGTAAAGGTGGACATTCAGGAGTCGATATTCATAAGAAAAGAGTCAATGCTATAAGAGAATTGGCCGATATTCTGCAAATGATTAAAATGAGAAACAAATTGAATCTTGTTTCCTTTACTGCCGGCGAGATCAAAGATGGTGTCTCGGTAACAAATGCTATATCTTCTTCGGCTGAAGCGGTAATTGCTGTTGATAAGGATACAAAATCTATCATTAGATCGATTCTTAAACATCAACGTAAAAAAATACATGCCGAATATAAAAGAGAAAAAAAGTTAAAACTATCCCTTAAATATAAAGAAGAAAGGACAAATGAAATGATGGATGATCGATCGACTAAAAATACTCTTGATCTTCTTTCGCAGTTACCTCATGGAGTCATCGAGAGGGTCAAAGATAATCCTCTTGTTGGTAAATTAACCACAAAGTCCACTAATTTAGCAATCGTGAGAACAGAAGGGGGCAAGATGACTGTTCAAATGATGAGTCGAAGCGCAGAAGATAAGGCCCTTTCTGAAATAAGAGATAATATTAAAGCAACTGCTAAGAAATTTTCGGCAAAAGTTAAAGAAAGCAAACCTTATCCTTCCTGTAGCCAACCTTCTGATACAGATTTATTTTCATTTGCAAAACAACTTTATGAAAAAAAGTTTGGAAAACCTCTCAAGCTATCTATCACACATGGCGGATTAGAGCTTGGCTGGTGGAAAAAATTCTGGCCGAAAATGCCGATGTTGGCTATCCCAGCTGCAACAATAAATGACGCTCATTCAAAAACCGAATCAATGTTAATAGGCTCTATTACTCCAGCTTACCGATTTTTAACAGCATTAGTAGAAGAAATTGCTAGGTAAAACAAATACCTCAGACACCTTTAGGGTGTTTAAAGTTTTATTCCTCCGTTTGTATTTTTTAATGAAGTCCTCCTAAATCTCACAAAAGTGGGATTTATAAAGCCTATTCTAGTATTCTAAAAAAATGGTCAAGCAGAAGATTAAATTAAATCCTCAAAAATTGTTTAAATTTTATTTAAAACTAGGTTCGATGTTTAAAATACGATATAATTACATAGACTAATGATTAAATACAAGGACTTAAAAAAAATTGCACAAACAAGATTTAAAGAGGCAAAAGTTCTCTATAAAAATCAACTATATGATGGTTGTGTTTACTTATGTGGTTATGTTGTTGAAGTTTCCTTAAAGGCTAGGATTTGTAAAACATTAAACATAGATCTCTATCCGGATGATGATAAAAACTTAAGAGGTTTTTTTTCATCTCATGATTTTGACAGATTACTTCTTCTTTCAGGTTTACAAAATGAAATTAATGCATTAAAAAATCCACGACTTTTTACTAACTGGTCTTTATTAACAAAATGGAAGCCCGAATCAAGATATACGCCTATTGGTACCTATAAAAAACAAAACGCTATAGATTTGATTAATGCTTTAAGTGAAAAGGATTCAGGATTTTATAAATGGATAAAAAAAATATGGTAAACAAATTAATTAACTTAATAAAAAAAATAAAAAAAGAAAAAGGCGATATTCGTTTATTTATGTTACTAAAATCATCTCCTGAAATAACAAAATGGACAGTAATAATCAGTGCTAAATGGTTAGATTATTTAACCGATAAATCAAGTCTTGACTATTGGATTTCGCAGATAACCAAAGAACTAAACAAGAACGAAATTCAGACTATCAGTAGAATAAGCGTTTTAAAATCCAATGATTTATTCGTTAATGTTCTTACTTCAAATTTAAGTGTGACTGAATCAAATATTTTATTAAAAAATACTTCGATAGGAAGTTTCTATATTTATGAAGCAATTATTATTGAATCAAACAGATCTACTGTTTTAAGATCGACATTTGCATATAATCGAAATCCAAACACTAATACAACGATTAATCCGAACTATAACACGACAATAAACCCTAACTACAATACAACGATTAATCCGAACTATAACACGACAATAAACCCTAACTACAATACAACGATTAATCCGAACTATAACACGACAATAAACCCGTTATTTAACCCAAATTTTAAAGGGTATTATTTATATGATTTACAATGTGTAAAAATAGGTTATTTAATAAACGCTAATGAAAGAATTGTTTTGTTATTTAATATGAATGGAAATTACACAGGAGTAGGTATAAAAAGCTCAAATAGTTTTAATATTTTTGATAACCAAATGAGATGGATAGGGTTTTGTATATCAATAGCTATAAACGGATTTAATTATTTTAATACAAGATCAGAATGGGTAGGTTTTATTAGATAATTTGAACGTAAAAACTTCCAACATCCCTCCTTCATTAAAATTTCGGCGGGCAAAGCGTCTTTTCGACTTCGCTCAGTGTTATAGCCCACGCCCCCCGCACTCACTTTTTAGGTATAATAAACTTAATGATTACATTGCTCGTATTCGATTGGGATGATGTTATAACTCTAGGCGCAAAAGACGGATATTTTGCTTGTTATCATAAGGCAATAAATGGTGTAGGTGTATTTTTATCACCTGATGAGGAAAAAAAACGAATTCTTGCCAAATGGAGTAAACCATATAGAGAAGAACTAAAAGAATTATTGAAGGATAATTTAGATCTAGTTGATAAAGCTGTTCAAATGTATGAAAAAGAATATTGGGGCGATACCTTTGTTGATTCATTAACAGCAGTAACTGGAATTAATGAACTTTTGATTAAATTAAAGGAAAAATATATTCTTGCAGTTGCAACTGGAAACCACCCAAAAATGTTAAAAGAAAGAATAATTCCTCATTTCAATATCCCTGATGTATTTGCCCAAATATTTAGTACTTTTGAAATACAGGACGTAAACAAAATGAAACCTCATCCGTATATGTTAGAAAAAATAATGAAAGATCAAAACTGTTTGCCAGATGAAACATTGTTTATTGGTGATGCGAAAACTGACGTTCTAACTGCACAAAATGCTAAAGTTGAGCCAGTAGTTGTTCTAACAGGTCATTTATCCAAAAGAGAGGCACAAGATCTAAAAGTAAAACATATTATTAATGACATTACTGGAATTGAAACAGTTTTAAATACAATTTAATAGCTCAAAAAAGTTCCAGACCGGAGTGCTCCGCCAAGTTTTTTAAACTTCTGATATAATTTTTTTATCTATGGAGATTGTTGCTAAACTATTATTTCAGCAATTTTTTTTGTTGCATTCAAGATCGATAATTATGCAGATAAGAAAAAAAGAAATAAGAAAATAGATAAAAATATAACTAGGAAATAAATAATTTCCTACTTGAAATTGTTTATATAATGTGAGTTAATGATTTTATGTATATAGATTTTAAAAAAATCTTCTCCGTATTGGCTCTTTTAGCTATAGGTGTAGGTATTGGTATTGCCGGAACTAAGTTAGCTCAACGTTATCAAGCTCCTAAACAAACAGTTTCTGTTGTTGGAACCGGTGAAATCGATGCTACTACCGATCAGGCGACCATTAGTATTCAAATAAACAGCACCTCAACCACCTACGAAAAAGCCCAAGAAAAAAATAAAAAAGACGTTGATAGTTTGAAGTTAGAATTAACTAAACTTGGGATTCCTGAAAGTAGAATCACGACTTCCAGTTATTCTTCACCAATTATTCAGAATGAGTCGGGAGGAGTACCGGGGGGAGAAATGATGCCTGTATATAAAAAGCCTAATACTTCTCCAACAGTTACTACAGACCTCACTTTAATTCTTGACCCAATAAAAAATATTGAAAAAGTTTACGATGTTGTTTCAAAAAATACCAGTGCTCAAATTACAAATACTTATTATTCACTTAAAAATAGAAAAACTTGGGAATCGAAGGCTAAAGAAGAGGCTTTAAAAGATGCTCGAGACCAAGTTGAATCAATTGCAAAAATAAACCGTCTCCGAGTACGTAAATTGTTGACCATTGAAGATAGTAATAATCCAAGACCCTACCCAATAACCTTGGATGCGATGGAAGGTCAGGAAGCGACTAAAGAAGAAACTGCCCCTAAAAATGTTTATT
>Ga0265292_1003059_pt1 | contig 10704 bp, 13 predicted proteins | sample Munlanlewell296A_FD_189080 | JGI IMG/M metagenome (GOLD analysis project Ga0265292, IMG submission 189080) | Leachate microbial communities from a municipal landfill in Southern Ontario, Canada - Leachate well 296A | ecosystem: Engineered > Solid waste > Landfill > Unclassified | place: Canada... | reverse complement strand
CCCAAACAAAAAACGTCTCGATGGCGTTTTTTGTTTCCTGAGTCTCTCGGTCGGTCTCACATGGATGTGCCCCTGGCAGGAATCGTGGGTACACTTTCGGTCACGAGTATTTTTCTGCTGAAAAATCCCGCGACCCCGACTCGGCTCGTCAGCCTCCGCCTTTCGATTTTTTTAAACATATATTTAGATATGTTTAAAAATCACAAATTTTATGCTTCGCAAAAATTTGTGCTGTTTATTGTATGACGTTAGAACCTCTTTGTTAATACCCAATGTGTGTTCTGGGTTAAGAGTCGTTGAATCGTGGTAATGGTTGAGAGTCATCAGTGTCCTCTCTAATGATAGATTACTCCCTTTATAAGGAAACTACTAGTCTTAATAGAACTTATTCATTTCATACTCTCCAGTATGTTAATGATGTTAATGACATTAACTAACTGAATAAAAAAAATAGGCCTGAAAAAGTGCTTATAGAGCAACGGATACTTTTCGTAAAAAATAGTAGAAACTATATAGAACTTCTAGACTTTAATATTATATTTTTTAAATTTAAGATTTATAAAATAAAAATACCATTATAACAATGGTATTTTTATGAGCGAGGAAATACCTTTCTGTCACCATCAAAAATAGTAGTACTGCTTGTGTGATGTCCGTTTTTCTCTTTTCATCAGGTTCTACATAAGCCAGTATATTTTACTCAGTTCCTCTATTACCCATTATTACATTCTGGACAACAATATGCACAACCATCAATCGTTAGATTTGGCCATTTAGATTTGGCTGTTCTTATCGCTGACCAGCATGAATCAAAATAACCAATTAAAAGTCTATTCTCAGAGTCAGGTAAATGGTCACAAGTTGCTTCTCTGTGTACTTCATGCTCTCCTGTAGGCTGAGCATTACTATTCATTATATATTTACTCATATATCTAATTTGATTTTGTATAAAACTAGTCCGACTAAACTATTTTTTCTAATAATACTTACCGTTACTATCTATTTTGTGTCACCATGACCTTTCTTGGGCATATGTTCAACTACATAATGGTCTGGGTCTTTTTTTGCTTTTTCTACTGTAGCAAGTTCACCAGTTTTGGCATTGCGACCGATTTTGAAAGCTTTTGATTCTTTATTACTCATATATTTAAAACTCATATTATTTATAATGCATAGTAAACTCAACCTTTAAAAACATATTCACTATCTGACACATCTAGTATATCAGATAGTCATATCACTTGTCAACACTCTCAGTAAATGATACTATTACAATATGAGAAATGAAAAAGAAAAATACAAGTTTATAGGTGCTAAAATCAGAGAAGCTCGTAATAAAAAGGGCTTATCTCAAAAAGACCTTGCAGAAGCAGTAGGGTTTGATTCTGGAACATCTATCTCTCTTATTGAATCTGGGGAAAGAAAGATGTCTATCGTTGATTTAGAAAAGATGGCAGAAATCCTTAATGAGGAATTAAAATATTTTCTTAGTATAGAACCAGATGTAAGAGTTTCTTTTCGTGCAGATGGACTGGATAAAAAAGATGCTGAAGCAATACAACATATTATCGAAATGGCAAAAAAAAGAGCTTATGAAAGATGAACAGCAACAAACCAGAATCGGACTAGCACGAACATTAGCAAGGAATCTCTTAAAGAAAGCTAAGGTAAAAGAAACTCCTACTTCGTTAAGAACAATTATCATACACTTACAAAAAGAGTACAATCTTGAAGTATTCCCGAATTCGACTTTGAGTGACAGAGTGTCAGGTATGTTAGTAACAGTTGACACTGAACTTTTGGATAAACAAGAAGAAAGGTATGATGAAATTCATTATAATGAAAATAATAGTTGGCATCGAAACCGATTTACAATAGCTCATGAGATAGGACATCTTATTTTAAATACATCATGTGATAAGTCGTTTTTATCTTTCAATTTTACAAAGAACTCTATTGAAGCTGAAGCAAATCAGTTTGCTGCAGAATTACTCATTCCTTTAACTTTAATAAAGAAAGACCTACAAAATCCTAATGCGAAGATTTCACAACTGGCTTGGAAGTATATCGTCAGTAAAGAAGCAATGGGATGGAAAATATCTAGTTGTAATCTTTTAGGAAGATTATAATGGTATTCATTACTTTATTTGTGATATTTGTAGGACTCCTATCCTAATAGCTGTCTCACAAATTTAACCTTATTGTGTTTAAAAAGTAATAAAAAAAATAGGACGAAATAGTATTGTATAGGATAACGGATACTTTTCGTGAAAATAATACGGGTTTTTAATATATTTGCTATAATAATAGTTATGAGACGTAACATAGAAAAGACAAGAAATCTTGTATCTATTGAACTCTTGAAAAAAGGATTTTGGGTTTCTACTAATCCAAAAGATAAAAAAGCTTTTAATGTTTTATGTTCAAATGCCGATATGACAAAACATGTTGGGATACGAGTTTCTCAATCCAGTACAACATCAAGAACATGGTTATTTGACGAAGATATAAAATATTTTCCAGATGACATATTCTACATACTTGTAGGATATAAAAAAGTAAAGTCTCCAGAATTCTTTATTGTTCCATTAAAAACAATTTTAGATTATACCAACTCAGATAATGAGAAATGGCTAAGTACACCAAGAAAAAAAGATGGGAAACTACATAAAAATATTAATACTAGACGTTTTATCATTAAAGACGATGAAAGAAAAAAGTATTTAAATCGTTGGGATTTGCTTGGTTTGTAAATATTACAATTTCTTATTGTATAATTAAGAATTATGTGGTATAGTGAGAACCATAATGACTGATTTCATACAAAAACTATCCTCATATAATTTTTTTAACTACCTATTGCCGGGAATTCTATTTGTTTTACTGGCAGATAGATTTACCCCGTATTCTTTTATACAAACTGACATAATTATAGGATTATTTCTTTATTATTTTATAGGGCTAATAATAAGTAAAATTGGATCTACCATTATAGAACCTCTTTTAAAAATGACACATTTTCTTAAATTTACAGAATACTCTGAATTTGTAAACGCATCAAAAAAAGATCCAAAGATAGAAATCTTATCTGAACAAAACAATATGATAAGAACTCTTTGTTCAATGATTATCGTTTTAGTTTTATTAAAATTTTACTACTTAATCAAATTTTATTTCCAGTTTCTTGAAGGTAAAGACTTTTTAATATTATTGATACTATTACTAATAATATTTTTATTCTCTTATAGAAAACAAGTAGCTTTTATAACAAAAAGAATAAAAGTAAGTAGTTAATGAAAATATTATGAATTTTTATGAAATAGATTTTATTGAAGCTGGAGATATTGATAGTGGAGACGCTATAGCTCTTAGATATGGTGATGGGGTAAATATAGAAACAGTACATATTGTAGATGGTGGACATGCTGATGATGGTCAAAAACTTATAAATCATATAAAAAATTATTATGATAAAAAAGAATTTATTGATCATGTTGTTTTAACTCACTCAGACCAAGACCATGCATGTGGACTTAAATCAGTTGCCCAAGATTCTAATATTGGAACACTATGGATGAATAGGCCATGGGTTCATGTAGATAATTTACTACCGATGTTTGAATATTCTTATACAAGAGAAGGGTTAATAGAAAGATTAAAGAATGATTATCCACATGTAGCAGAGTTAGAGAATATAGCAAAGGAAAAATCTATACCAATAAAAGATGTATTTCAAGGAACAGTAATAGGAAATTTTATTGTTTTAGCTCCAACTTTAAATCGATATCTTAGCTTAATTGTTAATTCTGAAAAGACTCCAGAACCAACAACAACCGCAAACAATATTTTCCAAAAAGTTAAACAAGCTATTCGTTATATTGTATCAATATGGGGAGCAGAGAATCTAAAGGGAGATACAGAAGGTACTACTGATGAAAACGAAATGAGTATAGTACAGTATGCACAGTTTGGAGAAGAAAAAATAGTACTCACTGGAGATGCCGGTGTTGAAGCTCTAGAAGAAGCACATCAGTACGCAACAAAAATTGGAATTATACTTCCTGGAGTTACTCGTTTTCAAGTTCCTCACCATGGTTCTAGAAGAAATTTATCATCCGAAATTCTTGATAAATGGTTGGGACCAAAACTTGCAAATAAACCAGAGAAACATCTTTTTTCGGCAATGATATCAGCTAGTAAAAATGATCCAGATCACCCAAGGAAAGCAGTTTTAAGAGCTTTATCTCATAGAGGTGCAGGTGTGGTAACTACCAAAGGAGTAACAAAATATTGGTTTAACAATACATTAAGACCAGGATGGGGATATTCAGAATTGGAAGAATATCCAGAAGATATGGAAGAATAGATGAATTAATTTATTAAAAAGTTAGTTTTTATATAAAATTATATTATGAAATGTCCATATAATGATTGTCGAAAAGATTATAATGATGAATCTTGGCCTAAGGTTAAAGATACTTTCATTGACCCATCTGATTTTGGTGGTTCTATTAATGATACAGAAAAAGAAAATAGAATTTATCTAGTATCTCGTCGTTGTAGATTTTGCAATAGATTATTTCATGAAATTTTTGTGGGTCATGGAATTTTTGATAAGGATATTTATGAAATTAAACCAGAATTGGAATTACTAGTTACTTATCCAGTTTCTAAAACAAAATTTGAATCAAAAAATATACCACAAAAAATATTAGATACTTTTAATGAAGCTGAAAGATGTAGATCTGTTGGTTCTTTAACAGGAACAGGGGGTTGTTTAAGAAAATCAGTATATACTTTATGTGACTTACTAGAAGTAACTGGATCAGATTATAGAGAAAAAATTGGAAATCTTCCAGTAAAAGATATGTATAAAGAATTACTTAAACATATTAAATGGATTGGAGATAATACTACTAAACCTGGTGAAGAAAAATACACAATGAAAATGCTAGATTTAGCCCTTGAAATATTACCTGTCTTAATTGATGATATCTATTTAAAAGATGAACGTATAAATGAAGCTAACCGTTTACTTGCCAAAGTCAAATCTACTAAATAATATTTTGATAAATTAAATAAAATAGTTTTACATTTTCTTAGATAAGTAATACTATATAAGTACAACTTAATATTTTAGAAGTAACCTAAACCATTGGTTTTCCAGTGGCATGGTGAAATAAGTCCTTGGAAGATAAAGAACCCATCATATAGGGTTTGTCTTCCAAGGCCATATCAGGAAACTGATATGAGAGATTTCGGTCTCTACCTATGTGGTGGGCTTTTTGTATCTCAAAATCTCATCATATATTTATAAATTAAACAAAATTTTATGACTGAAAAGAAATTTGAGGAATCTAAAGCTGGAGGTGTAATATGTTTGATACTTATTATTGTTATAATAGCAACATTAGTCTATGTTATTTTTTTCTCAGGGGAAAACTCTACTTCTTCCGATAATAGTTTTTTAGATAAAACAAAAGTTGTTATGCAATCACAAAAAGAAAGATTTGGATGTGAGGAAGGGAAAATAGAAAATCTTACAAATGTTGAGTCAACAAAATCTAAAAGTGGATTTAAAATAATGGACGGCATTCGTACAAATATAGTCGAGTACCCATTAAACAAAAATGAGGTAATGATTGAGTATTGTTTTAGAGTAGCTAACAACAGTTCGGAGTTAAACGGTTTATGGTTAGCAGTTAAGTTTTTAGATAAAGATAAAAATGTTCTTGCTGAAGAGGAAGAACGAGTGGCAGACATTCCAGGGAGAAGAATCAAAACTATTTATGGATCAAAAATAGTAGATGTTGGGTTAGCAAATGAAATGACTAATATATCAGTTCGACAGGAATAAACATATTTTAATCATTAATAAATAAAAATATGGACGAATAAAAATAGTATAGTTTGCTTATTATAAGATAATAATATTTATATGAAAGAAGATTTAATAAAAGAGATATCAGAAACAAAATGCACTTGTATTTCCTGTAGTAATGTTTGGTTTTATGGAAAACAGGACGAACAAGAACAAAATCTAAATAAAATGGCTACCGTTGGCAAAGGTTTATTAGCTTGTTCTTGTTGTCTCCCTGCACTTTTGATTCCAGATAAGAAAATTGTTGATTTAGCTAAATGTCCTAAATGTGGTTCAAAAGCCGTAAAAAAAGAGAATGTAGTTCATCATGTCTAATCTTTTTATACTTACTATAAAAATTTACCAAAAAACTTTATCACCAATCCTTTACAAATTAGGTGTGCGTTGTCGTTTTTACCCGTCTTGTTCCAAGTACGCAATCTTAGCCATAAAAGAATATGGAGCAAAAAAAGGAATCGTTAAAGCCTATCATAGATTACTCAGGTGTCGACCAGACAACCTTGAAAGCTGTATTGATTTTCCCTCCAGTGTTAAGTAATAATACTTCTCTGAGGTTCATACTAATTTACGATCTTCTCCCCGTATTGTAAACAACTGAGTATTAGAATTAACTTTTAATACACACAACAAGGATAGGATACACCCTAATTGGGTGTCGCTTAAAATCACAGACCTCGCTGAGGCTTTTTTCTGTTAAAGAGGTAGTATCTTATATCTATCCAATTTTTTATTAGAGCTAATTATCGTGATTTTGTGCATCAATATTTTGTTAAAAAATATTCAATAAACACTACAGAAAAAATTAATGTCTTTGTAAAGAGACCTAAACACCCTTATTGGATAAGAATATTTAGGTCATTTTCTATATGTGTCTATATATTTCCACGTAGACAGTTAAATTTATTTCATTCACACTAAAATAATGCGATTCACACAAAGGTCGTTGGACAAATTCAAACAACTCTATTTAAAAAATTTTGGTGAAAAACTTTCAAATGAGGAAGCAAGGCGAAAAGCTGAGTACCTATTGGAAATTTATCGAATTGCATACAACACACCAAGTACAATTGATTTCTTTGATAACAACAAAGAAGAAGAAGAAAATTGATCTGTCGGTCAAATTATTAAAAGTTATAAATTAAATTTATGAGTAAAGGCGATGAAGTAAAAAAGGAAGTAGTAAGTGGAGAGAAAGACGAGAAATCTATTAAAAAAGTAGAGGAAAAAGAAACTAAAGACACGACGAGTGTTCCAGAAAAAAAAGAAGATGACGGAGTAGAAGAGGAAGACTTTGATGCTGAATGGAAAGGTGCATCATGCATTCTCTCAGACGGTTCACTTGTTGAGATGTTATATGATGCTAAAGCATGTGAATCAAAACTAGCGGTTTATAAAGATGGAAAAGTTAGCTTAGAAGATAAAGTAAGAATTGATGGTATGACAGTTTTTACTCCCTTTGCTCCTAACCAGGACATTCTTAGAACTAAATATGTCCTTTTCCCTTCAAGGGTCGGAGATTATCAAAGTAATGAAGCTTTGTATTATGAAGTACGAGCATTCGTTGATAAGTATGTGCAACTCCCAGAAGAGTTTCTCTCTGTAGTTGCAGTGTATGTCATGCTGTCGTGGGTCTACGACAAATTTCAAAATATTCCTTATCTTCGAGTAGTTGGGTTGTTCGGAACAGGTAAAAGTCGCTTGCTTTCAGCAGTTGGGCATCTTTGCTATAAAGCAGTGATGGCTGGTGGGTCTATAAGTAATGCGGCATTATTCAGGACTCTTGATTTATTTAATCCGACTTTAATATTTGACGAGGCAGAATTGTCCGAAAAAGAGTCAGCTGATATGCGTCAAGTATTGCGTCAGGGCTATAGTGCTGGTACACCAGTCTCGAGAATGGATAAATCCCCAAGTGGAAAGATGTATATACAAATATTTAATGTTTTTGGTCCAAAGATAATAGCTTCTCAAGCTAGGTTCAGTGACATTGCTCTCGAAAGTCGGTGTTTGACACAGTGGATGTACCCATTAGCAAAGAACACCAGACCGATCGAGCTTTCGGAGAATTTTAAAGAAGAAGCATTGTTATTGAGAAATAAACTCATCATGTTTAGATTCAGAAATCATGGGCTGGTTGTAGCAGACGAAGAAGCACTGGGAGAGGTTAGTTTACCAAGATTAAAACAGACTGGATTAGCGGTAGTAAGTATTGCAAAGATGTTATGTCCACAAGCACTGAATGATGTTTTAAAGTTTCTTAGTGAATATGAGGAAGAACTTCGTAGTGATCAAGCTGATTCAGTAGAGAATGATGTCCTCTTATGTGTATTAGATCTTCTTACACAAAAATACATTACAGAGTCTGGAAAAATTAGGGCGGGTGTGGATCTTACAGAAAAATTTAATAGGCTTCATTATGAGGATTACGCCGATAGAGAAACAAAAGAATACTCAAGTAATTCTAAGGGCTTACTCATATATCCTGGTGCTAAAGTGTCAGCTAAGAAAATTGGTGGTTATGTCAGAAGAATGGGATTCAAAATTGAAAGGGACGGAAAAGGGTTTTATATTCCAGTTGCAAAAGAATATTCTAAAATTAGGTTATTAGCTAGGAGATATGGGTTAGATTCGCTATATGAAATTCCAGAAAATAATCCGAATGGGGTGAAGCGAATCGTAGACGATGTTGAGAAGCTCAACAATTTAAAATTGAGGGAAGAGAATAAGAAAAAGAAGGAAGAGGAGGAGAGGAGGAAAAAAGAACTAGCTGAGAAAGAGAAAAACCGCAAACCAATGTCAGATGAGGAATACAAAGAAATATTCGGGGATGATTCTCGGGAACAAAACACACCTCCTCAAAGTTAACGTTGTTAACGATATTCATGTTGGAGATAGGGTAATAGTCATCCAGTAGGTCAAAGGATGACTATATTCCCTAAGAAGTTATTAACACTTAATATATACATTTATGTAAAGATGTGGTATAATATATCTATGAAAATAGAGTATTTTACACATACTTTTTAACAAAAATATGGAACATAAAAATAAAAAACTTAAATACTTTATTTATGCTAGAAGGTCTATTGAGAAAAGAGACAACGAAGAGCGAGTAGCGTCTGTTGAGTCTCAACTGTTTGAGATAAAAGAGTTGGCGGAAGGACTTAAGATAGTAGAAACATTTACTGAAACAAAATCAGCAGCAGAGCCAGGCAGACCTGTTTTTAATGAAATGATTCGTCAAATTGAAGCTGGAAAAGCAAACGGAATTATTTGTTGGAAGACAGATCGCCTATCTCGTAATCCTATTGATGAGGGGAGAATAAAATATTTACTTCAAAAAGGAATAATCCAAAATATCAAAGCAACAGATAGAGACTGGTATCCAGAAGACAATGGGCTTCTTGCTTCGGTTGATTTTAGTATGTCGGCTGAATATTCTCGTGTATTATCAAGACATGTGATTCGTGGATTGAAAGATCGTGTAAGAAGTGGATTTCGTCCATGTATGGCTCCGTTGGGATATTTGAATAGTAAGTATAGAGAAAAAGGTATGGAAGAAATTCTAGTTGACCCAGAGCGTTTTCCAAAAGTTAGAAAACTATTTGATCTAATGTTGACAGGTCAATACTCTGTTCCCCAACTTCTTAAAGTGGCAGAAAAAGATTTACATTTATTAACTCGTGAGACTAGCAAATGGAAAAGTAAACCAATGGGAAAAACCAATCTATATGCTATTTTAACCAATAGTTTTTATTACGGAGAATTCAAGTATCCAAAAAGTAGTGAAGATTGGTTTGTTGGCAATCACAAGCCAATGATTACTAAAGAAGAATATGATAAAATTCAGTTTCTTTTAGGAAGAAAAGGATTACCGAGACCAAAAAATCACATCTTTGCTTTTACTGGTTTGATGCGGTGTGCTGGTTGTGGAGCTAGAATAACTTGTGAGGAGAAATGGAAACATCAAAGAAATGGAAATACTCACCATTATGTTTACTATCGTTGCACTGGTAGTAAGACCCCTGATTGTACGGAGAAATCTGTTGAAATAAAAATACTGGAAAAACAAATTGATGACTTTCTTTCTAAACTTCAAATTCCACCAGAATTCCATGAATGGGCAGTCGGAGAATTGAAACTACTCCATGAAAAAGAAAAGGGTGATCGTAATAGTTTATTAGCTACTCATAGAAAACATTATGAGGAATGTGTAATGAAATTAGATAAGTTTGCAGAAATGCTGGTTGCGGAAAAGATATCTCATGAAATGTATAAAGTAAAAGAGACAGAGCTTTTAGAAAAGAAAAGATCACTAAAGGGTTTACTTGATGGGGATGATAAGAGAATAGATGACTGGCTTGTTAGACTTGAAAGTACTCTTACTTTTGCCGAAAGAGCCAGAGAGGAATTTCAGAATGGTGATATTGCTAGAAGAAGACAGATTCTTACAGCACTTGGAACGGAACATATTTTGAAAGATGGACAAATTTATATTCAAACAGAAGAGCCACTTATTGTGCTTCAGAAAATGGCAGATGAGAACAATAAAATACAGGAAACGTTAGAACCTTCAAAAAGGATTGGAAACAAAAAACATATTAATGATTTGTATTCAAAAAGTTTACTGATGTGCCCCCGGCAGGAATCGAACCTGCAATAACGGCTTAGAAGTCCGCAGTTATATCCATTTAACTACAGGGGCAGGGAACCGATGTGCGGGATGCAGGGGTCGAACCTGCGACCTTCGCTGTGTAAAAGCGCTGCTCGTACCAACTGAGCTAATCCCGCGTTAAACATTGATTACATTATACAGAAAAATA
>Ga0265292_1003058_pt1 | contig 10708 bp, 12 predicted proteins | sample Munlanlewell296A_FD_189080 | JGI IMG/M metagenome (GOLD analysis project Ga0265292, IMG submission 189080) | Leachate microbial communities from a municipal landfill in Southern Ontario, Canada - Leachate well 296A | ecosystem: Engineered > Solid waste > Landfill > Unclassified | place: Canada... | reverse complement strand
TTGATTCAATAGATTGTTAAAGTGCTTGGTGGACCTGGGGAGATTCGAACTCCCGACCTTCCCGTTGCAAACGGGATGCTATAACCAACTAAGCCACAGGCCCTAGCCTGCTTTCAGACCCAATTTTTCAAAATGTGCTTGGCTTTTTCAAAACAAAAAAAGCCGCTACTTGCGGCCTTCGGTCACATACCCACGTCACTTCATCTTTTTCTTTGTTTAAATTGATTTACCTTTAGCATCGCAAGTGGTCATATTTTACTTTAAAGCCGATCCTTCGTCAATCAGATAATCCCCCACACCTCTTTCCCCTCCCCTTCATATCCTAAAGCCCAAAATCCCAATCCGCCATATCCTTTTTCTTTAACTAAATCTACTTTGATTTTTAAGCTCCTTTCATTTTCATAATATGCCTGATAAATATCCGTCACTGCCGTTGTCACCGTTTTTCTTTTCTTCCCCACCCCTGTCGTTTTTGACACCTGTCTTTCCTCTTTATAAGTTAACCATGGAGTTTGACTGACTTCATCCCAAAACAGCTTTACCCCTCCCAAATTCTCTTCTAACCCCTTCGCTCTGGCATAACTCACCATTTGTCCGAAGCCTTTTATCGTCGCACTCCCATATTCTTCCGTTTCCGTTCTCCACTCATAGCCATACAGCGGGTATGCCATAATAATTTTTTTCTTATCCAAAGCTGTTTCTTCCACTTTTTGAAAAATTTCACCGATATTTCTTTCTCCTACCGGTGCCCCTATCGGCGCTACCGGTCCGGCAAAATCCATTCCCGGCCGGTGAAAATCATAAGCCATGACTATCAAATCGTCCACTACTCCTAAAATTTGCTTCAATTTTCCCCCGTCCCCTTTAATAATAGTATTGGCAAATACGTCCAGGCTCAATTCTCCTACTCCGGCTTCTTTAAAACTGTTCAACAAATTCAACACCTCGGCTTCAATCACTGCCGTCGGATCCCCCTGATATTCAAAATCTACGTTCAGTCCGTCAAATCCTCCCGCTGTCATCGCCGCTTTTGTCTCCTCCACTAAATTTTTCTTCGCTTCTTCGTCAGCCATTAAAATTTTCAATTTTTCATCATCAAATAGCTTAATTCCCAAAATATTTTTCCCTCCGCATTTTTTTATTCTCTCTTTGCTTTTTATATATTCGGCATTATTTATTTTTTTACTTTGCACATCCCACACCAATCCCCCCTTTACGTCTACCTCCACTCCCAAAAACACCAACCTGTTAATTTCCCGGCAATAATCTTGTGTTTTTCCCACCATCCATGTCGGCAAAAATCCAAAAACTTTCAATTCAGGCTTCTTTTCTCTTATTAAACCGATTTTCTTTGCCAGCGGCGATAACATCGGCTTTTCCCTTTTCAAATCCAATATTACTCCCCCGATTACCATTCCTACCGCCAGCACCCCCAGCCCCAAAAACACTTTTTTCTTCATCGGTTTTTAAATATCTTCCCCATGCCCAAGCTCATCGTTCTCACCAAATTAGCCACTCCTCCAAATACAATCAGTATTGCCGCCGTCAAAAACCCCATCGCCTTCAATACATTCCAATTCTTCATACTTTATTCTAACAAAGTATTCTGTATCTCTGCACTTTTGTGGGTGATGGAGGACTCGGACCTCCGACCCCCGTCTTATCAGGACGGTGCTCTAACCAACTGAGCTAATCACCCTCAATTTAGCTTCAAGTATAACACAAAAACTACCCTAGTCTCCCCTTTCTTTCAATCATCTCCACCACTAATTTGGCCACATTTATTCCCGTTGCCTTTTCAAATCCCTGAAACTGGCACTGTCTGTTTACCTCCAAAAGATAACTGTTTCCCGCCTCATCCTTCATAATATCCACTCCCCCATAATCAAGCCCACAAACTTTCGCCACTTTTTCCGCTAGTTTTTTGTCTTCCTCCGACAACTTCCACTCCTCCACCGCTCCTCCTAATGAAAAATTACTTCTAAATTCTTTTCCTACCGCGGATCTCTTCATTGCTCCCACCGCCTGGCCGTCAATCACTACTACTCTGATATCCCACCTCGTCGGCAAGTATTTCTGCCACAAAAACATTCCCAAATTTTTTTCTTGTATTTTATTTACAAATTTTTCTTCTTCCTCCCAACTCTCAAATTTTTTCACACTTTTCCCCTGATACCCCTTTTCGTGCTTTGCTATTACTGGCCATCCCCAATCCTCAATTTGTAATTTGTTATTTGTAATTTGTGATTTCGTATAGTAAATACGTGTCGGCACTACCGGAATATCGTTCTCTAAAAATACTCCATGTTGGGCAATTTTGCCCATTCTTGACCATTTTAAATAACCCTCATGATTCACACAAAATACTTTGTCTCCTAAAAGTCTGATCAACAAATTTCTCCCTTCGGTATATTTTCCGCTTATAGTTCCTGCCACTCTAAACCACATCCCCATCGTATTTTCACTATTTACCTCTTCCCCCCGAACAAATATTCTCGGGTTCCCATCCTTTAGGTCAAAGCTCAACTCTCGATACAACGATCGGTTTACCTCGATTCCCTTTTTCCCCGCTTCTTCCACCAGTCTATCTACTTCCCACTGGCTCTGTTTTAACGACATCGTAAAAGTAACGATTTTTTTGTTCATACAATAGAGATTATCAATAATTATTATTTCTCCCTTTCTTCAAAGGGAGAAGCGGCTGTGCCGAGAGGGATTTCAAATATTTAACTATTTCCATTGGTACATCTATTCCTGTTGCTTTCATAAATCCGGTAAACTGTGGTCCTTTATTTACTTCCAGCACTACATAGCCCCCGCCTTTCGGCATCACATCTACTCCCGCCACCATAATTCCGCATACTTCCGCCGCTTTTACTGCCATTTGCTTCACTGCCTCCGGCAACTCCGCCACTTCAACTTTTCCCCCTACCGAAAAATTATTCCTAAATTCCCCCTCCGCCTGCCGGCTTCTTTTCATCACTCCCAAAACCTTATTTCCCAGTATCAGCACCCGGTAATCCCCCTTATTTTCAATATATTCCTGCAGCATATATCTTTTCCCTTCTTCCGTTTCCGTTTTTCTAAGCTCTCTTACCAATTTCTCCAATTCCGCCAAATTATTCGCCTTAAACACCCTCGTTCCCCTATCTCCCCCGCTTCCCTTAACTATCACTGGAAACTGAAAAACCAAACCAGATTCGAAGCTATCAATTTTTCCGCGCGCAATCATCCGAGGTGTGCTACCGAAGGGCGTGAGCACGGATAAAATTTGGTGGCGAGAATCTGTTATTGTTTTACCAGATTGCTGACGAGAATTTTGATCCATCGTTTCATGCAAAAACCACAAGCTTCCATAAACAGTTTTTGGTACCGGTATCCCGGCTTCAGCCAGTTTCAACATTTGCCATGCTTTACAGGCATAACTTGGCTTTCCTTTTTCCACTATCGGATCCACGATTACCGTTTTTGGGCTATTTATTTTCAAATTTTCGACTATTAAATCCACCTCTTCCCAGTGTTTTCCCGTTGTTCTGAAAAACACCACCTCAAAGTCATTAATGTCTCTGTTTCTCAAGCTAATCTTCCCGGTTTCCGTTTCAAAATAAACACTGTTGTACGATATCAAATCCAAATCCACTCCCAATTTCTTCGCCGCCGCCCTAATCAGCACCAAATGTTTGGTTATTTTCCCTCCAAAAAATACAGCTATTTTTGTCATATAAATTAATTGTTTCATGTTTTTTTCGCACTCACTAAAAACCCTTCTAAATCTTTTCTCCCCAGCAAAAACTTTGTTCTCAATTTTTTTCTGTCGGCTACGTTCACTGCTGTCATAATTTTTCTTCCTTTCAACCAAAAAGTTACTCCTATCACCGGTCGGTCATTCTGTTTTCCCAGTGATGACCGATAATGCCGACTATACAGTATTCGGTCTTCGGTTAGCAACCCTAATTTTTCCGCCAATACTCTATCCATTGAGCTTCTAAAAGCTCCGGTATCTACTTTTCCTCTTACCTCCACCACTCTATGTTTTCCCTGCCTGATTACTTCACTTTTCTGCAAATCCGGCTTAAATCCTTTCGGCACTTTTACCTTGATAATTTCCAATGGCTGAATTGTTTTTATTTTTTCCTTTTCCTCTACTTTTTCAAAAAATCTTTCGGAAAACAAATATTTCGCTAAAGTTATGCCGTGTTCTAAATTTCTTCCTTCCAAATCTTCAATTTTATTCATTCTTGCCTTTAGTCCCGCCTTATTGCATATTTGAATCGACAATCCCGGCCTGACATTAACTTCCAGCACCTCCGGCCCTTTTTCTTTATCCAAAACTATATCTACCCCCACAAATCCAAGTCCGGGTATCACCTCCTGTACTCTCACTGCCGTTTCCAGCACTTGTCTCCATTGTGGAATTTTTATGCCGTTTACCTTAATCAGTTTCTTTCGTTTTCTGTCATAAATCCTTTCTATTATTTCTCCTTTTCCCTGAATTCCAAAAGTGGTAATTCCCGATCCCAAATCTATTCCGAGTCCTATCGCTCCCTGTTGTAAATTTGCCTTCCCGTCACTGGCTTCTGTCGGAATTCTTAGCATCGCCATTATCGGTACCCGGTTATAAACTATTACCCGGATATCTGGGGTTCCCGACTTGGTATAAGCTAAAAACATTGGATGAATTTTTATCCTTTCTTCAATAATTACCGAATCCGGCATTCCGTGCATGCTGTATCTCCCTGCCAAAATCTCTCGGCAATGCCAGTTTAAGTCGTTAGTCGTTATCATTTCTCCATCCATTTTTACCCATTCCCCCGCCCATTTTCCCCTTCTTCGGACAATTATTATTCCTTCTCCCCCATATCCGGATGCCGGCTTAATGACAAAATTACCTTCCAAGTCTTCCCATCTGAAAACCTCCAGTTTTCCTATTGTTTTAAATCTTTTAATTAGCTTTGGCACCCCGACTCCGCCCTTTTGGAGTCTCTTTTTAGTTCTGTACTTACTGTCGGCAATGGCTCTGCCTTCAGCCGTGTTTTTCCGCAAATATATCCGGTTCCTTTCGTTTTTGGTCAAAAACTGCCTATATTTTTTTAAATTAAACATATTTAGTTGTCTTCAGAGGGATTTTATTTTCTAATCGCTTTCCCAAATCTCTTAATCTCCGTCAGTCGCATTCCCGTATAGTTTCCGATCAGCAGGTTCAACACTACTACTATTAATACTGTCAACTCCGGGTTTAACAACACCGTTTCCTGTAACCAGGTTATTTTCATTACCACCGCTCCGCTTATCGCTAAAAGTAGTGTTCCCAAAGTCAACTTTTTTGCCTCACCCTTGCTCTTGGTCAACTGGGTTCTGGTAAATTCTTCTGCTAAAAGTATCATCAGCAGTACTGAATAAATCGATATTCCGCTTAAATCAATTACATTTTTAAAATATTGCGACCCCAGCATCAACCCAAATGTTCCCAATCCTATAAACATCAGACTAATCGATCTTCCCGGCCAAAAGTGCAGCTTTAGTCTCTTTAAACCCCAATTAGATAGCGCCGAAATTCCCAAAATCAAGCCAAACAATATCAATCCGCCCAAAATTCCTGTATTCAAAAACGTTACCGCTATCATTGTCGGCATAAAGATGCCATACCCCGACAATCCGATTAAATAGTGCAAGCCTGAAACCAATGTCGCTACCACCGGTAAAAGTAATAACAATACTACTGTACTTGCCTCTACTCCTTGGTTTAGCGCTAAAGTTATCCCATATCTTAGGCTATTAAAACCATTCCATTTCTCCACTTTCAAAACCTGTAGTGTCTGTTCGCTCAAATTTCCTTCTTCCGCCACAATCTCCTTTAATCCCAACCTCCACCAACCCGCTATCGCTACCGTCAACGCTATCGCTATCATTATTTTTTTCATCTTATTTTTGGTTGATATATCTGTAATTTCGCCCGTATTATACCATCTCTTTCCATTATAACTGCCCTTTTTTCTATTTCATAGTATAATCCATTTAGTCTATGAAACCAGCCTATGCTCTCGATATCTTTGAAAACCTTCGTTGGGGCCCAAAAACTCTTCCTCAAAGCTTTGACACCCCCGGAGCCTTCATCTCTATTCTTCTCAAAAACGTTTTTACTCTCGCCGGGCTTATTCTGCTTGTGCTTCTTATTTTCGGAGGGCTAACTTTTATCATCGGCGCCGGCTCTGGTGATCCCAAAAAAGCCGAACAGGCCAAAACTACTATTACCAATAGTCTCATTGGCTTTCTCATCATTTTCACCTCCTATTTCATCATCCAAATCATTGAACTTCTTACCGGTTTGTTTATACTATAATTAAATTATGGCCATAGTTGTCGATCCAAATCCGGGTGGTGGTGTTTACGATCCACCCCGCCTTCCAAGTTTATTCGGCAGAATTACCGCCCCTCTCAATAATCCTCTTTTTACCAAATCGGGTCCTGGTGGTGGTTTATTCCTCTTTTTAAGCAGTCTTTTTAAGTTAGCCGGACTTATTGGTGGTCTTTACATGATCGTTCAGTTTATCACTGCCGGTTATAGCTATATGTCTGCTAACGGTGATCCCAAAAAAATTGAAGCCGCTTGGACCAAAATTTGGCAAAGTATCCTTGGACTAGTAATTATTTCCTCCGCGTTTATCATCGCCGGTGTTGTCGGCAGAATCACCGGAATTAATATTCTTGAACCTACCATCTATGGGCCAACTACCAAATAACCATAACCATCCTCTCGCCGCCATTGTTACTTTCCCCCGCCTCACCGGACCCGGTCCGGACCTTACTGATCCCACCACTCAGCTGGAAAAAATTATTAGCCAAGCTATCGGCATTCTAACCATTATTGCCGTTATCTTTTTTTCTATCCAAATAATCTTTGCCGGTTATTCTTTTATTTCGGCCAGTGGTGACAGCAAAAAGCTCGAAGAAGCCCGCCATAGTATCACCAATGGTATTCTTGGTCTTTTTATTGTTATCATTGCCGTTGGTCTTGGTTCTCTTCTAGCTTCCCTTTTTGGTCTTGAAAATCCTCTTAACCTCAATCAAGTATTAACCAATATGGGACTCTAACTTATGATTCATATTTTTTCACCAATCTACGCCCAAATCACCAATCCAGTTTTGGACAATCAAAAATTCGCTACTGATCCCCAAGCCTACGCCAGTAGCGTCATTCAGACCGTCTTTTCTCTCTTTTTTATCGTTGGCATCCTTTACTTCATTGTCCACTTTATTATGGCCGGTTATCATTTTATTGATGGTCTTGGTGATCCCAAACGCATCGAATCTGCCCGTGACCAGCTTACTTATTCTTTTGTTGGCTTAATCGTTATCTTTTCTGTTTTTGCCATTCTCCGTTTTGCCGGCGTTGTTTTGGGTATTACCGGCCTTCAAACCTTAACCATTCCCTGGCCTACCCTTTGACAAGCCCAAGTTCTTTGCTAAAATATTATTAATAATAGTTATTTATTGAAACCATACACCAATGTTAAAAACACTTTCTGCTCTTTTAGTTAAGCCCGCTTTCGCTCAAATAAATCTTAATCCTCCCGGTCAGTGGGGTGTTATTGGCGGCCTTACCGTCGAAAGACTCGTTACTGGTGCTATTAGCTTAATTCTTATCGTCGTCGCTTTGGTTTTCTTTTTTATTTTAGTTTTGGGTGGTCTTAAATGGATTACCTCCGAAGGTGATGAAAAGAAAGTCGGCGCCGCCCGTGCTCAAATCACTAATGGTTTGATTGGCTTAGCTATCATTTTTGCCGCTTGGGCTATTTTGACCCTCATCGGCCGTCTCTTTGGTATCAATCTTCTTAGCCTTGAGATCAAGCCTTTCTAAAGTTTTCTTTTTTTAAACTTTAACCCCGCGTCACCCGCGGGGTTTTGCTATAATATTTTCAATGTTCAGGCGTATTTTTCGCAACCTTCTTTGTTTTTTAAGCTTATTTTTTCTTCCTCGTCCGGTCTTTGCCCAACCTCAAGCTTGGTCTGGTCGTTGTGTCGACTTTGCTAACCCTGATGTTGCCACTATTCAGGGTTTTGAATGCCTTTTCTACAATATCCTTCAGGTCATCACCTTTTTTGCCGGTTTGGCTTTTTTCTTTATGTTCATTTACGGCGGTTATCAATACCTGTTTTCCAGTAACGATCAAAAAAAAGTTGCCGCCGCTTCCTCTACTTTAACTATGTCCATTATGGGCCTGATCGGTATCATCGCCTCCTTCTTTATTTTCAACTTCATCGAAACTATTACCAATGTTAAAATTACCGACTTTATTATCCCCGGCGGTTCTTAGCCTTGCTATAATAATTTGTGTTCAAGTCTCTCACTTCTCTCCGCTTTTTTTTCTTATCTTTTCTCTTACTCCTTTGTCCTTTTCTCTCTTCCTCTTGCTTCGCCGCTTCTGACCCTCCCAGTCCGCCCAATCCCGGCGATCCTACTTCCATCCTCAAAGATGTTTCCGAATTTCTCGACGGTGGTGCTGCCGGTTTTCTTCTTTGGCAATATTCCGGCGACAAATCCTCTCCTCTTGACAATGACCCTTATTCTTTTTATCGCAATGATCCCGTTTGCCCGGCTCTACAAGAGTTAAGCCAACACTATCCCGGCAAATTTTTAGGTGTCAATATGCACAGCCTCGCCAAATACAGCGATGGCGTTATCGATTCACAACTCGCCTATCTTTCGGAAAATTGCGGCACCACTGTGGTTCGTATTTGGGCTTCACCCGACCGGGGTACCGCTGATCGTTTTCGCGCTGTTCTCGATATCGCCGCCCGTCACAATATTCGTCTCATTTTAGTTCTGGCTGACTATTCTAACGGCACTACTACCATTCTTCCCTCCAGTATCCATTCTGATCCTACCTCTTGGTATCAATCAGGTTATAGTACCGGTGGTTATCTTAATCATGTTACTTCTATTATTAACGCTGTCGGTAATCATCCCGCTCTTTATGCAATCGAGCTTGCCAATGAACCTCACTGTAATGGCATTTCCGGTTGCCCACCCTTCTACAATCAATGGGTCAACAGTGTAGCCGGCACTATCAACTCCCTCAATTCTTCTGTCAAAGTTGGTATCGGGCAAATGGCCAGTCAAAATACTACCCTTGGCGATAGTCCTGACCACGGCAGTCCTTCTGACTTCACCCAAAGCAATAGTTCCGGATCCATTTCTGTCACCTCCGGTCATTTCTATAATCCGACTGAAAAAGCCAATGTTCTTACCGCCCTTTCTCAATCCAAATCTCTCGGTAAAACTTTTTACGTCGGCGAAGCCAGTGTTAAAAACTCGTCCCTCGAATCCTGTGATCTTGAAAATACTATCAATTACCCCGGTGTCGTTATTTCCGAAGACTATAGTCACGACGCTCCCATTGTTCCCGCCGCCAGCCTTCAATACCAATTCAAAGACAATGTTCCCAATAATATTAACGACTCCGCTACTGTTGCCTGTAAAACCAGTGTCAATATTTCCGAAACCAAAACTCCTCCGCTCGATCCTCTCAATATTGGCAAGTGGCTCTTTCTTACGGTTGAGCGTATCGTTGGCACTGTCTTAATGATCGGTCCGGTTACCAACGATGCTAATCGTTTAGCTGGTATTTTTTGGGCTAACAAGCTCCAAAGTGGTCTCAATTCCACCCCCGAGGAAATTAATCAAAAATTTACCTCTTTTGGCCCCGATGCCTGGAATGCCGCTATCCGTTCTACCTCCTATGAGGATCAACTTAAGCTCAAAGACGACCGTCTCGCTCGCGCCGTTAATAATCGCTCCGGCATAAGTACCACTACTATCGATGAACAGGTTGCTTGGGGTTGTGGTGACCACTGTTTTTCTGTTAATTGTAAAAAACCCTCTGCCACCTGTCGTCCGGTTTATCTAAGCGAAGTTGCCCATTTTCGCGGGGTTGCTAGCAGTCCAAAAGTTATTGAAAGCTTTAATGTTCCCAATTTTCAACAGCTATCTTTTCAGTGTTATCAAAACATTTACAATCTTATGGAAATTACCGATTCCGGCAGCTATGAAACTAATAAGGCCGTCATCAATCTTGAAGACAATAAAACTAGTGAATCGGTTCAAGCCTATCCTTGGGCCGCCTCAATTCTCAACGAACAGGGTCGCAAGCTTATTTCTGCTCAAGAACAGCAAAAAATTAACCCAAACGAGGTTTGTAACGCTACTTCCGGCCAAGCCACCACCGACGAACCTAGCCCCTTAACTCTTAAAGATCTCTTTAAGTTTATTGGCATTGTTATTGATAACCCCAAGGCCTTTACCGCCGCCCTCACCGGAAATTTTTTATTTGATGAGAAATATGTCAAAGGAATAATAATTGAAGAAAAAGCCAAACAATTACTCATTCCGGCTAAAAGCCAAATCTCTCTCGCTTCCAGTAGTTTGGGGCAAAATAATCGTATCGATCCCGGAGCGAAAGCCGCTAAATATAACCTCATGCAAGGGGCTTTCTTTCTTCCCGCTAACTGGCAAACCGCCAACGCTGGTCGTGACGGCCGAGGCCAGGACATTCGCACTCCCTATACTCTTCCTTACGTTGGTTCCGGTTCTGTCACTCCCGAATTTTGTACTTTTATTTTCCGTTATGCCCCACAAGTTGGTCTTGATCCTTATCTCATTGCCGGCCTCATCAGCGTTGAAAGTAGTTTCAACCCCAATGCCATTTCC
>Ga0265292_1003057_pt1 | contig 10710 bp, 8 predicted proteins | sample Munlanlewell296A_FD_189080 | JGI IMG/M metagenome (GOLD analysis project Ga0265292, IMG submission 189080) | Leachate microbial communities from a municipal landfill in Southern Ontario, Canada - Leachate well 296A | ecosystem: Engineered > Solid waste > Landfill > Unclassified | place: Canada... | reverse complement strand
CTGATGAAAGGTTTTTTCTGTGTAATGATTGCCACCATCCACTTAATGGTAAGCAGCGAGAGAAGAGCGCTGTCAAGATAGCGAAAATTACCGGTCAAAATATAAAACTTTTGTCCGCCCCACTTAACTCCTCCTGTTATAAGATTTCTTAAAGGTATCCATAAGGTGAGCATATAAATACAAAGCTTTGGGTTGTAATAAAGAAAGACCAGTAGAACTGTTACCGGGATTACTACAAAAATCTGATAGACTCCTATCGGAAATATTACCGTGTTTCGATAGATATAGACCATAAATATTGCAAGAAGGAGAAGCAATCCATTCCTGTAAAAGAAAATTCTTTTTATCTCACGCTTTAATATTCCCATTTTATTTATTCTATATGGTTTTCAGATAATTAATAAGTCTTTGCGCCTGAACTTCCCATGTTCCGTTCCGCAAAATGCTCTTTCTCCCGTCGTGGCCGAGAGCTTGAAGCATATCTTTCATAGTGTACGCTTTTTTTATTCCATCAGATATATCCTCAACTGAATTAGATGGAATTAAAAAAAGGAATTTTCCATCCTTTGCAGCTTCTCTGTGAGATTCAATATTGGTCAATATGACAGGTTTCTCCATTGCCTGATATTCAAATAGCTTTAGAGGACTGCTCATACGCCACCACAAACTGTCAGGAAACGGTAGTATACCTACATCGCATGCCTTTATATAGGTTGGTATTTCTTCATAAGGAACTGACCCTGGGAATATCACCCTGTCTTCAATTCCTTCATTTTTAATAATACTTCTTATCTCGTCGTCGTTTCCCTTACCAATGAGCATCAGAATGAGATCAGGTATTTCGTTCTTCAAAGCTTTTATTGCATATATTAATGAATCTATCCCGCGCGAAAAAGCAATGCCACCGTGATACATAACAATAAATTTGTCACTTATTCCAAATCTTTTTCTTATATCTGAATCAATTGATGGAGAAAACTTTTCTTCCGCAACTCCTGATGTCCATATACCAATTATTTTTTCATCTATATCAAAATCCTTTGATATCTTCTTACTGTAAAAGTTAGTGATAACCGTTATCCCGTCAAATAACCATTTGGCAACCCACACAGCCGCATTGAAACGCTTTTCCTGTATTTTCCCATTTAACCCGTAGATATCAACTGGAACGCTTCTTATGTCCAATACAATTTTTAATTTTAATAATCCAATTTTTTTCAGCAGCGCAAGCGGAACAAGTGTTATTGCAGAAAAACTGTCAGCAATTATTAAATCATACTTGCCGGAAATGGCTGACACCAGACAATAAAAGAATACCGACAACTGAAAACATGGAAAAGAAAGGAACCTGATGCGTGGACATGGGAGAAGTGTTATTTGAGTCTTTCCTTTATAGATATTTGCTGCAGATTTAAATTTGGGGAGTATGAGATTTACAGTGCATCCTTTTTTTACAAGCGCCTCCGACATTTCTTTCCATGTCGCAATATCAAGATTGATATCAAAATCTGTCTGCGTTATAAAATAGATTCTCATTTTTAAAGTTCTCAGAGCCCCCTGTAAGCATCCAATATATCTGCCTTTATAGATGCAACATTATGTTTTTTCTCAAAATATTCTGCTGCTTTTAATCCAATAGCTTTGCATTTCTCTGGCTCTCTAAGCAGATCTATTACCCGTTTTGCAAAAGAAATCCTGTCATCCTCAATGAATAACTCCTTCCCATTTTCAACACTAAGACCTTGAACTCCCATAGAAGTTGTGACAATGGCCTTTTTCATACTCATTGCCTCAAGAATCTTTGTTTTTATTCCGGTACCTATCCTTAAAGGAGCAACATAAATTGCGGCTTTTGAAACATAAGGGGCCACATCCCGTACTGAGCCTGTAACCGTAATTCCAGGTTCCTTCGCAAATTCCAAAATATCTTCTCCAGGCGAGCTGCCAACTATAGTAAATGTGGCCTCAGGTATTTCAGAATGGATAAGTGGATATATATCTCTGCAAAAATAGATAACTGCATCTCTGTTAAAAAGTGCCTGCATCCCTCCTACAAACACCATCGAATAGGGAACAATTTCGCATTGTTTGCTGGTTTGACAGGCCTCCATCGCCACAGGAATAACTTTTGTCTGTTTAAGTATATTATCTCTTTCAATTATCTTCAGATCATCCCGGCTTATAAAAAAAACCCAGTCAAATAGCTTATATGCTCTGAGTTCATACCGCTTTGTCACTATATATTCAAAGAACCTGATCACTTTCTTTATTATGTTCTTTTCATAAAGATAAAACTGCTTTACAGTTTCATAATAAGCATCATTGGATAATATTATTGATACGCTGTTCCTGATGTATTTCCTATATTTTGCAGCATAAAAATATTCTATCTGAACGATGTCATATTTATTAGATGAAAGATGGTCTTTTATTATTTTTTCAATTTCAGTTGAAATGTTGTCAATTACGTCTCTGGGAACAAGACAAAATAAAAATAAGAATTCCCGTTGGATTTTCTTCCAAATACGCTGCCAGACAGTCTTTATAACAGGATATCTAGCTACTATAACCTCCTTGCAGTATTGCTTCAGTACAGCAATATCTTTTATGTTCTCATCAGACCGTACATGACAGATAAGAGATACTTCATGCTCCTCGGAAAGGGCTTTTATAAGATTGAAACTCACATGGTCAGTCCCGGAAAAAATGGGATATGGAAAACGCATTTTAATTATCAATATTTTCTTCATCAATCAAGAATATCGCTGAATAGTTTAAAGTAATACTCTTTCATAACTGATTCCCAGCAGAACTTTTCATGAACACGTTTAAATCCTTCATTCCCCATTTTCTTCCTAAGCTCTGCATCTTCTATAAATGTTACCAGCTTTTCTGCAAGTTTTTCAGCATTACCAGATTCTACAAGAAACCCTGTCTTTCCGTCTTCAACTATTCCTTTAAGGCCTCCGATATCGGAGGCAATCACTGGTTTGCTGCAAGCCATTGCTTCAACAGCAGCAATCCCGAATGGTTCCGGCCAAAGTGACGGGACCACGCATATATCACTGTCCTGATAGAACCCAGGAAGATCCTCATAGTTCATCCAGCTAAATATCTTTACATTATCACCGAGATCAGGCGGGTCAGAAAAACACCATGTAGCCCTTACTTCTAATTTATCACGCAGGCCTCCAAGTAGAGATACTGCTTTCATCAAAGTTCCCAATCCTTTTGCCGGATCATCAGCCCGACCAGGAAGTATTATTCTTAATGGAGCATTCTCATTATCATTCTTTATATCTTTTAATGGAGTAAATTTAATGCAATCCACTCCGCCTGGAATGACTCTTACATCATCACACCAACCATTGAGAGATTCCTTAATAGTTTCATTATATACTATTATTGCCCGCGATATTCTGTAGCATTCCTTTAATTTCTCAAGATAGGATGGAAGAAAAGCTGTTGAATTCAGAAACTCATGAAGCCTGTTCCTATTCATTTTAAAAGCACAGCGTACACATTCAAAATAATCATTAAGCAGCGTTTTCCCGCACTCTCTGCCGAACGGAAAGTAATTCTGGTTGAAACACCAAATTGAAGCTGAATAAAACCGCTGTACTACAGGATAATCTCTCGCAGCAAAAGTTATATATGGCCTCATTACACCAGATTCACCGACAACTACACAATCTGGTTTTATCTCTTTCAGCTTTTTCCTGATTGCTGACGGTAATGTCACTCTGTTAAATGAAAAAACATTCGACGGTATCTTCACCACTTTGAACGGCATTTCACCCTCTATCTTTCCCCGGGGGAAAAAGCGGTCAAATTCAGGCACGATGAGGGTTACATCATATTTTTGACAAAGCCGCGACATTACCTCTTTCTCATCAATCCATGCTCCGCCAAGAGGCGGCCAGTGAAAAGTGAGACAGACAAAAGCTATTTTTTTCATAACCAAACTCCTGCTGATACGTATCCTTTAAATACTTAGCGCCTCTCTTACCTTCTCCACCTCATTCGAACTAAACACCTTTGAAAAATAAGCAATAGCAACATATACGATCAACCCGGCGATCCCGCTTATTACCTTTCCTGCTCCTGATGACATAATTATCACAGCCGCCATACCAAGCCCTGATACTGTCGGTTTAAGAAGAAATTCGGCAATGCTTATATACCGGAATCTTAAAGTTACACAGTAAAAATACATTACAGCTAATAGTGCCTCTGCTGCAACAATTCCAGCGCATGCACCTAAAAGACCGTATTTTTCAGTGAGTACTATTTCACATACAAAGAGCAGAGCTGCATTAACTCCATTTATAACCATAGTATCCTTCTGATGGTTTACAGAAACAAGTACATTCCCCAATGGATAGACAAGGAAGGAAAATGGGAGAATCCAAATTACTATCCTAAGGACATCAATTGAAGATGTATATTTATCACCGAGGATTATTCTGACTATATCGTCAGAATAAAATGTTATAAATATTGACACAGGAATAGTTATAGCCATAGCAAGCTTACAGGATACTTTGTAGATTCTTACCAGCTTTTCTCTTGAAGAATCATGAAATACCGACATCATTGGCAATATTGCAGTAGAATAGGCAAATGTTATGAGTAATATCGGGTATGTAAGTTTGAATGCTGCATTATAAAAACCCGCATCGCTTTCAGTTAAAGTTCTTGATATCACAAGAATTACAATATTCCATCTGAACGAAGTAAAAAATGATGATACAGCTACAGGATAACCCTCTTTAAGAAAATACTTCCATATGTTTGTGTCAACAGTCATATCCCATTTTGTAAATTTCCTGAACGTAATCAGAATGGAAACAGCGAGCTTGATCAACCCTGCGATAATGAATATTATTATAATCCCTCTGACCCTGTAAGAATTCATAATAGCTGCAATACCCAACACCAGAACTAATACCTTCTCTCCAGTATTCAGGATTGAATTGAATTCCATCCTTTCAAAAGCCTTGAAAGACGTGCTATTTACTGTGGTTATTGATGTAATTATACAAAAGAAAAAGAAGAGGTTTATCAATCCTTTCATATTGCTGTCATAGCCAAGAATAGCTATAGTAACAGATATAAATAGAAAGGTAATCGCGGCAAGTAAAATCTGAAAAAGTATTGCATTGCAGAGTATCTTCCCTGCGACATTCTTATCCCTTGCAATATCTCTTATGAGTATGCAATCCAGTCCAAAAAGCATGAAAGAAGTAAAAAAAAGAGGGAAAGTGGTAACAATGGAAAATGTTCCATATAAACCAGGGCCAAAAGCTCTTGCTATGAAAAATGTAAATACAGCGCTGAGGAGCATATTGAAGACGTTTGACACTACTTCAACGCCAGTATTTTTTATTATCCTTGCTACCGGTTTCATGCAGTGAGTTTGCTTCCTATTATTTTAGAGTTTATGAGTTCTTCAATTCCATCAGCAGTTCTGGTTATAGAGTAATTCTTCAATATCTTTTCTCTTGCACGTATTCCCATATTCTTCGCCAGAGTTTTATCATTCAACATTTTTTCGATTCTATCAGCCATATAATCTGCATCACCCGGCAAAGATAATAATCCGTCAACACCGTCAGATATAATTGTCGTGATACCTCCCACAGCAGAAGCAACTACAGGAATTTCACATGACATTGACTCGAGTATTACTATACCAAATTCTTCGCTAAGCGAAGGACAAACAAAGATATCGAGTCTGTTATAAAATTTTGTCAGTTCGTCATCAGAAATTCTTCCCAGATACTCTACCTTTCCCAAGCCTATATTATTTATTGAGGTAATCTCCCTAAGCGCATCCTTATAATATTTTTCTTCACGCGGCGGTCCTGCTATTAAAAGTGTAAATTTTGTTTTAAGATTTCTACATGCTTTAAGGAGTACATGAAGCCCCTTCCTTTCCTCAATGCCACCAAGATAACCTATAACATTCAAGCCTTCTTTATAAGGATGATTATTATGCAACGGCATAAATCTTCCAGTATCAATCCCGTATGGCAACAATATAGTTTTGTGGCTGCTCAGATCGAGTCTGTTAAGCGCATTCTCTGTTTCGCTGTTGGACACAAGATAGTAATCTGCACAAATCTTTAATAGTTTTCTGGGAAGATAATTCTGGATAAAGAATTTTTCTCTCTCAATCATTGTACAGCAGTAAAAAAACTTCAGTTTTTTTTCTCTCAGAAGACATACAGGGAAAGACATTTCATTAACATCAAAGAATATTAAGGCACAAGACTCATCAATTTCTTTTTTAATTTTCTTTGTTCTGAAACAAAATCTTGCATTAAGATGCTTAAGGAGATGTCTGCCTAAGAATTTAAGCCTTCTAATTTCATATGCGCTAATGGAAAGAAGGGTCACTCTTTCTTTTATCACGGTTTTTGTGATTTGATCCTTCCTTCCTGATATATAATCATGATTTATAGTAAGTATTTTTATGTCATGCCCTCGGCCTGAGAGCTCTGTAGCAAGAAGCCTTACCAAGGACTGTGTTCCTCCAGTAAATACTCCATTAACATCAAAATAGGTAAGTGCGAAAATTATTTCCATCGCTCTAATGAGGAACAAAATTTTAAATCAATATATATCAAGATTGAAAGACTAACGAATGACATGAGCATATTATTATTTAAATTACTTAATAATGCTCATTTTATCATAACATTCTTTTAAAAGGCGAATTCCTTTTACAGCGGAGCCTGCAGATGTCATCGGAGAGACATTTTTGTTTATACAGTTTACAAAATATTTTATTTGATCAAGGTAAATATTATTTAGTCCTGTTTTTACCTGAAGATGCCTTAGTTTCCTGCATCCCCTAAGATTTTCACTGCAAATCTTAAGAAAGCTCTTGTCGTCAATATGGAACTTTGCCCATCCTTTTGTACCTTCCAAAGTACACAAATTATCCCATTCTTCTATCCTTGAAGTTTTTATAGTGGCTTTCCCGCCATTTGAAAGAGAAAACTCTATTTCTGCATGATCTTCCATACCATGCCCAAGAATATCCTTCCCGACAGATGAAGTTACAGCTATTTGTCCTGGTGAAAACCATATAAGAAGATCAATAAGGTGAATTCCCTGGTCAATAAGAACTCCTCCTCCGGAAAGTTCTTTTTTAAATGAAAATCCCGAACGGGTAATCCACTGAGTATGGCTATGCCCCATAACAAGTTCCATTGATTTTATTTCTCCAAACATTCCTTTTTCATGAAATTCCTTAAGAAGCATCGCATTTGAAGCAAAACGTCTACTATGTCCGACCATAAAAAGGGCGTTTGATTCAGTTTCCTTTTTCAAGACATCTTCACATTCCTCAACATTAATCCCCATAGGCTTCTCACACAGAACATGGACACCCGCATCAAGAAATACCTTGCTTATCTTTGTATGAAGCGCATTTGGAGTTGCTACTACCACCATATCAATTTTTCCTATCATTTCATTGTAGTCAGTAAATGAATATGGCGCTGAATAACGGTTTGCGAGCTCGTTAGCCCACTCTCCATTGACATCAGAAAAAGCTTCTAACTTTATTTCAGGAATATGGGTCATTGCAGGTACATGAAACATTTTTGATATCATACCGCACCCTATAATTCCTGCTCTGATTCTTTTCATCATGTCTTCCTTATTTTTTTCATAACTGATTTAGGTACAATACGGGCTGTAGCAATAAAACCGTAATAATAAAGATGGAAAAGTACTTTTTTTGCATAATTAGTAATAACATTAGATGTCCTTGTAACAAATATCTTTAACCTTATTCCATTAAATAGTTTGTCAGGAATAAATTTAAAATTAAAATCCAATTTATCTCCAGCGACTTGTATATTAGAATGATTATATTTGGTCTTGCTGTAAGCATATCTTAGATATGGTACTCTCACCGGGTCAAATCCTGCAACTCTGGCACACACTGTATCAACTGACAGAGAACGATTACCTGCAATCATCAAATCACACTTTATAGGCTCACCATCAACCGGCCCATTCCCCTCTAAAGCAATCCTGCCATCAACTATAGATAAATCAGGATTAATCAAACCATCAAGATAGTAAAGGACTTCATCGAGATATGGGTGATAGCGTTCTTTTAAAACATCCGGAATACAGCCAAACTGGTTCTTGAAACCGCAGGTAACTTTCTGGTAATCATGAGTCTTAAGATTCGCAATTGATATGTAAAAAATATCTTCCAGAAAAATAAATGAGAGATTAATCTCATAAGGAATTTCTGAAATCGCAATAGGGATACTCCTCATTTTTGTAAGATTTATAAGGTCAACTCCCTCTTCCCGTGCAAGATCACAGTATCCAAGTTTTTCAAAGACCTCTTCAGCTGTCCGATCAAAACTGTCACTTTCTATTATTTTTATCTGAGATGATGGTGATTTTGATTTAATAAAACGTACAAGAGCCCTTACAAAGGATATATCCGTTATTATTCCTGATTCAACTGATGCAAGTGTACAGAGGTTTGGTTTAATAACAATCTGCTTACTACCCGGATCGAGCCATCCATTAGCAAATATTTCATCAAGAAATCTTTTTATTCCTTCATCTCCATCTGGAATTTTCCTGCAAATAACTTTGTCCATTTAGATACCTTTTTAAAATAGTCCTTTATCTTCTGCTGTTACGTTTGAATTTTGCAACGACTGCATAAGTCCGCTAATCTCTGTTTCCGCCTTTCTCTCATAGCCCTTTACTAAAGCTATTTTCTTCCACTCCAAAACCGCACTTTTATAAAGACCGTAATCCTTATAGCAATTTGCAAGCGTTATTTTGTACTGAATTTCTTCGGGTTCCAATTCCTCAGCTCTTTTGAAGGAAAGTACAACGGTACGCAAATCATTTTTGCTCTTTTGTTCGCAAAGACCTTTAAAGTAATAGGCTTTTGCAGATTTAGAATCAATACTGATAATTTCCTCTGTTTCCTTAATACATTTTCCATACTCCCCCATTCTAAAATAGATATTCATCAAAACAAGGTGATAATTTATAATGTTTATTTTGGGAGTATTTTTATCAGCTAATTTAACAGCTTTCTTAATATTTTCAACAGCAAGACTGATATTGTCAATCTTCTGGTATGCTAACCCAAGACCATATAGAGCATCGGGGTTTTCCGGATTAGCTTTTACCGACTCTTCCCATACACTTAAAGTTTTATCAATATCCCCTATATCTGTATACACATTTGCAAGTGCTGTATAGACGTGCTGATCTTTGGAATCCATATTAAGAACATCCTTATAGACTTTTATTGCCTCATCGTACATTTTGTTCATACGCAGGAATGAGCCCATTCTCATAAATGAAACCTTTGTTCTGGGTGTTATTTCATACAGATCTTCCACTTTGCCTGTAACTTCATACATAATCCTTAACCCTTCAGGGAGAAGTCCATCAACTATATTACAAGCGATCTTCAATATAGATTTCCCATCATTTATAAGTCCCATCTTGAAAAAGTAATCTGCTATTGTAAAAAGTCTATAAGCATTTTTCCCATCAAGCTCTGCAACTATTTTAAATGACCTTATCGCTTTCTGAAAATTATTTTCCCTGAAATAAAGTTCTCCGAGTTTAATATGCGATTCTGCAGACACTGGATTTCCATTGATAGCCATCTCGTAAAAGTTTATTGCTTTATTTTTATCTGTAGTATTTCTGTCCATATTTGCATTTTTTTCACTATCTTCTGAATTTGACATTTCTCTGGCATTAATCTTCTCAGCATAAGTGTCCCCTATAATAAGCGCAAGTTGGTAGTTCCTGAAAGATGCCACTCTAGTAGTACTTATATAACTATCTATATCATAGTTACTTAAATCTTCAGTCAAGACATCTGATATGCTGTCCTTCAGATTATTAGACAGTATATACTGAAAATAGAGCATGGAATAGCAGATAACAAAAACAACAAAAACAGAGACAATAAATAATTTTTGAATTTTATTTTCTTCAATCCCTATTTTCATTATTTCCTGTCCATCAAAAAAGCCGAACTTCTGCTTAACAGTATGAAAATGGCAATAATAACAACCAAAAGGAAGCTATCTGCAGTTGTCTTAAGATTAAAGTCTGTAATACAATGGATAGCAATTGAAAAAATAGCCATATAATTTCCGATAAAAATCCATATCAGATGTTTTTCTTTTGTAATAAATATTTTAAAAAATCCCTTGAACGTAAGGTAAAAAAAACCGGCTATAACTATCCCGAATCCTGCAATTCCTGTATCTGAAAGAATTTCAAGCCAGTCATTATGTGCATGGTTGACCCATCCTTGATTATTCCTCGTAGTATATGAAGGGTACATATGAACAAAAGTCCCCAATCCCGAACCAAATATTGGAAAATCTCGGAATATATTAAAAGTACTTGCCCAGATAGAAGGACGGCCTTCTTCAAATTCATCATTAACATCAATTTGAAAATACCTATCAAAAACTGGAGTCATACCAATCCATGCGCCTATAAGTACCGTTATAACCAGTATAATTCCCACTATAGCAACCGACCATTTTGATGAGAATTTAATTTTGGTAATAAATGTAAAACACATAATGGAAATAATAAGACTAAGCATACCTGCACGTGACTTCGTAAATACAATCGCTGTACACATTGAAATTATAGATATGAAAAGTGCTACCTTAC
>Ga0265292_1003056_pt1 | contig 10720 bp, 11 predicted proteins | sample Munlanlewell296A_FD_189080 | JGI IMG/M metagenome (GOLD analysis project Ga0265292, IMG submission 189080) | Leachate microbial communities from a municipal landfill in Southern Ontario, Canada - Leachate well 296A | ecosystem: Engineered > Solid waste > Landfill > Unclassified | place: Canada... | reverse complement strand
TGCAAGATCACCGAATGCCCCACCGTCACATAGTCGCCGATGATGAGCGGCGAGCCCTCAGGCTTGTCCGCTGTCTTGTGCGACACATGGCACATCGTCAAGTCTTGGATGTTGCTCCCGCGCCCGACCTCGATGCGGTTCACATCCCCGCGCAACACCGTGTTGCACCAGATGGAGCTGTCGTCACCCAGCTTCACATCACCGATGACTTGGCAGGAAGGGTGCAGGTAGACGCGTTCGCCGAGGACAGGGGAGGTGTTGAGGTAAGAGGAGAGTGGCATATCAATCAAAGATTTTCTGGCCACATTCTGGCCGTATGGATCACAGACAAAATCTGTACTTCATCCGCATCCACACGATAAGCCAGCATGAACGGGAAACGACCGACGGTTAGCTCACGCGTTCCTAAAATTCGACCAGACCTGCCGACCAAAGGATTTTGCGGTAGCGCTTCTGCCGCTTTTCGAATGATCGAAATAACGCGTCTTGCTGCTTGGGGGTTTTCTTGCACGATGTAATCGTGAATCTCCGCAAGGTCTAATTTGGCTCGCGGGGTATAGCGCAGCTTCATGCCTGCGGCTCGGTGTAGCGTGCGAAGAATGCCTCCATGTCTTCGTCAGTCACAAACTCACCACGTTGCGCTTGTGCCAAGCCTTCCTGAATTCGAGCGGTGATGCGGCGCTGCTGTGCCAGATAGAGCGAAAGCGCTTCATTCGCCAAATCGCTTTCGCTGCGATGACTCTCTTCAGCCAGATGATCGAGCTGAATTTTCAACTCAGGACGAATCTCAAAGGTAGTTGCGCTCATGGTGTGACCTCAATGAATGATTGGGGAAATCTTACGACAAAATATCGTGGTCTGTCCCCGATTGATTCCGATTGCGCCCTACGCGGGCTAGCCTAGTGATGCAACAAATTGCACCAGTGAAGTTGCTACTGTTGCTACTGAGGCTGCGGCACCAAGCCAATTAAAAAGTTGTGACTGCTTTACCACTGCTACTTTTTCCGCCTCGCTATGAGAAGGCATGCCTTGCAGAGTGAAAATTATTTCTTTCAAGAGCTCCTGTGGGGTATCTGGAGGAAGTCCAAGTCTTTGGAGGTCGACGGCTGAAACGTAGATGTCTAGCGCCTTGCCGTTATCTACAAACTTTGTTCCCGACATCTGAATATCTGCTGACGTAGGAGCCTTGATTCCTGTCCCATTATTTTCAAAGTGGCAATCTTTAATGATGATGGGCATTTGTTACTCCTTGGGCTAACGTAAAGACCGCGTAGGGCGCAATAACCAACGGGCATTGTGCCGGATATTTATAAAAATGGTGCAATGCGCTTCGCTTATTGCACCTTACCCAATTTACACCATCTTCCACCCCATCATCTCCCCCGCCCGCAGCGGCACAAGCTGATGCTCTCCAAACCCCACCGACGCAGGCACTTGCCACTCTTCTTTGTGCAAGGTGATGGTCGCAGTGTTGCGCGGCAGTCCGTAATAATCTGCGCCATAGAAGCTGGCGAAGGCTTCGAGTTTATCCAATGCACCCGCGGCCTCGAACGCTTCCGCATACAACTCGATGGCGTTGTGTGCGGAGTAACAACCGGCGCAGCCGCAGGCGTTCTCTTTGGTGTGTTGCGCGTGTGGGGCGCTGTCGGTGCCGAGGAAGAATTTTTTGTTGCCGCTGGTGGCGGTTTGCACCAAGGCTTCGCGGTGCATCTCGCGCTTCAGGATCGGCAAGCAATAGAAGTGCGGGCGGATGCCGCCGACCAGCATGGCATTGCGGTTGTAGAGCAAGTGTTGCGGGGTGAGGGTGGCGGCGATGTTGTCGCCCGCACTCGTCACGAACTGCGCGGCGTCTTTGGTGGTGATATGTTCGAACACCACGCGCAGGTTCGGCAGGTCTTTCAACAACGGTTGCATCACGCGTTCGATGAATACGGCTTCACGGTCGAAGATATCGATGTCGGCATTGGTCACTTCGCCATGCACTAGGAACGGCATGCCGCAGCGCTGCATCTCTTCTAGTGCGGCGTAGGTCTTACGCAGATCAGTGACCCCCGCATCGGAATTGGTGGTGGCACCCGCTGGGTACAGCTTCACCGCATGCACCACGCCACTCGTTTTGGCTTTGCGTATCTCTTCTGCGCTGGTGTTGTCGGTGAGGTACAGCGTCATCAGCGGTTCGAACTTCATGCCTGCGGGCAATGCTTTCAAGATGCGTTCGCGGTAAGCCACGGCCTGCGCGGTGGTGGTGACGGGCGGACGCAGGTTCGGCATGACGATGGCGCGGGCGAATTGGCGAGCGGTGTCGGGTAATACGGATGCCATCAGCGCGTCGTCGCGCAGGTGCAAGTGCCAGTCGTCGGGGCGGGTGAGGGTGAGTGTTTTCATGGCGGGTATTTTATCCTAGTAGTGCAAGGCCTCTCTCAGAGGAGAACGGTTCCTTCCCCCTGCATGGGGGAGGGGATGTTGCGGCAAATCAATTGTCCTCGTATTCCCCCTCTTTACGCGCATGTCCCGGGAAGAACCTGCGCACTACCACGAAGAACACGGGGACGAGGAACACCGCCAGCACGGTGGCGGCCAGCATGCCGCCCATCACACCGGTGCCGATGGCGTGGCGACTTTGTGCGCCAGCACCCGTGGAGAACGCCAAGGGTGATACGCCCGCGATGAAGGCGATGGAGGTCATCAGGATGGGGCGGAAACGCAGGCGGCAGGCTTCGACGGTGGCGGCGATGAGTTCCATACCTTCGTCTTGCAACTTGCGCGCGAACTCGATGATCAGGATGGCGTTCTTCGCCGACAAGCCGATGATGGCGATGAGGCCGACCTTGAAGTAGATGTCGTTAGGCAAGCCGCGCAGGTTCACCGCCAAGATCGCACCGAAGATGCCGAGCGGCACCACCAGCATCACGGCAAAAGGAATCGACCAGCTCTCGTACAACGCCGCCAGACACAGGAACACCACGAACAGCGAGATGGCGAACAGCAAGGGAGCTTGCGTGCCGGACATCAACTCTTCACGAGAAGTGGCGGACCATTCGTAGCCGAAACCGGGTGGCAGTTTCTGTGCGATGTCAGCCATTGCCGCCATCGCTTCACCCGTGCTGCGACCCGGTGCCGCCGCGCCCGAGATCTTCATCGAAGGGATGCCGTTGTAACGGTCCAGCTTGGGTGAGCCGACGGTCCAACGTGCGGTCGCCAATTCGGACAGCGGTACCATGCCGCCTTTGTTGTTGCGCACGGTAACTTTGAGGATGTCTTCCGGTGTGCGGCGTGAATCGGCTTCGGCTTGCATCTGCACGCGCAAGATACGACCTTGCCGCACGAAGTCGTTGATGTAGGCCACACCCAACAGCGATTGCAAGGTCTCGTTCAGGTCGGCAGAGGAGACACCCAACGCTTCCGCTTTGAGACGGTCGATGTCGAGCGAGAGTTGCGGGCCGGCTTCTTGTCCCTCGGGGCGCACAGCCGCCAGCGCGGGGTTCTGCATCGCCATGCCCAGCATCATGTTACGCGCTTCCAGCAATTTCTCGCGGCCTTGTCCGCTGCGGTCTTGCAGACGGAAGTCGAAACCGCCCGTGGCGGAAAGCTCGGGGATGGACGGTGGGTTGATGGCGAAGATCATCGCTTGCTTGATACGCGACAGCTCTTTGTTCGCTTTACGCACCAGCGAAGGAGCGCTGCTGTCTTTTTCGGGACGCACATCCCAACCTTTCAGACGTACGAAGGCGATAGCGGCGTTCTGTCCACGACCGAAGAAGGAGAAACCTGCCACGGCAACGACGTGCTCCACTTCGGGCATCTTGAGGTAATGCTGTTCGACCAGACTCAACACTTCCAGCGTACGTTCTTGTGTCGCGCCCGCAGGCAGTTGGATGACATTGATGAAATAGCCTTGGTCTTCTTCCGGCAAGAAACTGCCCGGCAACTTGGTGAACAGCCAGCCCATCGCAACCACGATGACCGCGTAGATCACCAGATAACGCCCTGTCTTGCGCACCACCGAGTTGATGCTCTTTGTGTAGCGCTGAGTCACGCGCTCAAAGAACAAACCGAAGGGGCCGTGCGGTTTCGCGTCGTCCTTCTTCAAGATGGAGGCGCACAGTGCGGGGGTGAGCGTCACCGCCATCAGTGCGGAGAAGCCCATGGTCAGCAACAGTGTCACGGCAAACTGGCGATAGATCGCCCCCGTGGAGCCACCGAACATCGCCATCGGGATGAACACCGCCGACAGCACCAAGGTGATTGCGATGATGGCACCGATGATCTGATCCATCGCCTTGCGTGTGGCGTCGCGCGGCGAAAGTCCTTCCGTCGCCATGATGCGCTCCACGTTCTCCACCACCACGATGGCATCGTCCACCACGATACCGATGGCGAGCACCATCGCGAACAGTGTCAGCACGTTGATGGAATAGCCCAGCACATACAGACCGACCAAGGCACCCACGAGTGCAACAGGGATGACGATGGTGGGGATGAGGGTGGCGCGCAGATTGCCGAGGAACAGATACATCACCAGCACCACTAGAAGCAGTGCTTCGGCCAAACTCTTCAATACTTCCTTGATGGAGATGTCGATGAACTTGGAGGTGTCATACGGTACCAGCCATTCGACGCCTTTGGGGAAGGTTTTCTCCAGTTCGCCCATGCGCGCCTTCACTGCTGCGACGGTCTCCAGCGCGTTTGCGCCGGGAGCTAAGCGAATGGCGATGTTGGCGGATGGCTGACCATCCAAACGAGATTGGCGTGCGTAATCCTGTGCACCGAGTTCGACGCGGGCGACATCCTTCACACGCAGGCTGGAACCGTTCGGGTTGGTGCGCACGATGACGTTGCCGAACTCTTCGGTTGTCGCCAAGCGGCTACGGGTGACGATCACCGCATTGAGTTCTTGCCCAGCTGCGGCAGGAAGTTGTCCCAACTCGCCCATCGCCAGTTGCGTGTTCTGCGCACGCACCGCTTTCGACACATCGGCAGGCGACAAGCCGTAAGCTTGCAAGCGATCCGGCTTCAGCCACAGGCGCATGGAGTATTCGGTGCCGAACATCAATGCTTCACCCACACCTGGCACACGCTTGATGCTGTCGATCACACTGGCGCTGACGAAGCTGCCAAGGGCAACCGAGTCCATGCTCTTGTCCGGTGAGATGAGCACTACGAACATCACATAGTTGCGCGCCGATTTGTTGGTGGTGATGCCAAGACGACGCACCTCTTCTGGCAGACGCGCTTCGACGCGCTTTACGCGGTTCTGGGCTTCCACTGATGCGAGGTTGAGGTCGGTGCCCGTCTCGTAGGTTAGCGTGATGCTGCCGCTACCCAGCTCGGAGGCAGACTCCATGTAGAGCAGGTTCTCCACACCGTTCAGCTCCTGCTCGATGAGCGCGATGGCTGTCTCTTCGATGACCTGTGCCGAAGCGCCGGGATAGTTGATGGAGACGGACAGGGCAGGGGGTGCGACGGGAGGGTACTGTGTCACGGGCAAACCGCGCAAGGCAAGCACACCCGCCATCAGGATAATGATGGCGATGACCCACGCGAAGATGGGACGGTCGATGAAGAACTTGGCGAACATGGCGGCTTACTTGGAAGCGGTGGGAGCGGTGAGTTGCCTGTCCAGCTTCATCGTCTCAACCAGTGGGACCGCTTTCACCACGGTGCCCGGGCGTGCCTTCTGCAAACCATTCACGATGACTTGCTCACCGCCTTTGAGTCCGTTGAGGATGACGAAGTCGGTCGAAGCCATGCCGCCTGTCTTGATCGGTTGCGGGTTGGCTTTGCCGTCCGTACCCACGACCATCACGAACTGACCGGATGTGTTGGACTGCACTGAGCGTTGTGGAACGCGGATGACGTTCTCAGCGATGGCTTGCGGGAAGCGGATGCGCACGAACATGCCGGGTAGCAGGTCACGTTTCGCGTTGGGGAACTCGGCGCGTAGCGACACCGTGCCGGTGGAGGGGTCGACGGCTAGATCGCTGAACGAAAGACTGCCAGCCTGCGGATAGGCGCTGCCGTCCTCCAACAACAACTCGACCTTGGCGCCATCAGCGCGTTTCAACAGACCCGTGGCAACGGCACGACGCAAGCGCGACAACTCGGCGCTGGATTGAGTGAAGTTCACATACACTGGATCGAGCTGTTCGATGGTGGCGAGCAGGGTCGCGCCACTCTTGCTGACTAGGGCGCCCTCGGTGACTTGCGCGCGGCCGATAGAACCCGAAAGTGGTGCGGGCACGTTGGCATTCTCCAAGTCCTCTTCCGCCTTGATGAGCGTGGCGGCAGCCTGCTTGGCTTTGTTGTGGGCGATATCGAGGTCTTGTTGGCTGATGCCGTTGATCTCGCGCAGGCGCTTGTAACGCTCGACGGTCTCTTTCGTCAGCGCCGCATCCGCTTTGGCTGCATCGGCAGTGGCTTGGTAACTGCGCGAATCGATGCGGAACAACAGTGCGTTGGCTTTCACTTCACTACCTTCTTTGAACAAGCGCGCTTCCACCACACCATCCACACGGGCACGTACCTGTGCGGTGCGGTAAGCCTGCACACGCCCCGGTAGGTCTTGCGTGAACGTAGCATCGCCCGCAGCGACGGTGATGACTTCGACTTCAGGTGGAGGTGGAGCGGAAGCAGCAGGTGCAGTCGCCGTTGCGGCAGGCTTGTCGCTCGCGCCGCATGCGCTCAACAGCGCCAGCAAAGAAAGTGTGATGAGTCTGTTCAGCATGATGTCTTTGAACCTTTTGGACGTTCAACGTTAGAGACGCAGTTTAGCAAATGAGGTCGGGATAACAACCGCTTGCTTATTGTTGTTTGAGCGCCAGCGCCCGTTCATACAACTCGTTCTTGTTGCCTCCGGTGATCTTCACCGCCAGTTGTACTGCCTGTTTGAGCGGCAATTCTTTCAGTAGTAGAGACAAGGTCTTCTCGGTTTCCGCCTCCAGGCCTTCGCGCGGTTGCGCGCCGGAGACCAACAGCACGAACTCGCCGCGCAGATTGTTGGGGTCGCTGTTCAGCCAGGCCAAGGCTTCGCTTAGTTTGCAGCGATGGATGCTCTCGAATAGTTTGGTGATCTCGCGCGCGAACACGACCTCGCGCTGGCCGCTGAACACTTCGAGCAGGTCCTTTGCGCAATCCAGGATACGGTGCGGTGCTTCGTAGAACACCAAGGTGTAGGGATGTTCGACCAATGTCTGCAGGGCGCTGCAACGTGCGCTCGATTTGTTTGGCAAAAATCCGTAGAACAAGAAGTGCGGCGCGCTCAGGCCGGATGCGGACAGCGCGGTGACGACCGCACTTGCTCCGGGAATGGGGATGACGCGGAATCCTGCGGCACGCACTGCTTCTACGAGGATGGCTCCAGGGTCGCTCACGGCGGGTGTGCCGGCATCGGTCACCAGCGCGACGCTGAGACCTTGGCCCAATAGCGTGACGATCTTTTCGGCTGCACCACGTTCGTTATGCTGATGCAAAGCCAATAGGCGCGCATCGTTGATGCCGTGATGATGCAATAGATACTTGGTGTTGCGCGTATCTTCTGCCGCGATGGTGTCTGCTGCGTTCAGCACTTCGAGCGCGCGAAAAGTAATGTCGCTTAAATTCCCAATCGGGGTGGCGACTACATATAATGCGCACTCCAATTTTTGATCGGTCTTGATATGCAAATCGTTGCCTCTGAGTCGAAATGGTTGCGCGGTGTTCTGGTCGCCGCACTATACGTGAGCCTATTTGGCTGCGCCACTCCGCCAGCAACGACATCTACTGCCTCAGCGCCCGCACCAGTAGTCAAAGCACCTGCACCTGTTCCCGTACCCCCTGTTGCTACCACTAGCGCAGTCACCGCGCCTGCTGTGGTGGTCGCCCCCACGGCCGATGCGTTACCCGTCGAACCTGCTGAACATCACATCGCACTCATCTTGCCGTTGAAGTCGGTAGCGTTCGGCAAGGCAGCCGAAGTCGTGCAGCAAGGTTTCATGGCGGCGGCAGCGCAACAAACGAATGGTCTGCCCGTGCGTGTATATCCCTGCAACGATGAGAAATCCGAAGTGTTGGCGCTGTATCAACAGGCCATCAAGGCAGGTGCGGTCTCGGTAGCGGGCCCACTCACCCGCAATGGTGTGGTCGCCATGGCGACACTACCCAATGTAGCCGTGCCGACCTTGGCGCTGAACGTGGTCGATGCGACACGTGCCGATCAACTGTACTTCTTTGGATTGCCCGCAGAACAAGAGTCCAAGCAGATCTCGCAACTGGCAACCAAAGTAGGCTTGTTGAGCGCGACCATCGTGCGCACCGACACTGCATTGTCGAAACGTCTGGCGCAATCTTTTTCGGATAACTGGCAACGCTCCGGCGGCATCGTCTTGTCCGAGATCGTCTATACGGGTGATCCTACGCCGCTACGCCTCATCCCGACCGATCCTGGCAACATGGTGTTCTTGGCGGCCGAGGTGGATAAGGCGCGACTGCTGCGTCCCTACATCAGCAACTTGCTTCCGGTGTATGCCACCTCACAAGTGTTCTCTGGCAATGCCAACAACCTCGTGAACTATGATTTGGCCGAGGTGCGTTTCATCGATATGCCTTGGGTGTTGCAACCCGATCATCCTGCGGTGATGGTGTATCCGCACGCCGCAACACCTTTGCCGCACGACATGGAGCGCTTGTATGCCTTGGGTATCGATGCTTACCGTTTGCTACAGATCTTCTACCAGCACGACACCCTGAACTCGCTACCGCTGGATGGGGTGACCGGTAAGGTGAGCCTGAACGGTCACTTGCTTGAGCGCGAAGCGATGCCCGCCGTGTTGCGTCAAGGACTGGGCATCCCGCACGATGGCCGGCCTCCCGCTCCGCCGCCTCCAGTAGTGTTAGAAGTTAAGCCCAAAAAATGAAGTCAGGCGCGCAGGCTGAACAGACCGCCGCGCGCTTCCTGCAGTTGCAAGGCCTGCGACTCATCCAAGCTAATTACCGTTGTCGCTTCGGCGAGATCGACCTCATCTTGCAAGACGGCGACATGCTGGTCTTCGCCGAAGTGCGTATGCGTAGTAGCAAAGGCTTCGGTGGGGCGGCGGCCAGCATCGATGCACGCAAGCAGTCCAAGCTCATCCACACCGCGCAACACTACCTGTCTAGCTTGCCCAGTACGCCACCTTGTCGCTTCGATGCGGTGCTGATGGCTACGCCAGAAGGTGAAGACGGCATCGAGTGGGTGAAGAATGCATTCGAGCTTTAAGGTAAAATCCACCCCATTCCTCAACTCTCTTTTAAATCGAGATATGACACTCATCAAACGCGTCAGCCAACACTTCGACGATAGCGCCGAGATCAAGTTGCAAAGCAAGAAAGTGATGGCCAAGCCCATCGTCGAGGCGGCACAGGCGATGGTCAAATGCCTGTTGCACGACGGAAAGATCCTCGCCTGCGGCAACGGCGGTTCGGCAGGCGATGCGCAACACTTCGCGGCAGAGCTCATCAACCGTTTCGAGGTCGAGCGTCCTGGTCTGCCCGCCATCTCGCTGGCGACGGACAGTTCCGTGTTGACCTCCATCGCCAACGATTACGACTACAAGCAGATATTCTCCAAGCAAGTGCGCGCACTCGGCATGGAAGGCGATGTGCTACTCGCCATCTCCACCAGTGGCAACTCGCCCAATGTGATGGATGCCATCACTGCCGCGCATGAGCGCAACATGGTGGTGGTCGCGCTCACCGGACGTGACGGCGGCAAGATGGGGGCGATGTTGAAACCGACCGACTTCCATCTGTGCGTCCCTGCCCAACGTACCGCGCGCGTGCAGGAAGTCCATCTGCTCACGCTGCACTGTCTGTGCGATGTGATCGATCATGTCTTACTCGGAGGTGAAGATGCGTAATGTCTCGTTGATGTTGGTGTTGTTGGGTGCGCTGGCGGGTTGCGCGCAAGGCGGGGGCTCGATGACCTCTGCAAGCGAGCGCCGCACAGAAGGCACGGTGCTGGATGACCGCAACATCGAAGAGAAAGGCATGCAACGCGTCGGTGAGAAATACAAAGCCAATGTGAAGGTGAGCGTCACCTGCTTCAACCGTTATGCCCTCATCACCGGCCAAGTGGCGAACGAAGCCGCGAAGATGGACATCGAGCGCATCGTCGGCAGCATCCCGCCAGTCAAAGGTATCGCTAATGAGTTGCAAGTGGCGGGCGTATCCAGCAGCGGTGCGCGCAGCAGTGACTCGGGCGTGAGCAGTGATGTGCGCAACCGTTTCCTCAGCAGCAAGGCATTCAATCGCGACCACATCAAAGTGTTCACCGAGAACGGTGTGGTGTATCTGATGGGCATCGTGAACCATGCCGAAGCAGATGCGGCTTCGGAGATCGCCAGCACGACGAATGGAGTCCAAAAAGTAGTGCGTGTCTTTGAGTACATGGACTGACGTGAACTATCCCACTCCCGGTTTTGAAGACAAGATCGCCACGGCTGCCGACCTCGCAGCCAAGGTCGCTGCCTTGCCGCGCCCGCTGGTGTTCACCAATGGTTGTTTCGATGTGTTGCATCGCGGTCACGTCACTTACTTGGCGCAAGCACGCGCACTGGGTGCGTCGCTCATCGTCGGGGTGAACAGCGATGCTTCGGTGAAGCGTCAGGGCAAAGGCGATGACCGCCCCATCAATCAGCAAGACGACCGCATGGCGGTGTTGGCTTCGCTGGAGTCGGTGAGCTTAGTGGTGCTGTTCGATGAAGTC
>Ga0265292_1003055_pt1 | contig 10724 bp, 11 predicted proteins | sample Munlanlewell296A_FD_189080 | JGI IMG/M metagenome (GOLD analysis project Ga0265292, IMG submission 189080) | Leachate microbial communities from a municipal landfill in Southern Ontario, Canada - Leachate well 296A | ecosystem: Engineered > Solid waste > Landfill > Unclassified | place: Canada... | reverse complement strand
TAGGAAATCCTTTAGTTATCGCTGGACTTTTGATTGGTGGATTACTTCCTTATTATTTCGGGGCGCTTTGTATGGAAGCAGTTGGAAAAGCTGCCGGAAAAGTTGTTGAAGAAGTTCGCCGACAATTCAGAGAAATAAAAGGCATCATGACAGGTGAAGGCAAACCTGATTATGCGACTTGTGTGGATATTGTCACAACTGGGGCTATTAAGCAAATGGTTCTTCCTGCATTAATTCCAGTTCTTGCTCCAATATTAGTTGGATTTATTCTTGGTCCTGAAGCGCTTGGTGGATTACTTGTTGGTTCAATCATTACAGGAATTTTCTTAGCAATTTCAATGACTTCCGGTGGTGGCGCATGGGACAATGCAAAGAAATATATTGAACTTGGAAATCATGGTGGCAAAGGGAGCCCTGCTCACAAAGCCGCCGTCACCGGCGACACCGTCGGCGACCCCTACAAAGACACCGCCGGCCCCGCGATAAATCCTATGATTAAAATCCTAAACATAATCGCACTAATCATTGTACCTATCTTAGCTGCCTTTTGGTTTTAAAAAATATTTGGAAGTCGGACTTCCAAACTTCTAAATATCACGCCAATCAAAAAATCCCGCACTTGCGGGATTTTTTAATATTTATTCGCTAACTATATTTATAATATCTCCTCTCATTTCAATCCGTAATACCACTTTCCCGTTTACTTGAATTACTGGTGGTTTTTCTCCATATTCAGTAATAATTCCTTTTTTAAACATTCTTTTTCGTGATTCTTCTGCCTCAATAAGCTCTTTAATCAAATCCTGAGAATTCATTGGCACTTTTTCTTTTTCTTCAAATAAATCTTCTTTTTTTTCTTGAGGTCTTTTATCAAACATTCCCATAAATCTTTTAACTTAATCCGCACAATCCTGCCTTCCGATAAGGCACAGGCGGATATGTTAATAATGTAAACTTTACCAAAAAAAATATAATAAATTACATCGCTTTACGCTATAGCGTAAAGCGATGTATATTATCCAACAGTTAAAATTATTGAATAGCTGGATAATATATAGAAATAAAATTTATAAAATCATTTAAATATATAGAAATTTTCTCTTTTGAGATTTTTGGGCCAACAAATGATTCAGAAAACATATCGGGGAATTCTCTAATAAACATGGGATGTAAATTACCAATTTCGAAAAATCCATAACGACCACAAGTTTCAAGAAAGGCCTTAACTACACCCATCCTATAGTCAATTTTGTCCACATTATGATTTTTTAAATATAATTTATATTTTGGAATAATTTCTTTTCCTATCCAATCTAAATACTCATCTAAGTGTTTTTCTGCATATTCAAAATGATCTTTTACCATTTTCTCATTTTCTGTTAGCGTTCCTGTTTCTTTATTATTTAATTTTCCAATTTCATCAAAATGTTTATCTTGAGGTGACTTCCCTTCTATAATTTTTTGAGGAAAACAATTCCACACATCATTAAATACCTGCATCGCATGAGCCATATCCTCTTCACCTATATTTTTGGGAAGTAAATTCATCAACTTTCCAAAATATTTTTCTGAAATTTGATTGGTAGGTAAATCAAAATTATAAGTAAAATCTTTTATCCACTTCAAAGAAAGCTTGTCTTCCATTTTTAATTTAGAAATTAACAACTCTAAATCTTTTTCTACTTTTTTTACATCCAATTTTTTAAATTCCATAAAATAATAATCTCATATATTACAAATTTTTACAATATAACCACACATCTACATCAGCTAACGCTATAGCGTAAGCTGATGGAAGTATGATACAATATACCTATGTCTATAAAAGAAGAAATACTAGAGATTTTAAATACTCCTAAATATTATTATAAGGGTGTGCCAGTAAATGCCTTCTTTCTTCCCGCTTTTGGAAATTACAATAAGGAATCTGTGAGAAATAGTTATTATTATCTAGAAAAGAATCGCTTCATAGAAAAATCAGGTGATTATTTTATCATAAATAAAAATGGTAAAAATTTTTTAGGAAAAAATAAAAAACAACAATTAAAAAATTTCGAACCAAATAAAAATAATGGACCAAAAAATTTACTTCTTCTTTATGATATCCCAGAAGACAAGAAAAATGAGAGGGACTGGTTCCGTAGAACATTAATTAAATTTGGTTTTATTATGATCCAAAGAAGTGTGTGGGTGGGTCCATCTTCTTTTCCAAAAGAATTTATAGATTATGTAAAATCTATCAAATTAAAAGACACTATTAAGACATTCAAACTAGAAAAAGATTACAAAATTAATAGATAATATTTCATCGCTCTACGCTATAGCGTAAGCTGATGGAAGTTTAAAAAATATATGAATTAATTTAATTTGAAAAAAATCAAGTTTTAGTATAAGATATAAAAACCATGAAAACAATAATTAAAAAATTAGAAAAAAGTGAGATAGAAATAACAGGGGTTTTAGAGGTGGCAGAATTTGAAAAATATGAGGAGAAAGCACTTGAGAGAATCGGCGAAAGGATGGAACTTCCGGGCTTCCGCAAGGGCAAAGCTCCTGTTGCTATTGTTAAAGAAAATGTGCAAGAAATGCAATTATTAGAAGAAATGGCGGAAGTAGCTTTACAAGAAAATTATATTAAAATTTTAGAAGAGAATAAAATAGACGCTATTGGTCGCCCACAAATTTCTATTACAAAAATCGGTAAAGGTTCTGACTTAGAATTTAAAATCGTTACCGCAGTTCTTCCAGAAATGAAATTGGGAGATTACAAAAAAATAGCAAAGGCAGAAAATTCAAAAGAGGAAAATAAAAAGGAAATTGTTGTTGACGAGAAAGAAATAGAAAAAGTTATTCTTGACCTTCGTAAAATGCGTGCCGAGCAAGCTCGTGGTGCAAGTCATGAAGGTCACGAACATATGAAGGCTAAATCCAGCTCTGCTGGATCGCCCGACGCTTCCGAAGAAGCGTTTAGGGAAGAAGAACATGCTGCCACCCACGCCGAGATCCCAGAAAGTGAATATCCAGCATTTGATGATGAATTTGCAAAATCTTTTGGCAAATTTAAAACAGCCGATGAACTTAAAGAAAAAATTCGTGGAAATATGAAAATAGAAAAAGAAACTGTCGCGAAAGATAAGGTTCGTCTAGCAATTGTAGAAGAATTAGTGAAACAAACGCAAGGAGAAATTCCAGAAATTTTAATTCAAAGCGAAACAGATAAAATGTTATACAGGCTAGAAGCCGACATCACCAATGCTGGATTAAAAATGGAAGATTATTTGAAACAAATAAATAAAACGAAAGAAAACTTGAGAAACGAATGGCGAGCTGATGCTGAAAAACGCGCGAAACTTCAAATTGTCATCCACACCATCTCCGAAAAAGAAAAACTTGCCCCCACCAAAGAAGAAATAGAAAAAGATGTCGTCAAAATCACCGAGATGTATAAAGACGCCGACCCTACCCGCGCCCGCGCTTATGTAGAACAGATGTTAGAGAATGAGAAAGTTTTTGCATTTCTCGAAACGCAAAAGTAGTAGGTAGAAAGTAGCAAGTAGAAAGCTTTTAAAATAGATAAATTATGATAAAATACAAATGTCGATTCCCTTACTTCTTACTACTTACTACTAACTACTTATAAAATTTATGTTAATCCCAACCGTTATAGAAAAATCACAATTTGGAGAAAGAGCTTATGATATATACTCTCGCCTTTTAAATGAGCGTATTATTTTCCTAGGTGGTCCTATCAATGACCACGTCGCGAACCTTATCATTGCTCAGCTTCTTTATCTTGACCATACTGACTCAAAGAAAGACGTTTATCTTTATATCAACTCCCCTGGTGGCTCAGTCACCGCCGGACTTGCAATTATAGACACAATGAACTTTATTAAAAGCGATGTCTCTACTATCTGCGTCGGTATCGCCGCTTCAATGAGCGCACTCATACTTTCTTCTGGAAAAAAAGGAAAAAGATTCTCACTTCCAAATTCTGAAGTTATGATTCACCAAGTTATGGGTGGCACAGAGGGACAAGCGTCCGATATTGCAATTAATGCTAAACACATTCTTCGCACGAAAGAAACTTTGAATAAAATTCTTGCCCAAAATACAAATAAAAAAATTGAACAAGTTGATAAAGATTCCGATCGTGATTACTGGATGACTTCCGATGAAGCCAAAAAGTACGGAATTGTTGATGATATAATTTCTAAACCAAAAAATATAAAATAAAAGACAAGTATTTTAACAAAAAAGTCGAAAGATAGTTCTTGAAGAGGGACTTGGGAAGCTGTCGAGCCGAGCACGAGGAATTTTTTAGTAAAAAAATATCCGTGTCCTCTGAGAGAAGCTATCTTTTGATTTTTTTGCAACTCCTAGACAAAACTTTGTTTTTAGAGTATTATAGAGATATCGAAATTTAAAAGTTTTATTGAAATGTTCGCTTTTTTAATGCAGTACGACATCTATCATATTTATGAACCATACGTCTAAACCTGAATTCCGTTCTAAATTAATCATACTTGTTCGACCATAACCCTTTATTTTTAAGGGTTCAATCCTGTGTTGTAAAAGCGACAAAAAGTCGCCATGAGTATAACAATAATAATCATATTAGTTACAGCCTTAGTAATAGGTGTCGTTGTTGGGTATTATTTACGACTAGTTATTTCGCTTGGGAAAAAAGGCTCTATGGAGCTTGAAATCAAGCAGATAATGTTAGGAGCAAAAGAAAACGCCCAAAAGGTTCTAGATGAAGCTAAAAAAAAGGGAGAGATAATTCTTGGTGAAGTTAATAAAGAAACAAAGGTCAAAGAAGAGGAATGGAAGCATACAGAGAATCGTCTTATAAAAAAAGATGAGCTTTTAGACGCTAGGCAGACTGAAATAGATAAAGAAGTAGAGAAAATAAAATTAAAGGTTGAAGAAATTAAGAAAATCAAAGAACGAGTCGATGGTATGGAGTCCGAGAAAGAAAAGGAACTTGAAAAAGTAGCTCAACTCTCTCATGATGATGCCAAAGAAATATTATTTAAAGACATAGAAGGAAAATATGAAGAAGATTTGCTAGTTAGAATGCAAAAGATGGAAAGTTTAAATACTGAAAAGCTTGACCGTCGTGCAAAAGACATTCTTGCCGCTAGTATAAATCGCCTTGCTTCTTCAACGGCAAGTGAAATGATGATAACATCAGTGAATATTCCAAATGATGACATTAAAGGTAAAATAATCGGTAAAGAAGGGAGAAACATCAGAGCTTTTGAAAAAACTTCTGGTGTTGAATTGATAATTGATGAAACTCCAGGAGCTATTGTGATTTCATCTTTTGACCCTGTTCGCCGACAGATTGCCCGTCTTGCTCTGGAGAACTTAATTCTAGACGGAAGAATCCAACCAGCCAAGATTGAAGAAATAGTAGCTAAAGCTCAAGAAGATATAAATAAAATAATAAAAGAAAAAGGAGACCAAGCAGTTTATGAATGTGGTATTTTTAATCTTGACCCACGTATTAGTGCAATAGTCGGTCGTTTATATTTCAGAAGTTCTTACGGACAAAATGTTCTTCAACATTCTATAGAGATGGCTCATATTGCCGGAATGCTTGCCGAAGAACTTAACGCGGATGTCCAAGTTGCTAAAGCTGGGGCTCTTGTTCATGATATTGGTAAAGCCCTAGACCATGAAGTCCAAGGTACACATGTAGATATAGGTATTCGTATTTTACAGAAATTCGGAGCTGACCCACGCATTGTTACAGCAATGAAAAGCCACCACGATGACACCCCACATGAATCTCTTGAAGCGGTAATTGTTCAAACAGCCGATATGATTTCCGGAGGCCGTCCAGGCGCTCGACGTGATAGTGTTGAAAATTATCTAAAACGCTTGCAAGAACTTGAGGCCTTAACTAAGACATTTGAAGGGGTAGAAAAATCATATGCCCTCTCAGCCGGACGTGAAATACGCATATTTGTCACGCCAGAAAAAGTTTCAGACCTAGAAGCAAAAGAGATGGCTCGTGATATCGCTAAGAAAATAGAACAAGAGCTCACCTACCCTGGAGAGATAAGAGTAACGATAATACGTGAAAATCGTGTTATAGAATATGCTAGATAATATAGTAGAAAGTAGTAGGTAGTAAGTAGAAAGGAAAATACAATCTAAAATTTCCACATGTCTGACATGTGGGAATTTTTAGTTTTGATTATTTTCTATTAATTCTTCAACTTTATTTTTTGCTTCTTCTAAAAGTTCTTTGGCTTTTTCATTATGAATAAATACTTGAATCCTCTGAGATAAAAATTATACCGCCTTGCTCTATCATGCCAAATTCCCGTATTTGATGTTTGATTATGACGAGTAAGACAAATTATATCAACTGTTTCAAAATATTTTTCCAATCTTTGCCACATTAAAAAACCAACGGGTGTAAATTTCTTTTTTATCCATTGGTCAGCAATAACCCAGCCCATCGCTTTGCCCGGCTTCAAAATTCTTGCCATTTCACTTGCGACTTTTTCTAATTCATCGTAAAACTTATTTTTCTCGCAAGAAATTTTGCCAATACATCTCTCATCGTCAGAGTAATTTATATTGTCAGAATAAGGCGAATCAATAAAAACAAAATCAACGAAATTATCCGCAAGCGGAATTTTACGAGAATCGTTTTTGATTATTTCTGGTCTTGTTACATTCAAATCGTATCCAATAACTTTTCGCTTTAATTCTTTTGCAACATCAATAGTTGTTCCACTTCCACACATAGGGTCAACAACCAAATCTCCTTCTTTTGTATATCGTTGTAATAAATTCCAAATCACTAAAGCAGGAGTAACCCCATTGTATTTATTATTTCCATGAGGATTCTCTCCATAATTTTGCCTCGGAAAATCCCACAAAGTTGTTGATTCAATTTCCATATTTTTTACCTTGATATAATATCAAAATTTATCAAAACTTTTTCACCAAAATACTTAAAAAATCTTTCCTTGCGATTGTAAAAAAGAAAAATAATCGCAATGTTTAAAATAATAAAAAGGTAAAACAAAAAATCTGTTTTCAAAAAAGCCGTTTGCGGTATAAAAAATGACGACACTCCGAGCATTAAAAGAATTATGAAGTTAATTGAGGACGAAATAAATAATCCTCTATAAAAACTATAAGAGGAATTAAATAAGGCAATCTGACCGCCGAGATCGTTTGAGAGGGCATACAGATAACAATATTGAAAAACATTTTTTTGTTTTATTTCATTCGGTAAATTGAAAAACTTTTTTGCCTTTTCATAAATATAATCAAATTGATCATTTCCTTTTTCTTTTTTATCCTCTTCACCTTTTGAAAACTTTTTAGATAATAATCCCTCAAATAAATTTGAGGTGGCTTGAATAATATGCCCCAAAAAATAAGAAATAATCAAAACTATCACGGAACTTTCAATTTTTATAAATTTTAAAATATCTCCCCAATTTAATACTTTCAATAAACAAAGTAATAAATAAACCAGCAATATCTGGTATAGACCCACCAAAATATAACCGAAGTGATCGTATATGCTTAATTTAGATAATGTTTCTTTCATGATTGAAAAAATTGTATTTCTTCTTGCGAATCAAAAGGGCAATGAGCAATTATTGATCCCTCATTGCAAGTTTTATAAATTGAAGAATTAGGTAAAACCTTTTTATATTTACTTTCGGCACCGTTGCTATCATCTTCATCTTTGCTATTTGAAAAAACAATAAATTTCGGGTTCATCAGTTTAATGGCTTCTTCATGAAAGGCCGACTCGTGGCCATGATGAGGTGCTTTCAAAATATGGCAATTTTTTATATGTTCTTTACAATTATCAAAAATGTCTTGCCATGTATCTGTTTTTCCGTCACCGGCAAAAATTATTTTGCGATCATTGATTTTTAACGCCAAGGCATAAGAAATACTATCAACATCTATTTCGTGGGGTTTCCTTTTCGTTCCGTCTTCTTTGTCAGAATGAGCCTTTTTTAACATTTCAAGTGAGGGTGATAAAATTGTGATTCTATCCTCGTCATCATTCCAATAGAGTCGCGGCGTGTCGTCCCTGTTAGTGCGAATTATAGTTGGACCACCCTCTTTTTTTACTCTTATATCCTGATAAGTGTTCCAATCATCCTCATGTGTTGGGTGTCCTTCAAAATCTTCGGGTACAAAACCATGCTCAATATCCCAAAAATTCAAAATTTCAATATCGTTATCATTAAATAATTTATTCAAGCCACAAATATGATCTTGGTGGGGGTGTGTAAGAACAAAACGAAAAATCGGTTTTAAACTGCCGTTGCTGTTTTGAAAATTTTTCTTGTAGTAATCAATAATATGCTCGTATTCCTCATGATCGTCATGATGATATAAATCAATCATCATAATTCGCTCGGATTTTGTTTTTCCGTCTTTTCTTGTCCGTTCAGGAAAATGCACGATAGTGCAATCTCCATATCCTACATTCAAAAAATGAATTTTTACCATATTATTACTTCAATAATTTTTTTAAATCATCAATAAATTTATCAAACATTTTCACTTTGTTGCTTTCTTCAATGTCCGTCTCGCTTAAAACATAACTTCCATCAGTATCAACTTCAACAATTGCCCTACCTTTCTTCGCTGGCTTTCTAACTGTTAGCGTTCCGTCTTCATCCGGCGTTACAAAATAAACTTTAATGTGTTTTGTCGCCTCGTCAGAAGCAAGTTTTATTTTCCAATAACCCGTCTGTGCGATTCTTTCTCGCAGGGTAACTTTACTGGACAACACAGCGACAACCTTGCTTGTTTTTGGGTGGTAAATAATCAAATCAACATCTGGCAAATGTGAACCAAACTCACCGTAATCAACAATTAAGTTTCTTTTCACCAAACTCAATTCTTTTGAAAGATTTGATCCATTTGTTCTTTCAAGACTATTTCCATTTACCACTTGCAAACCCAAAGCATTAACTTCGTCCGTGATGATGTATTCAATCAATTTCTCTAAGTTTTTACCTTTGAACGCTCGCCACGATTGCTCGTGGTCATCTCCCTTAAAATCTTTTTTGTGTTGTTCTTTTGCTTCTTTTAGAACATTTGAAATATGCCTGTATGCTTCCGCACCATGTTTTTTCTTTTTCGTATCGTAAATTTTGATGAGGTCTTGTATTGTCATAGTTTTATTTTTCCATTACTAAAATATATTCTGTTGGATAAGCAGAGACTTTATTCTTGTCAGTTATACTTGCAAACTTGCCGGTTTTTTCATCTCTAACAGAGGGTAAATTTTTTGAGAGTATTTCTCTTTTGATAATATCGGCAATCTTTAATCCCAAGTTTTGCAATTGTTCGACAAATACTTCAGCATTAAGTATCTCAACACCTTTTAAGCTCGTATTGCCGATAACAATACAAGTTTTGCCTCCTTTTTTTAACATTCTTTTCATTTCAATAAATACTTGGTTCATTTCGCTAAAGTATGTTGAAACTTCCTCGGCAGTTTTCTTGTCTTTTTTCAATAATTCTTTTCTTATATTTTCTGCAATCGTACTATTAAGCGTCAAATCTTTTTTGTTGTGATATGAAGTGCCAATAAATCGCTTTCGGAAATCACTCAAATCTTTAGTGTACTCCAACCATAAAGCAGTGAGTTGGTGTAGGTCAGCGTATTCGTAAGAGGTAACATAAGGCGGCGAAGTAACAATCAAACTAACGCTATTATCTTTCGAGGGAATTGTCCTTGCGTCCGTGCAAATTACTTTGCTTGGAACTTTCAAATAACCTTTTTCTGATAGCAATTCAAATAATCGCGTGTTGCCTCGTAACATCATTTTTATCTGCTTCAAAAATGTTTTGATTGGTTCTGATGGTTTCTTTTCAAAATCTCTTGTCGGCTTATTGCTTTTTTGTAGCCATATCGAGCAATTTTTGAGAATGTTTGAAAATCCACAAAAGAAAAAATCTTGGACATCTTGATCTTTTATTTTTGAAATCTCGGCAAAGATAAAAGCAAGTTTTCTTTTTTCTTCCGGTTTGAACCAGTAATCAATCCTTTCATGTTCGGGGGCTTTCACTCTTGTTTTTTCATTGTAAGTTTCCAATCTTTTTTGGAAAGCAGTAAATTCCTTTTCAATTTTAACTGGATCAATTGCCGTAATTTTTGCTTTTGTAATCAAAACAGCAACAGGGTTAATATCAACAGCAATTGATGGGCGACCCATCACTTTCGATTCAACAAGCGTTGTTCCGCAACCACCGAACGGGTCGATGATAAAATCACCCTCTTCTGTATATTTTTCTGCCAAACGAGAAACTATTTGCGGAATAAATTTTGCCGGGTACCGATGATATCCATGAGTAAGATATGTGGTGTCCTTTCGTGTCTTATCAGAAAAAGACCATGAGTGATCAATTTTTGTTTTATTTAATAATGTAGTAATGGTTTGACTCATAGATGTATTATATCAAAATCTATACAATATGTCCTATTTTGATGTCAAAAATTAAGACTAAAAATGACACGAGGCCAGAATGTGTTGATTTTATATCAATTTTAATAAAACAAATACGTAAAATGTCAAATATAAAACCGCTTGTATTAAAATTAGCTTGGTATATAATAACATCATACCTATTTATTAGGGATCGTTTGCAAACGGTCGAAATATTATTCAGATAGAATTTTATATTTTTGAAAGAAAGTATAAAAACTAAAAAAA
>Ga0265292_1003054_pt1 | contig 10725 bp, 8 predicted proteins | sample Munlanlewell296A_FD_189080 | JGI IMG/M metagenome (GOLD analysis project Ga0265292, IMG submission 189080) | Leachate microbial communities from a municipal landfill in Southern Ontario, Canada - Leachate well 296A | ecosystem: Engineered > Solid waste > Landfill > Unclassified | place: Canada... | reverse complement strand
AGCGTACCGGCGGACCTAACCATCATGAAGGCGATGGAGTACGTCGGCCACCAGTTCAGGAGGGGCGCCGGCTGCAGGGGAGGCTTCTGCGGCGCATGCGCCACCGTCTACAGGAAGAAGGGCAGCTACAAGCTCCAAGGAGCACTAGCCTGCCAGAAGATAGTCGAGGACGGCATGATCATAGCACAGATACCCTTCAGCCCCCAGGAGAAGAAGACCTACAAGGTCAACGAGCTCAAGGCGGAGGCTAACACGTTCCTCGAGTACTACCCCGAGATCGCGCGGTGCCTCGCCTGCAACACGTGCACGAAGGCGTGCCCGCAGGACATCATGGTCATGGACTATGTTCAGGCGGCGCTCCGCGGCGACATCGCCCAGGCGGCGAAGCTGAGCTTCGACTGCCTCGGCTGCGGCCTCTGCGCGATGAGGTGCCCCGCCGAGATCGTCCCCTACAACATTGGTCAGCTCGCGCGGCGCCTCGAGTCGAAGTACGTCGAGGGGCCGACCGAGCACGTCCTCAAACGCTGCGAGGAGATCAAGGAGGGCAGGTACGATGTCGAGATCGAGGAGCTGAAGAAGATGGACAAGCCGACGCTCCAGAAGAAGTACAACACTAGGGAGATGAAGATCAAATGAGCGACTACAAGACGGGCTACCCCGAGTACATGCAGGAGAGCCTCAAACTCGTGGCGGGTTCACGCGCCGCGAGGTTCGGCAAGGACTTCATACCCATGACGCCGGAGCAGAGGCAGGAGATACTCGAGAAGTTCCACCCCGACTGGAAGCCGGCGGGGAAGAGGACGCTCGCCATCGGCCCGAGCAAGGGCATGAGCATCCCCCACGAGGTCGCCGACATCCTCGAGGCACACCCCATGGTGAAGCCGAAGGAGATCGACCTCAGCAACGTCGACTACGATGTCGACGTGTTGATCATCGGCGCGGGCGGCGCTGGTATGAGCGCGGGGCTCCTCGCTGACGAGAACGGCGTACCCGCGGACAGGATTCTTATGGTTCAGAAGCTGCGCCTCGGCGACGCCAACTCGAAGATGGCGCAGGGAGGCATCCAGGCGGCCGACAAGCTGGACGACAGCCCCACGCTTCACTACCTCGACATCATCGGCGGTGGCCACTACGCGAACAAGCCCGACCTCGTCGAGGCCATGGTGAGGGACGCCCCCGACGTCATCAAGTGGCACGAGGAACTCGGCGTCATGTACGACAAGCTCGCCGACGGCACCATGATGGAGATCGCCGGCGGAGGGACGAGCAGGAGGAGGATGCACAGCTGCAAGGACTACACCGGGCTGGAGCTCACACGCGTCGTGCTCGACGAGTTCATCAACAGGGGCATCGGCTATGTCGAGTTCACGTGCGCCGTCGATCTCCTGATGGATGACAAGGACCAGGTCGCCGGCGCGGTCCTCTACGACCTCGACTCGGAGGAGTACAAGATCGCGAGGGCGAAGTCTACGATCCTCGCCACGGGCGGCTTCGGTAGACTTCACATTCAGGGTTTCGCGACGACGAACCACTACGGCGCGACGGGCGACGGCATAGTCATGGCGTACCGCACGGGCGCGATCCTCAGGGACCTCGACTCGACGCAGTACCACCCGACGGGGGCCGCATTCCCGGAGCAGATCGTGGGGCAGCTAGCCACCGAGAAGCTCAGGGGGCGCGGCGCACAGCCCGTCAACAAGAACGGCGAACTCTTCGTCTACCACCTCGAGCCGCGCGACATAGAGTCCTCCAGCTACATCAGGGAGTGCTACGAGAGGGACAACGGCATCGTGACTCCGACGGGTATGCGTGCTGTTTGGCTAGACACCCCCCAGATCGAGGCGGTCAACGGAGTGGGCACCATCGAGCGCGAGTTCGCCGCCATGTTCCGCACCTTCAACAAGTTCGGCGTCGACATCAGGAAGGAGCCGATGGCGGTCTTCCCGACGCTCCACTACCAGAACGGCGGCGTCGAGATAAACGCGAAGACCGAGACGAATGTGCCCGGGCTCTTCTGCGCGGGTGAGGTCTGCGGGGGCGTCCACGGCAAGAACCGTCTCATGGGTAACAGCCAGCTCGACATCTACGTCTTCGGCCGCAGGGCGGGCAGGTACGCCGCGGAGAGGGCGAAGACCGCGACAGTCGGGAAGCTGACCCTCGCCCACCTCGACCGCTACGAAGGGTGGCTCAAGGAGGCGGGGATAAAGACTGACAGGAAGGCTCCGCTCCTGCTCCCCGAGTACAGGGGGCAGAAGACCCTGGAGCACAAGTTGAAGCTGCTGTGATCGTCATGACTGATTCGCCTAGGATCGGCGTCTGGCTCTGCGAGTGCGGGGGCAACATCGGGGACGTGGTCGAGACGGACCGCGTCGTCGAGACGTTGAGGCCCGAGGTCGCCTTCGTGAGGAAGGAGAGGTACCTCTGCAGCAAGCCGAGCGTCGACGCCATCAAGGACGCGGTCGAGAAGCAGCACCTCGACCGGGTCGTGCTCGCCTGCTGTACGCCGAAGATGCACAGGGAGACGTTCTTGAGCAACCTCGCGGAGAAGGGGGTCAACCCCGCCTTCCTGGAGATGGTGAACGTCAGGGAGCAGTGCAGCTGGGTCCACAAGGAGGACCACGAGGGGGCGACGCTGAAGACGCTCGACCTGATCAGGGGCGCGGTTGCGCGCGCGAAGGAGTCTGTGGCGCTTGAGTCGAAGAGGATGAAGGTCATACCGGAGGCCCTCGTCATAGGCGGGGGCGTCGCGGGCATCACGACTAGCCTGCGCCTCAGCGAGTTCGGCATGAAGGTCCACCTCGTCGAGAAGCGCCCCAGCATCGGGGGGCACATGATACAGTACCCGAAGGTCTTCCCGACCCTCGACTGCAGCCAGTGCATACTGACTCCGAAGATGGCGTCGGTGAGCCAGAGCAGGAACATCGACCTGATCACCTACGCAGAGGTTGAGGAGGTAACGGGAGTCCCCGGCGACTTCAAGGCCAAGGTGAGGCTCAACCCGCGAGGCGTGGACGTGTCGAAGTGCATCGGGTGTGGCGCGTGTAGTCGGGTCTGCCCGACGAAGGTGCCCGCCGAGCATGATCAGGGTCTGGGTACACGCAAGGCGGCGTATATCCCGTTCCCTCAGAGTGTCCCGAGCGTCTACACCATAGACTTCGAGCACTGCGTCCGCTGCGGGGCGTGCGCGAAGGTGTGCCCGCGGCAGTGCATAGACCTCGACGACCCCGGGTCGTCTAAGGAGCTGAAGGTGGGCGCCATAGTGATGGCGACGGGCTTCGAGCTCTTCGATCTCTCGGGCCTCGTCCAGTACGGCTACGGGCGGTACCCGAACGTGGTGACGAGCCTCGAGATGGAGAGGATACTCGACGTCAACGGGCCGACGGGCAGCCAGCTGATCGTGCCGAAGACGGGGAGGCAGGTGAAGACGGTGACCTTCGTCCTCTGCGCGGGTAGCAGGGACACGGAGGTCGGCAGGAGCCACTGCAGTCGCGTCTGCTGCCTCTACAGCATGAAGCAGGCTCAGCTCCTCCGTGACAGGGGCGTCGAGGTGTGGATTCACTACATCGACGTCAGGGCGCCGGGTAGGCGCTACGAGGAGTTCTACAGGACGACGCAGGAGAAGGGCGCCAACTTCGTGAAGGGGAAGGTGACGGAGATAGTCCCCGAAGGCGAGCAGGTGCTCGTCCGCAGCGAGGACATGATGCTCAACAGGATGATCGAGTATCCGAGCGACCTCGTGGTGCTTGCGCCGCCGATGGTTACGACGCCGGAGACGCTGAAGCTGGCGGAGATGCTGCGGGTCCCGGTGGACGAGGACCAGTTCGTCCTTGAGAGGCACCCGAAGCTCGACCCGATGGCGACGAAGCGGGACGGCATCTTCGCCGCGGGGACCGTCGTCGGCCCGAAGGACATCCAGTCGACGACGGCGGAGGCGGAGGGGGCCGCGATGAAGGTGGTGAACTTCCTCCACGTGGACAGGGTCATCGAGCCCAACAAGGCGTGGCTCGCGCACCCGGAGCTGTGCGACGGGTGTGGTAAGTGCGTGGAGCCGTGCCCCGAGTCGGCGATCACCCTCGCGGATGGGAAGCCGGTGGTGAACGAGATCGCTTGCACGGGCTGCGGAGCGTGCATACCCTCATGCCCCAGAAACGCGCTCGACCAGCAGGGTCTGGGCGAGGCGCAGATCAAGGCGCAGATCAGGGGCGCCCTTGAGGGGTCGAAGGCGGGGCTGAAGATTCTCGCCTTCGTGGAGAAGGAGGTGGCGTACACGGCGGTCGACCTAGCGGGGCTCGCTCGTCTTCCCTACCCGAGCAGCATCCGCATCATCCCGATGCCGTCGCTCGCGAGGCTCAAGCTGGAGCACCTGCTCACTGCCTTCGCCTACGGGGCGGATGGTGTGATGCTGCTTGAGGCGCCGGCGCACGAGGGTCCGTACGGGCACGCGCACGTGCTGGCGGAGGAGAGGGCGGACGAGTACAGGTGGGCGCTGGAGGACCACGGCGTGGACAGCAGCAGGGTGTGGTTCAGCAGGGTCTACGTCCCCGACTGGAGGAAGCTGGAGAGGGTCTTCAGGACCTTCAACGACATAGTCGACGGTGAGGGCCCGCTGGGGGAGGACGCGAGGAGGAAGCTCCGCGGGGAACTCTCCTAGCCGCGCCTTATGACGTGCTACTACTCATAACGAATTTTTTTTATATTTCACAAGTCGCATCTCAGCGTCTGGAGTTTTGTCCTCTCGATCCGTTAAAGGAGCGTAAATGGCTGTTCTAATCTCTAGTTTAATATGCGTTCTCTCCGGAGAGTTGTTTGACGGGTATGGCTCGATCCTCGAAGGCGGTTTTCCTAGGGTTCATCTTTGCGGTGTCGTTGCTTGGTCAGTTCACTTTGGTTGCCCTCGGCGATTCCTTCGATACCGGGATGAATGTTAAGGACGAGCCTCCCAATGATTTATGGTGGTTGAGGGGCCAAGCCAGAGCCGAGGATAACCCGCCCGCCATGATGGCAGTCACGGACAGACTTTCCTCTCTCATCTTCGATGAGAAGCGGGCAGACCTGCGAGCCGTCTATGGGAACTGCTACGTGAACCCAGGGAACTCCACCGTCTTCGTGGTGCTCACCAACTGCGATGTGGAGACGATAGCGATGTTCAACGCTGCCCTTGACCCCCCGGTCAGCGTGCGCGTCATCTACAGGACGGGGCCCGCCTCCTACGAGACGCTCGAGGGGTACGCTGATGCCATCGGCGGGGCCATCTTTGACCTGCCGAGGGGTGTGGTGGAGGTGAACGCTATGGGGATAACGGAGAACGCGACCCTCCTAATCGGGATAAGCGAGGTCACGCCCGCGGCTGTGGAGGCCCTTGCGAACGCGATTAGAGGTCTGGCGCCGGAGGAACTGATAGTCGTCAGGAGAATGGGCGTGACTAGGGCGACGACGGGAGGCATAGCGGTTCAAGCCCTCCCCATAATTACTGCTATTCCTAGCGGAAGTACACCCGTCGACCCAAGGTATATGGAAAATCCCGGGCCGGCCAGAACTTCCGCTGACACTGCGGACCTGATGCTTACGCCCGTCGATTTCCTTACTACCTCATTATCTGTTCTGATACCTCTGCTCCTCTTAACGCTGGCAAGGCGCAGTCTCTCGCTGTAACGTTTTTTTTCACACCTGTTCATGACCTAGATGCCTATGATCTAGATGCCCATTTTAGGACATCTTAAATGTAATTCGGCGCGTTATTTAGGATTCTTCGGTTGAAATGGGCCATTTTTGGGGATGGATGGGTTACTCCCTCCCCCTTTTTTAGGCCGCGTCGGGGGGGCGTCGAAGGCGCGAGGCGTTGATGGATGGCTTAACTGCACGTTTTTGTACATAATCGACGGCGAAGTGGCTGGTTTTCCGGCTCCTTACGGTGATCGGTGTCGTTTTTAGTCTCCGATCGTCTACCCTACCTTTTTTTGGATCAGGCGTGGCTGAGGAAGTCCCTGCGCCCGCCGTCAGCCACCAGGACCTGCCCGGTGACGAAGCTGGCCTCGTCGGAGGCGAGGAAGAGGGCCGCGTTTGCGATGTCCTGCGGCTCGCCGATGCGCCTCATAGCCGCCATGCCCGCCTTGAGCCTCTGAAGCTCCTCCGTCTTCTCCCTTGTGGCGCGGCTGGTCATGTCGGTGCGTGTCCACCCGGGGGCGACGCTGTTCACGTTTATGCCGTGTGGGCCGAGGTCCTGCGCCGCCACGGTGGTCATGGCTATGAGGGCGGCCTTGGCGCAGCAGTATGCGAGCTCACCGACGGGTGCGCCGCCGAGGCCGCTGATGCTGGAGATGTTTATGATCTTCCCCGACTTCCGCTCGACCATCGTCTTCGCGGCTATCTGTGTGCAGTTGAAGGGACCCTTGAGGTTCACGGCCATGACCCTGTCCCAGTCCTCCTCGGGGGTGTCGAGGGTCGTCCCGCCGGTGCCGATTCCCGCGTTGTTCACTAGAATGTCCACCCTCCCAAACTCGGCGAGGACCTTGTTGAACATCCTCTGGGCGTCCGCGCGCTTCGAGACGTCGGCCTTGACGGCGAAGGCCCTCCTCCCCATCGCCCTGATGTGTTCGACGACCTCCTTCGCCTCGCCCTCCGACCTAACGTAGTTGACGACGACGTCCGCCCCCTCGCGTGCGAATGTCTCGGCGATCGCCCTGCCGATGCCACGGGATGCGCCCGTGACGACGGCCACCTTACCATCGAGCTTCATGGTGGAGACATGCCGCGGAGGGGAGATTAAACTTGTTAGAACTTAGGCCGCTCTCGCCCGAATCGCATCCACGAAGGTCTTCACCCTCTCCTTGTATTCCCCCGACCTGGCCTCCGTCTCCTTCATCTCGACCGTGGCTATAGGCGCGCTCGCTATCTTGACCATGTTCTCGAAGGTCGCCCCCCGGGATGTGCGTCTGTGTTAGTGTATTTCTAAACAGGCTAGCGCGCGACTTGTTAGTGAATGGCAAAATTACCATTGAAAGTAAAGTAGGGGAATCTTCAGTTTAATGGATCTTAAGAAACGTTACCTCAAATTGGCTAAGGAAAGACCAGACCTATTCCAAATTATAACCGGTTGGAAAGAGAATAAGAGTTGGGTTAGATCGATAAGAGCCCTAAGAGAACTTGGTTCAGAACATCATTTCTGGCTCTTTAACATTCAAACGAAACAATATTTGCATAACGAGTTTGAATATTGGTTCGTTTTCTAATGAATGTTATCGTCAAATATACTGTAAATATATTATGAATACACCTACTATGCCCGTAACAATTCCAACCAACAGGATGTTATTTGCCATATTCTTATCGCGATCCTTTACACAAAAATATCCAATTAATCCACCTAGTGTACTGAAGAACAATGGAACAAGATACCACGCACTAGAAGGTTTCGATATTACAATCTGCTGTTTTGCTGGGACTGCTATTACTCCGGGGGCTACGATCTTGCCCACGCGGGTTCCACAGTACGGGCAGGCCACGAAATCAGCTGAGATACTCTTCCCACAGGAAGGGCATCTTGACGTAGATGCCTGAATGGGTGGAGAAGGCGGTAGAGGGAGCTCCTCAGTCTTCGGCTTCAACGTGGTTCCACAGTACGGGCAGGCCACGAAATCAGCTGAGATACTCTTCCCACAGGACGGGCATTTCGGCTTCAACGTGGTTCCACAGTACGGGCAGGCCACGAAATCAGCTGAGATACTCTTCCCACAGGACGGGCATCTTGACGTAGATGCCTGAATGGGTGGAGAAGGCGGTAGAGGGAGTTCCTCAGTCTTCGATTTCTGGGTGCGCGACTCTTTAACGATAGCTCCAACGTTGCTCAAGATTAATATCGAGCCAAACAGCATAAATAAAATCACAGTTAATTCTCCAATATCGCCCTGGAGGGCAGCTTCTCCGGATAGCCAACCTCCAATCGGCAAAATAATCAGAACGAGTCCAAATATGATTCCTACGACGTTTCCTGGTTTCATATAATCAATATAAATAATAAATTGAATGTGTATTTAGCTTTTTGACGCGCGCTAGCCTGTATAGATGGCATGTTGTGTTCTTCCTCTTTTTAACGAGCTAAGTCAAGCCATATCACACAGGAGGAGAAGAATTGATGTACGTTGGACTGGGTGTACACAAGCGCATATGCTACGGGACCGCAACCGACGACCAAGGCCACATCGCAGGTCGAGGGGTCGGCCTTCGGGGTTTATGGGCACGATGGCGCCGCTGGATGCTTCTTTCCCCGATCTTATCCACCCCAGTGGGCCGCCGCGCCCCTTCGGCTCCGTGATCTCCTCGATGTCAGCCCCGAGCTGCGCCTTCAGCTCCTCGGCGACCTTGCGCGTTGACCCGTCCCGCGAGTAGTAGACGATGAGAGTCTTCATACCCCTGAACTCGGAGGCGCTCGAATAAAATTATTGATAAAAAGTAATACTCTAAAGTAGGAAAGTATAAATGTAAAGTTCTACATTCCCATTATTGATTCACCCATGTCCACGAAGAAGATCGGCCCGAAGGGGCAGGTCCTGATCCCCAACACCATGAGGGAGGCCCTCGGCCTACGGCCCGGCGTCGAGGTGAACATCGAACTAAAAGATGACGAAATCGTCATCACCCGCCCAAAGATCGAGGGCAGCTACACCGAATACTACACCCAGACCCGCTCACCCAAACTCAAGAAGCCACTCGACGTCAAGAAGATCATCCTAGAGGAGGACAACGAGCGAATTGGCGTACGTTGACTCAAACGTGTTCATCTACCCCGTGATATACGACCCCCGGACCGTGGAGAAGGCGAAAAACGCCAGGGAGATACTGGAGAAGATCGTGGGCGGTGAGATCAAGGCCTACACCTCAACCCTCACGTGGGACGAGGTCGTCTGGGTCGTCAGCAGGGTCCTGAGCCGCGACGACGGGGTCAACCAGGGCAGGAAACTCCTCGGCTTCCCCAACCTAGAGTTCATAGACGTTGACAAGAGGACCCTGAGCACAGCCCAGGCCCTCGCCGACAGGTACCGGCTGAAGCCCCGCGACTCCATCCACATCGCATCGGCCGTGAACAGGAGCCTCAGAACCGTGATAACCGATGACGAGGACTTCGACGTCGTGAAGGAGATCGAGAGAAGGCCGCTCGCCTGAGTATCCACCGCCTTTTAGGCGCCCCGCAGCCTCGAAAACGGTTATAAGCCGCCCGTTCCCTGTCTGGGCTTGGCGGGTGAGTGGGGCCTCCCACCCGACTCCGCCTTAGAAATCCCGGTGAAGGGAGGCAAAAGAAATGAAATACAGCACGAGAGAGTTATCCATGGTGGCGGTGTTCGCCGCCCTCTACGCGGCGCTCGTCGTCGCGTTCTCACCCATCTCCTTCGGCCCCATACAGCTCAGGGTCGCGGGAGTCATAAGACCAGGCATCGCCCGAACGCGGGTGCTCGCCGTGGCGTACGCCCTCGGCGTCGTCGTCGGAAACGTCGTCAGCCCCTACGCGGGCATCTACGAGCTCCTATTCATGCCAGCCGCTAGCCTCGCCGCTGGCCTCATAGGCTACGAGGCCGCGAAGCGGCTCGGCGGGGGCTACTGGGTCTGCGGCGCCGTCATCGGCGCCATAATACCCGTCGCCGTCGCGTGGATGCTCCAACAGCTCTTCGCCCTGCCCATCGCCGTCTCGCTGCCCGGCCTCTTCGTCAGCGAGCAACTCGTGAACATAGTCGGCTCCCTCGCCTTCACGGCCCTAGACCGGAGGTTCAGGTGGTGGCAGTGAGGCGCTGCCTCGTCGTCCTCAGCGGGGGACCCGACTCCGTCACGGCCGCCTACTGGGCCAAAGAGCAGGGCTTCGATATCCACGCCATCACCTTCAACTATGGCCAGAAGGCCCAGGTCGAGATCGAGAGGGCCTCCGAGATAGCCAAGAGGCTCGGCGCCGAGTTCAAGCTCGTCGACCTCAGGAACCTCAACGAGGTCTACCGGGGGGTCACGAGCCTCGTCGACGAGGGCATCCCCGTCACCGACGAGTTCACGGACGAGATAATCGTCCCCTTCAGGAACGGCGTGTTCCTATCCGTGGCGGTGGCCTACGCCGCCGGCATCGGGGCGGACACAATACTATACGGCGCCCACGCCAGCGACGAGCCCTTCTACCCCGACTGCAGGCGAGAGTTCTATCAGGCCTTCCAGGAGGCCGCGAGGCTAGGCACAGGGCTACCCATAAGCATCTCCTCGCCCTTTAGCGACATCCCCAAGTCGGGCGTGATCAGGGAGGCCGTCAGGCTCGGCGTCCCCCTCGACGAGACGTGGTCCTGCTACCTCAACGGCCCCCGCCACTGCGGCGTCTGCGAGTCCTGCAGGAACCGCAAGAGGGCCTTCAGGGAGGCGGGCGTGCGGGACCCGACCGAGTACGCCGCGTAGACGCGGAAATTTTTTTTCGCCTTATCATAAGCCACGCATACATGCCCCCCGTAAACGTTATCCCCACTACCCACGCCTTATTCCCCATGCCAGTGACAAAGGAAGAGCTTCTCAAGGAAGCCCAGAAGTGGAGCAAGATAGCGCCGCCCTACCACGCCTTCTACCACGGCAAGGTCGAGGTCATGCCCAAGTGCGCCATCCGCACACTCCAGGACTTCAGCATCTGGTACACCCCAGGCGTCGCCCAGGTCTGCAAGGACATAGAGAAGGACAAGGAACTCGCCTTCGAGGGCACGAGCAAGTGGA
>Ga0265292_1003053_pt1 | contig 10730 bp, 5 predicted proteins | sample Munlanlewell296A_FD_189080 | JGI IMG/M metagenome (GOLD analysis project Ga0265292, IMG submission 189080) | Leachate microbial communities from a municipal landfill in Southern Ontario, Canada - Leachate well 296A | ecosystem: Engineered > Solid waste > Landfill > Unclassified | place: Canada... | reverse complement strand
TTATGACATCAGGGCCTGTTACGAACATATAGCTTGTGTCGCGGACCATGAAGATAAAATCATTTATTGCAGGCGAGTAAACAGCACCTCCGGCACAGGGTCCCATTATCGCCCCGATTTGCGGGATTACGCCTGATGCAAGAACATTGCGCAGGAATATCTCAGCATAACCGCCGAGACTTTCCACTCCCTCCTGTATCCTTGCTCCGCCCGAATCATTAAGCCCGATGATAGGGCAGCCTACCTTCATGGCAAGGTCCTGTATCTTTGCAATCTTTCTGCCGCATGCCTCGCTTAACGACCCTCCAAGCACTGTGAAATCCTGCGCATAGGCATAAGCGGTCCTTCCGTTAATGGTTCCGTATCCGGTTATTACGCCGTCTCCGTAGAATTTCTGTTTTTCCATCCCGAAGTTGGTGCACTTATGGGTTACGAATTTATCTATCTCTTCAAAGGAGTTTTTATCGAAGAGGATGTCAAGGCGTTCCCTTGCAGTCAGCTTTTCATTTTTATGCTGGACTGCGACCCTTGCTTCTCCGCCGCCCGCTTCAGCTATGGCTTCTTTCTCGATAAGCTCTTTATTGTAATCTTCGAATTTCTTTTCGGTCAGCAAGTTCGTTCCTCCTTTTGGGTTATCCCTAAAAATAACCTGTCATAAAAAAAATAATAAATGAGATTGCGTATGCTGAGAAACTCAACCTTCGAATTTCTTGAATGCAAGACATGCATTTGTCCCGCCAAAACCAAAAGAATTGGATATGACGGCATTAAGCTTAGCCTCGCGGGCTTTGCCCGGAACATAGTCAAGGTCGCAGTCTTCATCTTTTTCTTCATAATTCATGGTTGGCGGTATAAAGTTGTTTTCAATTGCAAGTATTGAAAAGACCGCTTCAATTGCCCCCGCAGCTCCAAGAAGATGTCCTGTCATTGATTTTGTCGAGCTTATGGGAACCTTGTATGCCATTTCGCCGAGGACCCTTTTTACGGCGATACTTTCAATCTTATCGTTTAGAGGCGTCGATGTGCCGTGGGCATTTATATAACTGATCTCTTCATGGTTAAGACCAGCATCTTTAATAGTTGCATTCAGACATCTCATTGCGCCATCCCCGTCAGGAGTAGGCGAGGTCATATGGTATGCATCGCAGGACTGTCCAAATCCTATCAGTTCTCCCCTTATCTTTGCGCCTCTCTTTTTTGCAAATTCAAGTTCTTCGAGAACGAGCATCCCTGAACCTTCACCCATTATGAATCCGTCTCTGTCCCTGTCAAATGGTCTTGACGCCCTCTGCGGTTCATCATTCCTGGTTGAAAGGGCTTTCATGGAGCAGAACCCGCCGACAGCAAGAGGAGTGATAACCGCCTCAGTTCCACCGGTTACCATTGCATCGGTCTCACCTCTCTGGATTGTTCTGAATGCTTCTCCTATCGAGTGAGTCGCTGCTGCGCATGCCGTGACCAGACTTGAATTCGCGCCGCGCGCATTGAACATCATCGCTATCTGACCTGCCGCAAGGTTGATGATGACCTGCGGTATAAAGAACGGCGATATCCTTCTTGGTCCCTTCTCAAGGAGTATTTTATGATTTGCTTCGATAAGAGGCATGCCTCCGATGCCTGAGCCTACAATGACTCCAAACCTGTCTGCAAAGCTATCGTCCGCCACAAGCCCCGAATCTTTCATTGCCATTACAGCGCTTGCCACGGCAAACTGTATAAATCTGTCCATTTTCTTAGCTTCGCGCGGGTCCATGTAATTAGTAGCTTCAAAACCTTCTACTTCTCCTGCGATCTGGCAGGAATGATCTATTGGATTGAAATGTGTAATCCTTCTTATACCGCTCTTCCCCTGCAAAAGTGATTCGAGGTTCTCTTTTTCTCCTATGCCTATCGGAGATATTATGCCAAGTCCGGTGACTACAACCCTACGCTTTTCCAAAATCAGATTTCCTCCCTTTTATTTTTTTCTTAATCTCAGTGTTTGTCCTGATGGAATATTCTTTTATGTTAAGTGCTGTTTCCCTGAAAGAATCATATTTTTCAAAAATTCCTTCTTTTATTTTTTCGAGGAAAATCTTGTTTTCCTTCATCCACTTTCTGTATATCCTGTGCCCCTGTGTCCTGCCTATCATAGTGAAGAAGTCAAACTTTGCGAACCGTTTCACTATGCTCCAGTACGAATAAAAGCGCTTTGTAGCTTTGAGAATACCGATCTGAAGCTCAATTGGTGTCATTCTTACAGGTTTGAATACTACATGATTCCCATCATAGAGATTCCAGTCATAGCTGAATATCCTACCTTCATTTTTTAAATCGTCAAATACTTTTGAGCCGGGGATGGGAGTAAGTACCATGAACTGAATTGTGTCTATGTGCATCTTTCTTGAGAATTTCAATGTGTCTTTTATAGTCCCTTTGTTGTCCGAGTCTGCACCGAGTACGAACATCCCATGGATTTTTATCCCGTACTTATGGAATTGCTTTATCTGTCTTCTGACAGCCGTTATGTCAAGCTTCTTGTTGAATGCCTTAAGAGCTTCCGGATTTACCGATTCAAATCCGACGTACACTTTTGAGCAGTTAGACTGTTTCATCAGTTCGAGAAGCTCTGTGTCGTCGGCTGTCTCTATCCTCATCTGAGCGCCCCACATCGTACCTATACCTTCTTCTATTTTTCTCCTCAATAGTTCCTTTGTTCTTTTGCGGTCTGCGGCGAAGTTGTCATCGCATATGAAAACATAGTCTGCTTTTATGTTTTTGAATTCCCTTATGACATTATCAATGCTGTTTAACCTGTATTGATTCCCATAGAAATTTGTCACAGTGCAGAAACTGCAATTATAAGGGCAACCGCGCGAAGTGGAGAGAGGGAAGACGCCTATTTTCTCATACCCCTTGATGAGGCTGAAATCCGGCATCGGCGCTTCTTCGAGGCAACTCATCATCTCCTCATCAGGATTGTTGACTATGGTTCCGTCTTTTTTAAAGGACAAACCCATTACTTCTTCAAATGCTTTTTTCCCTTCCATTGCTTCTACCAATCCCGGCAGTGCTTTTTCCCCTTCACCTCTTACAACATAGGAGCAGTAATTGAGGCTTTCTTCAGTCATGAAAGTCGGGTGAAATCCTCCCATGACAACAGGCACACCATTGTCTTCAAAATATTTTGCGATTGAATATCCCTTTGGCGCAGTGGATGAGGTGCATGAGATTCCAATCAGGTCAGATGACAGTGCATCTTCGAAATCAATGGGGCTGATATCTTCCACGTAGATGGTGACATCACATCCTCTTTCCTTCATCAGTGCACCAAGGATGGGAAGGCCCAGTCTCGGTATCTTCTGACTGCTGTAAATGTGCCAGCCGGAAGCCGCAGGCTCAATGAATGTTATTTTTTTTATCTTTTTTATTCCGTTGATTTGTGTTTCCACTGGAATTGCCCTCTCACTTAACAAGCACTTTTACTAATACTATAAGCTTTTTTCTTTAGCATTAAAAGCCTTTAAAGTCAATTCATACCGGACTCAAAAGGATGTATTGACAAACGCTTCTCAACCAATTAGATAGCGGGTCTAAGCATCATCGTTTTTCAGCAATGATGCCGGGATGGCGGAAATGGTAGACGCAAGGGACTTAAAATCCCTCGGGGCCTAGCTCCGTGCCGGTTCGATTCCGGCTCTCGGCAGTTTTATTTCTGGAAACAGAATCTCACCCTCATGGTGGGATTCTTTATTTTTATAAGGACCGGACGGAATGAGAGTAAAAAGAAAGACTGAGGGTCTCTCTGGTATGGTGAATTGCCCTAGATATAATAAGTTCCTGCTGTGCGCAAAATACTTCGTAGCCAGCAATAAGTTTTGCCGGGAGTGTCCGCATCTTCAGGACCAGAAGGCTCTCCCTTTCAAAAAATAGGGACAGCGCCCGTTTTTTTTATTCTGCTAGCGGCATATTCCCCAGCCAGTTTTCTGGCAAGGTGACCTGATAGGCGTCAGTGTAATATCTGGAAGTAAATATCTCCCAGTTAGAGCCAAAATATATCTTTGTCCCATTTGTGTTTATTGCGGCAAAAGCTTCAGCAAAGTAGTTTTTCTTGCCATTAAATTTCTTGGAAAGATATGAATAGGTATGGGCAATCCTCCAGATTCTAGGACTCTCTTTTAGTTCAACCATAAAAAGCTGTGTATCCATCCACGAATGTTTCTTTTTGTGAGGCGTATTTTTACAGCCATAAGTTGATACTAAAACCCAACCGGGAGTCTTATTGCAATTGCCTGAAAAGTGAACTCCTATATCAGGGTTAATATTAAAAGGAATGGCCAGAAGCTGTACTTCCGTACCTGTATCGAGATCAGCCATTGAAATGTAGTCAGTTGACGTGTTCTGGTAAACGAACACATCTTTTCCTTCTGCGTTTAGCGCCAAATCTCCATGGGCATTTGAACCATCAGGAAGATTTATGCTCGATGAAAAATCCCGTGAAAAAACGTGGATATAACTTACATAATCATAACCAATCAGGCAGTGCTCGCCAGACATATCCATGCTTACCCAGTCTATCCCATCGTCGAACCCCGAGCTCTTCTGTCCGACTATATTATCCTCTGTCCTGTCATAAACAATAACTGAGAGAAGATTGTAGGATTCATCCTGAACCATAAAGCACCAGTATCTTCTGTCTGAAGACGAGTCTCCTTCGGTTTTCGTTGTGATAAATGCGCCTGATGGGAATTCATTTTTAAAATCATGAATAAGCGTTGAAGCATCTGTTTCTGTATTGTAGCTTCTAAGCTCCATGTTGGAGAGATAATAAAATATATTCGGCTCCACAGGGTCCCATCTCGGCTCAGGTTCTGATCCTCCATCATTGAATGCATTGATTTTTTTTATTTTCTTATAGGTAGTCAAATCATAAAGATACCATGTGCCACCATTACCTCTAAGAACAAGAAGGGTTCCGTCGCTGTTCTCGGGGTTTGACCTTGCATATTCATTTTCTATTCCCGGACCTGAATACCTATCTGTTTTCTTATTTGTAATCCGGACAATCGTTGTATGAAAATTCTTGTCTGTAAAAGCTTTTCCCTTTTTAGGGAGAGAAACTTTGGGAACACTAAATTTGTCTTTACCCATAACAAAATCAAAAATCTCAGCGTATGCCTTGCTGTTTGAAAATGCCGTAAATATAAAAATAAAAAAAACTATGCTGCAGACCGCTTTATTTTTTTTCATACCCACCCTTCCTGACATTTAAAGAAATTTGAAACACAGAGCCGTTTTTTTAATATCAATTTATGCTCGGGCTTATTCGAGTCAATAACTAACAATATATATGGGATCTACCTCATAGAAGAATTGTTAATGCTTGCATATTAATAAATTACATATATTTTTTTAGATAGTAAATGCAGAAACTTTTGTCGTGGGGGGGGATTCCGCATGAAAGTATTTAAAGTTAAAAAACATATTCTCTTTATCTCTGTTTTGGTTATCGCGGGCATTATGATTTGTTGTAATCAGGGAGCCACATCAGATGATAATCAAAGTGCAAATGGAAAAGTTTATTATGTCTCAAAGAGCGGGAAAGATTCCAACAACGGAACCTTCAAAAAGCCATGGAAAACAATACAGCATGCCGCTGACAAACTCACTGCCGGAGACACGCTTTATATCAGGAAAGGAATATATAAAGAAAGGGTCGTGCCAAAGAATTCCGGCGAGTCAGGTAAATACATTGTTTACTCCTCTTATAAAGGGGAAAAGGTGACTATTGACGGAAAGAATGTGAATTTGCCGCCAACAGGCGAATATGGAGATCTTTTTGGTTTGTTTGAGATAAGCGGGAAAAGTTACATAAAAGTGAACCGCCTGAGAGTTGTCAACGCTTTAACCGATGCCGGTAGCAATGGGATTCTGTTGAGTGATTCAGACAATATCATTATCAGCAATAATTATATCAGTAACACTCAGTCATCAGGCATCGGAGTGTGGAACTGCCTGAACATCACTTTAACCGGAAATGAAATTAACAAAGCCTGTAAAGGCGGCCAACAGGAATCAATCAGTGTGGCAGGCACGGGTACATTTGAAATCAGAAACAATAAAGTCCATCATACTGATACAAAAGCAGACAAAGAAGGCATCTGCGTAAAAGATGGTTCTTCAAATGGGAAAGTTTATAATAATCTCATTTATAAAGTACCTGCCGCCGGTATTTATATTGATTCGTGGGACAAACATACTTACAACATTGAAGTTTTCGGTAATGTTGTTCACGGCATTTCGAATAGTGACGGGCTCCAGGCAGCATCAGAAATGGGCGGATTATTGGAAGATATAAAATTCTATAACAACATCAGCTACAATAATAAATATCGCGGCATTACGATTACGCGCAACGGTGATGAAGGCGGAAATCATCCAATGGAAAATATCAGCATTATCAACAATACTTTTTATAACAACGGCGATGAATGGGGAGGCGGTGTGGCAATGGACAATCCTGAAGCCGAAGACATCGTAATCAGAAACAACATTTGCAGTCAAAACCGTTCATTTGAAATATCTGTGTCAAGTGATGTTCCAGAGCAAAATACGACAGTGGAAAATAATCTGATTTACAGCTACAAATCAGACATTGAGGACGGTGAAGTGACGGGAGTTGATTTTGTTGATGAGGATCCGCTTTTTATAAACCCTGCCAAAGGTAATTTCCATTTGAAGAATACATCACCGGCAATTGATAAAGGCTCTTCTGTAGATGCTCCGGAATATGATTTTGACGGCAATACCCGTCCCCAAAATGGAAAATACGACATCGGGGCTTTCGAAAAATAGGGACAGCGCCTATTTTTTATTGAATCATTTATTATGTACTATTTATATATTCTCCAATGCTCTGATAAAACTTTGTACACCGGGATAACAGTTGATTTAACCCGCCGTGTGAAAGAACACAACACCTCAAAACTCGGCGCAAAATATACAAGTGCCCGCAGGCCGGTCAAACTTGTTTATTCAAAAAAGTTCCGCAACCGCTCTACTGCTTCAAGGGAAGAACACCGTATAAAGAAGCTCTCCAGAGAAGAGAAGTTGGAGTTGATAAAAACCCAGCAACCTATTTGACCTTAACCTTCTTCGATACCTTGATATTGTTGTTCTCGTCTGACTCCGAGATAGCATTGTCGCTGTCACAAAGGACTTTTATGTAATAGGTGCCGCGGGCGGCATTTGCCTTCCAATTGTATTTAATGATCTGGCTTCGTTTCTTACTTAAGCTCTTTACAGATTTGCTTCCAAGTAATGTGTCGCCTTCTATTGTGCTGCTATCCTTATTTGATGATATATAGAATTGAACAGAAGATGCAGACGCACTTATCTTGCCAATATTTTTAATCACAGCTTTTATGGCAAGCTTCTTCCCATTTTTTATATTATTCGGGCATGTGACTGAATTGGCTGTAAGGTCGGCAAGCTTTGTAGGAGGAGTAATGCCGCTTTGAGTTATCGTGAAGACCTTGTCTTCTACATCCATAGCGCTAGCAATGGTAAACCCATTTAGAGTGGCTGCCACTGTTATGGTGCCTGTTATAGTATCAACAGTGTTGTTTTCTGCCACAGTGTAGGTGATTACGCCGTCGCCTTCACCGCTTGCCCCGGCAGTAATCGTTATCCAATTATTGTTGCTATGGGCTGTCCATGCAACACTGGCAGATGCTGTTACAGTTATGCCACCTTCACCGCCGTCTGAGCTAAATGAATCACCAGTTCCAGAAATTTCAAGTGTATCAGTGAATGCTGATTCCGAAATAGTAAATCCTGCCGGCAATGACTCTGTGCCGATTGTATTTGTAACAGTTACGTCCCTTGCGCCGGCAGTTGCAAAAGGATCTATTGAGATAGTCGCAGTCATCTCTGTATCACTGATTACAGTAAAGGTAATCACTGTAATCCCTTCACCAAATCCTATAGCTTCAGTTCCTGTAAAATTTGCTCCGCTAATTGTGATATCCAATGTTTCCCCTTGCTCTGCGGTATCCGGGCTGGAGAATGAAACCAAAGGAACAGCCGGCTCAACTTGTTCAGACCTGACCGGCCAAACATAGTTATAGTCGCCCTTACCGGTGTCATAGGCATAGCAATGGACCATATCGACATACCATGCGTGGCTTTTATTGGTCGCGTAAGTAGAAGACGACCAATAGTACCAGGACTCCACATTGCTAAAACCCTGAGCATTGAGCCATGTGTATGTATCCACCTCGCCCACATTTACAAGGCTTCTAAGCTCATTAACATTTGGGAGACGCCAGTCATTAAACCCGAGATAATTGCTGCTGTTAAGCGATGCAATATAAGAAAGAGCTTCCTGCCATGTTTTATAATCATTTGGAATATCTGCGTTCTTTGCCCAGATAAGCCCTGTGAGATTGTCTGTTATGGTTTCGTTGCCGTTATCAGTAAATCTCGGACTTGGCCATGCAACGCCTTCCTGAATGTCTCCGTCCTGTCCCGTGCCTGCGCAGGGGATCTCTGTGCCTGATTCGTCATTGCACTTTGTCTGCCCTGTCTGCGGAAGGGAAATAACCGAAGGCCCAGATGACCTGACCGGCCAAACATTGTAAGTGAAAGCCTTGCCGCGGTATTTGACCTGACCATAGTCCATAGCGACTCCCCACCCGCTGTATGTATCTCCGGAGTACATAGAAGAAGACCAATAGTAGTCTGCCTGCACATTGCTGAAACCCTGCGTATTAAGCCATGTGGATACCCCCGCCTCATCAACATTTACAAGACTGCTAAGCTCGTTGACATTAGGGAGACGCCAGTCGTTGTGACCAAGATAATTTTCAGAATTTAATTTAGCTACATAGTCCAGGGCATGCAGCCATATTACTTTACCATCATCAGCGATATTATCAGCATCAAAGCCAACGTCTCTTGTTGTCATAAGATTTGCATCCTTTGCCCAGATAAGCCCTGTGAGGTTGTCAGTTACAGTCTGATCGCCATTGTCAGTAAATCTTGGGCTTGGCCAGGCAACGCCAGCCTGAATATCTCCATCCTGCCCGGTGCCTGCGCATGCAATCTCTGCGCCTGATGAGTCGTAGCACTTTGTCTCGCCTGTCTGCGGAAGCTCAATCACTCCACCGGCATAAGCACTTGCGGTTATGGAAAGAACTGCTAATAAGATTGTTAATAGTCTGGAAGCGAAATTATTGGATAGCATAATACCCCCTTATGCTGAGAATGTTAATAAGCGGAAATATCTAAATATAAGTCTCAGGATTAAAGCAAGGAATAAATATACTGGAAATTGAGACAGAACCTGCTTTTATTTGACCTTAATTTTCTTCGATACCTTGATATTGTTGTCCTCGTTTGATTCAGAGATAGCATTGTCACTGTCGCATAGGACTTTTATGTAATAGGTGCCGCGGGCGGCGCTTACTTTCCAGTTGTATTTAACAATACGGCCTTGCTTCTTGCTTAAACTCTTTACAGATGTGCTTCCCAGCAACGTGTCGCCATCTATTGTACTGCTATCCTTATTAGCCGACAGATAGAATTGTGCATAAGATGCCGCCGCGGTTATCTTGCCGACATTTTTTATCACGGCTTTTATGGCAACTGTTTTTCTTTTTTTTGCCGTATTCGGGCATGTAACTGAATTAGCTGTAAGGTCTGGAAGGTTTCCTGATGTAACAGTAAATCCCCCCGGCAATGTCCCTACTCCATTTGTAGTTGTAATGCTTACATCCCTTGTGCCTGCAGTTGCAGAGGAGCTTATTGTGATATTCGCGGTAATTACTGTGTCGCTAACAACAGTATAGGTAACAACTGTTATTCCTGAACCAAAGCTTACAGATTCAGCATCTGTGAAATTTGCTCCGCTTATGGTGACATCCAACGTCTCCCCCTGCACTCCGGAATTTGGATTAGACGAAATAACCGAAGGAACAAATGACCCAGTCTGTCCAGAACTAACGGGCCAGACGTAGTTACTGCCGTCCTTATCGCCGCCGCTCGTGTAGCCAACGTCCATGTAGACGTCCCACGCGCCGCTCGCAGCGTAGGCGTAAGTAGAAGACGTCCAATAGCCGCTCGCCTGCACATTGCTAAAACCTTGCGCATTAAGCCATACGGATGGAGCTGCCTCATTAGCATTAACGAGGATTCCAAGTTCGTTAACATTAGGTAGTCGCCAGTCGTTAAAACCAAGATAATTGCTGCTGTTAAGCGATGCTACGTAGTCAAGTGCCTGCTGCCATGTTTTTTTACCATTGGGAAGGTTTGCATTCTTTGCCCATATCAGCCCAGTGAGATTATCAGTCACCGTATCATTACCATTATCAGTAACCCTTGAGCTAGGCCATGCAACACCTGCATGGATATCACCATCCTGACCTGTTCCTGCGCATGCAATCTCTGTGCCTGATTCATCATAGCACTTTGTCTGCCCTGTCTGCGGAAGTGAAATAACTGAAGTAACAAATGGCTCAGACTGTCCAGACCTGACAGGCCAAACATAGTAATTGCTGTCCTTATAGTAGGCGTACACATGGCCATAGCTCATATTGAAAGCCCACGCGCTGTTAGTAGCGTAGGCGCCAGTAGAAGACGACCAATAGACTGACGAATTCACATTGGTAAAGGGGGTTCCTTGCGGAATAGATGGGTTATCTTTTGAATAGTCAATCATGCTTTTCAGCTCATTAACATTCGGAAGATGC
>Ga0265292_1003052_pt1 | contig 10734 bp, 7 predicted proteins | sample Munlanlewell296A_FD_189080 | JGI IMG/M metagenome (GOLD analysis project Ga0265292, IMG submission 189080) | Leachate microbial communities from a municipal landfill in Southern Ontario, Canada - Leachate well 296A | ecosystem: Engineered > Solid waste > Landfill > Unclassified | place: Canada... | reverse complement strand
TTACACTGCAGGTTCCGAACGGGTCAGAATTGATAGCACCGGCAACGTCGGCATCGGGACGGCGGGACCTCTCAGAGCGTTGCATTTAACCCGAATTGGATCTGATGAAACGAAAAGCGGAATCATGTTTTCTGATGACAGTGCAGGAAACTACCGTTCCAACATCATTCCGAACTTTTCTGGAGGAGTAGCGTCCAGTAACAAACTTCAGTTTTTGGTTTCGGACGGAACAACCACTGGTCAAGTAACACCCTTGGTATTGCTTGGAAGCGGCAACGTCGGCATCGGGACGACGGGGCCGGCTGGAAGATTAGATGTATTTACTTCTGCAAATCAAGCTATAATTTCTACCAAATCGACCTATACTGATTATGCTGCACATATTGAATTCCTAAATGCCGCAGGAGCCGTAAAGGGTTCAATTACGGGGAATGCTTCAGCTGCTGTTCTTTACAACACTACTTCTGACCAGCGTCTAAAGGAAAATATTATAGATACTAGGCTTGGGCTGGATGCTTTGAAACAGATTTCTGTTAAAGATTTTAACTTTATTTCTGATCCAGATAAAACAATTACTCAAGGTATGATTGCCCAAGACCTATATAAAATATATCCCTATGCTGTAACAGTTGGTGGAGACGATCCAAATATAAATCCTTGGGGTGTCGACTACGGGAGGTTAACTCCATTAATTGTGAGGTCAATTCAGGAACAGCAGATTCAAATTGATAATCTCACCCTCACCGATACTGGGAATCTGGAAATAACAAATGATAGCCAAACGCCATATGTCTATGATGGCAACCTTGGAATACAAGATCAAAGATCAAAGATCAAAGATCAAATCTATAGTTTAAAGTTCAAAACTGGGGAAATAATTACAAGAATTGGAGCTTTTGCTGAAATTGTTAGTGGAAGAATTAAATCAGGATTAATCGAGACGGAAAATTTAATCGTCAATAATACTTTGGTTGCAAAAAATATTGTTGTTGATAATATCCAAATTGCCGGAAAAAATATCAATCAATTAATTGATGAAAGAATTAATTTAATTCTCGATTCTAAATTATTGACGGGTTTGATAAATCAAACCCCTACGATTGTGTCGCCGATCGTGGAAACGACTGATTTGGTCGCCACCGGCACGGCCCAATTAAATACGATCGCAACGAATGAAATCAAACCAGCCAATCAAGATCTAGTTATTAATCTAAGTAGTCAGTTAAATCAGTCAGAGTCAGTTGAATCAGTCCCCAATTCAACCGATTTAACCGATTCAACCGATTTAACAAATAAAGGCGCCCTTGCCCGCCTTATCATCCGCGGCCTTGAAGGCAAAACTGTCACAACAATTGACGCAGAAGGGAATGCCTCATTCTCCGGCCAGATAATTGCTGATTCGTTGAAAATCAATAATGATGCCACGGTTTCTGGAACATTAACGGCTGATTCTCTATCTGTACGGAACGCAAATTTGCGTTCCCTACAAACGACGGATGCGTCTGTTTCCGGTAAATTAATCGCCGGCGAAATCGAATCTTCAACGATAAATGATATTCAGGCATTGCTTGCTGACATAAGAAATCAACCGATTCCTGACCCGAATTATTATCAGAACATAGACAGTCAAAGTCAGTTGAATCAGTCAGAGTCAGTTAAATCAGTCACCGATTCAACTGGTTCAACCGATTTAACCGATTTAACCGTCACCGGCATGGCTAATCTTTACAACGTCTCCGTCTCTAATTCCCTGTTGGTCGGAACAACTTTATTTGATCAAAACTCGATTATCTCTCTTGCCTCAGAACTCAAGCTCTCTGCTCTTTCAACAATTAATCTGTTTGACGGAGCGGTCATCATTGCTAAAGACGGAACCATCACTACGAAAGGGGAAATCATCGCCCAAGGAGGCATACGGACGAATGAAATTAAGTCGCTAACCGATGACGGTCAGGTATTAATAAATAATTTAACAGTTAATAATTTAACGTTTGACAAAATATCAACCAATTCGGCCATCATTGCTGCCGCGGATAACTTTGAAAAAAATGGCATCTTTGCTCCAGCTATTGAAGCCGCCACCGCCAGCGCTGGTTTGGGAATTTTGCCGGCTAATCAATCTGAAATTATAATTTATAACGACCGTGTAGGTGCCGATTCGTTAATTTATTTGACACCGACGTCTTCAAACACACCAGTATCATCTCTATCCATTGGTCAAAAAGAGGGCTGTTCACAACAATCGAACAATGGAACAATCGAACAATGTAAAAAATATTTTAAAGTTGTCAGCCAACCATCAACAACACCTATTAAATTTAATTGGCTTATAATTAACTAACATGAAAAGTTACAAAGCAGGCTACGAATATTTACTAGCTTACAAAATCACTGTCCCAATATATGACTACACCGTCAAGTTTGTGGATAAATACATCAGTAAATTTTCACGTACCTGCGACCAGATGGTACAAGCGGCACGAAGCGGTATGCAAAATATAAGTGAAGGATATAAACAAGAAGGTTTGAAAGGTTATATTAAGTTAAGCGGTGTTGCTCGCGGGAGTTTGGAAGAGCTACTCAAAGATTACGTGGCTTATGCGAGACAACATAAGATTGAGATATGGGAGAAAGAGGAAGCGAAGGGAAAAATAAGGGAGATAGGGGTAATATGGGAGATAATCAGAAAAAATCCAACGCTGTCTGATTCCCCCAATTTCCCTTCTCTACCCGATTCCCCTGATCTCGCCGTTAACCTCCTTATTACCCTTATTCACCAAGCAAATTATCTGATTGACAAACTCATTTCTTCCCTTAAGGAAAAGCACATGCGCGAGGGTGGATTGACCGAAGAATTATATAAAAAACGAGTTGAGTATAGAAAAAATCAGCTCGGCTTCACCTTCATCGAACTGATGGTGGTGACGACGATCACCGGCATTCTAATAGTGGCGATGATTGCTTTTTTTGATCCGATCAAGCAGATTCAAAAATCCCAGGATGGAAAAAGAATATCAGAACTAAACACTCTTCAAAAAGTCTTGGAAGACTTTTATAATGATAAAAACCGTTTTCCTTTACCCTCCAATATTTGTTTCGATTCTCCCTCCGCCCCCCGCACCGATCTTTATGGTAAGACTGCCTGTTCTTGTCATATCTGTGGCAACTCCTCAACTTCCCCCAGTTTTTCTCCTTACCTTCCATCTCTCCCCTGCGATCCTCAATCAACTCAAAAAGAATATCTCTACGACTACGACTGTTCGACTGCTTCCCCTGGCTGGTATCGTATCTATACCAAGCTTTCTCTTGAAAATAATCCGGTTATAATACAGGCCGGTTGTGGAGGCGGATGTGGCCCGCCGATTCCTGATTTTCCATATAATTACGCCGTCTATTCCAATGCCCAGCCCGAAACAATTCTCTGCTCCGACTATGTCAGACTTTGGCAGAAAGATGGTTTTGGTAATTGTAATATCTGCAAATCGCCTTCTGGTGGGAACGTCTGTGACTATAACAATAACCTTTATTATCAGTCAGGTTGTACCCAAAAATGCAGTCCATAAGGTCAGTCCTTGTCAGCGAGTCCATCTTTAAGGACTGACCTTATATTGATATTGATTTTGATGTGTTATATATGTTATATTTAATTTAATGAGAAAATTCATACTTAATACTAAATACTTAATACTTAATACTTTTGTATTTTTTTTTCCTTTTTTCTTCCTTCCTTTTACCCAAGAATATTTTATCACCAACAAACTTTACCTGCTGGGTTTTGGCGTTTTATTACTTTTGTTGATCAGCACCATTCAAATTTTGGTTTCTAAAAAAATATTTTGGCAAAAACGTCCTTTTGATAATTTTGTCTTGCTTTTTTTGACAGCGATGGCGATCTCAATCGTCTTTTCTTCGCCCAACAAAATCCAGGCTCTGCTAAACCCAAGCTTCGGACTGGTGATGATGATCTCGCTGGCGATTCTATATTTTTATCTATCACGTTCGGGTGTAGGGGTCGACCACCGTGTCGACCCGAATAAGGGCGGACACAGAGGTCCGCCCCTACAAATTTTGTTTGTGTCATCTGTATTATTGTCAATCCTGACAATAATATTTTATTTCCAACCTTTCAAAAACATTACGCTCCCTCAAAATCTCGCCTTTCTGAAAAACCCCGGATTCACTCCGGTTGGATCGCAATTGGATTTGGCTATTTTGCTGGGATTTTTTTTAATAATTGGAATCGTACAAATTATAAAACAAGGGCGACCACAAGGGATCGCCCCTACAAAAAAAACAATTCTTCATTCTTCATTCTTAATTTTTAATTTGCTCGCCCTATTTCTCACGATCTATTCCCTTGTTAAACCGGTTCAACCGATTCAACTGATTCTTCCCCCTTTCCGCCTGTCCTGGTTTGCCGCTCTGGAAATCTTAAAAAATCCGCAAACGGCCTTGTTTGGTATTGGCTTGGATAATTTCAGTTCTTTTTTTACTCGAGTAAAAGACTTTGCCTATAATCAATCACCTCTCTGGCAGATAAATTCATTTAATGTTTCCAGATCGGCCATTCTCCAAATTTTTACCGAAACCGGAATATTGGGATTATTGGCGTTTGGTTTGTTGATTTTTTCTGTTTTCCGTCAATTAGTAAAGGGCGGACACGGGGGTCCGCCCCTACAGTTTATTTCTTTATTTGTTTATTTGATTATTTCTTTATTGATCTTTCCTTCTTCTTTAATCGTCTGGTTCTTGTTTTTTGTGATGTTGGGTTTGACCGTGCCTGCCGGCAGGCAGGTGAATCAAACCCCTACAACCGACTCGACCGATTCAACTGATTCAACCGATTTAACTAACTTGTTGCCTATCTATCTTGGCATCATCGTTATTTCCCTTGGTTTAATTGGCGTTTCCGGTTATTTCCTCGGCCGCGCTTACGCTTCTGAATATTATTTTAAAAAATCACTTGATGGCATCATCAATAATAATGTTAAACAGGTCTATGATAATCAAAGACAGGCGATTATTTTAAATCCATATATTGAAAGATTCCGCAGTAATTTTTCCCAGACCAATCTTTTAATCGCTAATAATTTGGCTCAAAAAGATCCTAAAAAGATTACTGAACAGGATCGCCAAACGATTACTCAGGCAATTCAAGCGTCTATTTCTGAAGGAAAAGCAGTTATTTCTTTAAATCCGCAAAGAGCTGACGGTTGGCAAAATCTAGCCTCAATCTATCTCAATGTCATCAACGCCGCTCAAGGCGCCGATGTTTGGACAATTTCCGCCTACCAACGGGCAATTTTGGCCGATCCCCAAAATCCAATCTATCGAGTCGGCTTAGGCGGGGTCTACTATTCTTTAGAAAAATATGATGACGCCTTGAAATTTTTTGAACAAGCTATTTCGTTAAAACCCGACTGGCCAAATGCTTCCTATAACTTTGCTTGGGCCAACTTTCAAAAGAAGAACTATCCTCAAGCTGTCAATGCTATGCAAAACGTTCTGAATTTACTCAATCCGAAACTAAATAAAGCCGACTATGAGAAAGCTAAAGGCGAACTTGAAGAATTCAAAAAAATGCTTCCTAAGGAAGAGGTTACAACTGACAAAACCGACGAGGCGGCTTCTCAGTCGAATTTAAATCTACCAACACCACCGACTACCCAAATTAGTCCGAAGTTGGAACTACCTAAGGATGCGAGTCCGGAAGCCAAGTAAACAAAAACAGTTAAACGGTTAAAACTTAAACAGTTAAAAAAACTATTAAACCATAAATACTAAACTTGTTCTTTGTTTATTAGTTTAATGTTTAAATGTTTATTTAGGTTTTAACAGTTTAATACTTAACTGTTTATTTTAGGAAGCTCAGCGGGTTAAGTATCTGCCCTCCTGAACGAACTTCAAAGTGCAAATGCGTCCCCGTCGATCTTCCGGTTGAGCCCATCACTCCAATTTGAGATCCTTGAGAAACCGAATCACCAGCATTGGGTGAATATGAAGAAAGATGAGCATATAGCGTCTGATATCCGTTACCATGGTCAATGATCACATAGCACCCATATCCCCAGTTAAGACAACCAGCGTAAGCAACCGTTCCTGAATCGGCCGCTAAAACCGGAGGAGCCGAAGGATTGGCAATATCCAGCGCCATATGATACGCGACCGGATATTGAGTAATGCTGCCCGAGGTCGGCCAGATAAAATTAGATGAGCCGCGGACTCCAGCTTGAATAGTAGCAATAAATTGGGTTTGAATTACGGGCTTGTTTTCGATCACTCCTCCTGGAACAAAAAGGGTCTGCCCCGAACTAAGCGCAAAAGTATCAATATCAACAAAATCATTTAAGGGGAAGTTTACTATGTTTTGAGCGGTTACTTTATATTTTTTTGCAATCGAATAAACCGTTTCTCCTGTTTCTACTTTATGGATAACACCATCAAAAGGAGGAATTTCTAAAACTTGACCGGGTTTAATCAAATCACTTTTTAGATTATTTGACCACTTAATACTATTGGTCGCCAAATTAAATCTTTTTGCAATCGATGCTAAACTATCTCCTCCCACTACTGAATAACTTATAATTTCCGGTTTTACCGAATAAACTGTTCCCAAACTACCGCCGTAAGGATTATAAGAAACTACTAAGGCTTGATCATTGTTATTTTGATTATTCAACGACTGTAAAAAGGGAGTGTTTTCAGCGATGATTGGACCGCCAACAATCGCAGCCGCCACGATCATCAAAAAGGAAGTATTCAAAAAGGATGAGGAATACTTACCCCGTTTAACGATTAAAAAGGCAACGATGATATTTTTAATGCCTTCAAAAATCTGCCCAGCGCTAATTAGTCGGGATAAAAGGTAGCCTTTTAAAAAGATAATAAACTCGCCTATTTCAATCATAAACAGGCTTTCATTATAGCAAATTTACATAATCACAAATCACCAATAACAAATCTACAATTGAATAACAAATGTCAAAAGACAAATAATAAAACTGCTAACGAATTTTATTTATAATTGCAGCAAATATTAAAGAAAGTTCTCGTGCCTCAGTCCAATATATTCTAAGTTCTTGCTCTTTATCTGGAATAGAATTAGCTAACATTCGTAACCAATAGGTTGTTTCTTTCGCCTCTTTCTTACAAATACTAATTTTATTCTTGAAATCTTTTTTAGAATCTGAGCCATTAGCCTCCATATAATTAGCACCAATACTCGTTGCACTTCTTATTAGTTGTTTAATCAATGGTTCTATTATTAAAGTTATTTTTGTTCTTTGACAGAAACTAATAATCTTTTCTCCAAATACACTCGTTCTCTCTTCAAGATCAAATCTTCTATTACTATTTTGTTTTATCATTGATGATTTGTTATTTGTAATTTAATTGTTACCTGCCTGCCGGCAGGCAGGTTTAAATTTTGTCATTTGTCATTATTTATGTCAATCGCTTATAACCTACAAAAGTGGGAGATTAGATTATTAAGAAGGGAAAAAAATGACGATAGATACCATGAAGAAATAGTCAATCACCAATAACAAATCTACAATTGAAATTCCAATCACAAATAACCAATTATTAAACTGTTTTAATATTTGTAAATTTGTAATTTGTTATTCAATTGTTATTTGAATTTTGTCATTTGTCATTACGCCATGGCTGATGTGATTCTCTCAATCGCCACTTCAAAAGCCGCTTGTTTTAAAGGCATCTTTGTTTCAACTGATTTTTTCCAGATCGCCTCAAAAGCCTTTTCCATCATGACTTTAAGGCGGTCATTGACTTCTTTCTCTGACCAATAATATCCGGCTTTTCCTTGAACCCATTCAAGGTAAGAAACTGTCACTCCACCGGAATTTGCCAAGACATCAGGAACGATTATTTTGCCCTGCCTGCCGGCAGGCAGGCCTTTTTTGCTCAAGTATTCATAAGCTTCTTGGGTCAATGGACCGTTGGCCATTTCAACGATGATTCCTGCCTTGATTTTGGCCATATTTTTGTCGTTTATGACGTTTTCTAAAGCCGCTGGCACCAATATATCGACCGGCAATTCTAAAAGTTCTTCGTTCGTCACTGTTTTTCCGTATTTAATATCGCAAACCGAGCCTTTGCAATAACATCCGGCCACCATGCCTTTTTCTTTTTTACATTTCATTGTCTGATCAACAGACAATCCGTCTTTAACGTAAACTCCACCCTTGGAATCGGAAACGGCCACAATTTTGAATCCGGCTTCGGATGCTAATTTAGCAAAATAATAACCAACGTTGCCGAAACCTTGAACGGCAATTGTCAAATTTTGTAGGGGCGGACCTCTGTGTCCGCCCTTTTTAGGAACGACACGGGGGTCGTTCCCTACATTTATTTTTTTCAATAACGCTTGAAGAACAAATAAACCGCCACGACCCGTTGCCTCAGTCCTACCCAAGCTTCCACCCATTGATACTGGTTTTCCAGTAAAAGTGGCCGGGCTTTTGCGGCCAATGATTCTTTGATATTCATCGATCATCCAGCTCATTATTTCCGGAGTTGTATTAACGTCAGGAGCCGGAACATCTATGTCCTCTCCAATAATATGGGCGATCCTATTTGCAAAAGCCCTTGAGAGCCTTTCCAGCTCTGTTTTTGATAGTTTTTTAGGGTCAACTACGATCCCACCTTTTCCTCCACCATATGGTAGACCGGCAACCGCACATTTGATCGACATTAAAGTAGCTAAAGCCTGAACTTCCTCACGAACTGTATCATGGTGAAATCTGATCCCACCCTTGTATGGTCCAAGAGCACTATTATGCTGAATTCTCCAGCCCTTAAAAACCTTTTTTTTGCCTGTATCCATTGTTATGGTCAGTGCAAATTCATGAGCAAATTCTGGCTCAATGAGACGTTTGATCATCTCAGAATCTAACTTCATTTTTTCGGCGGTTTTAGTGATGAGTGCTTGTGCCGATTCAAGCATCTTTAGTCCTTGGTTCATATAAAGATTATAAAATTTATAATTATTATAACGCTTATTCTATTTCTAGCCATCTCTCCACTTCTAATGCCGCCTCAACTCCCGTTCCTGCCGCCGTGACTGCCTGTCTATAATATGGGTCAGCGCAATCGCCCGCCACAAAAACCCCAAGAACGGACGTCATTCTTTGATAGTTAAATCGGTTAAAATCAGTTGAATCGGTTGAATCAGTGACTGATTTAACTGACTTGACTGACTCGACTGATTTAACTAAAATGTATCCTTTCTCATCTAGTTCTATTTTGTCCTTAAACAAGTCTGTGTCCGGTTTGTGGCCAATCGCTATAAATACACCATCAACCTTGAAAGTTAAATCGGTTGAATCAGTTGAACCGGTTAAACCGGTATTTGCTGATTTAACTGACTCTGACCGATTCAACCGACTTGACTGACTCTGACTGACTTGACTTATTCTAATCCCCTCTACCCTCTTTTCTCCCAACACCTCTTCAACCGCACTATCCCAAATTATCTCGATCTTTTTATTTTCTTTAACCCTTTCCTGCATTATCTTTGATGCTCTAAAAAAATCCCGTCGGTGAATAATATATACTTTTTTAGCAAACTTTGTCAAGGTCAAAGCTTCCTCCAACGCCGTATCTCCACCACCTATAACGGCGACTATTTTTTCACGAAAGAAAAACCCATCGCAGGTAGCGCAGGCTGACACCCCTTTACCCCGTAGGCGGGTTTCTGAAGGAATATTTAACCACAAAGCCTTGGCTCCGGTGGCGATTATTATTGATTTAGACAGATAAGGCGAAGGTGATAAATTTTTTGCGGTTTGTTGTTTTCCGTCAAAAAATTTCATCACCGAGCCTGTAATCTCAAAAGGTTTCTTTGCGAAATCAACCTTTAACACATTTTCGTCAACAATTCTCGTTCCAAATTTTTTCGCCTGATTTCGCATCTTTTCGATCAATTCTGAGCCTAAAATTGACTCAAAACCGGGATAGTTTTCAACCTCTGAAGTAAGAGTTAATTGACCGCCAGGAGGCGATCCGGCAAATACTAAAGGATTAAGATTAGCCCGAGCCAGATATATAGCCGCAGACAGTCCTGCCGGCCCACCACCTATAATTACGACATTTTCAACCATATTTTCAAAATAACAAATGACAAATGATAAATAACAATTGAATAACAAATTACAAATATTTAATGTTTAAAACATTTGTTATTTGATATTTGATGTTCATTTGACATTTGACATTTGAATTTTGTCATTTAGATTTCGGATTTACAGGCTTATGGCCCGCTCTACCATTCTCCCAATCTTCACACTATCTTCGTTCGGTATCAATTTACAGATATTAGATATTACTATTTCTTTAGACAGTCCGTCAATAGCTTTTTTAACGGCCGAGATCTGTTGAAGGACATCAGAGCATTCTCTCTTCTCATTTAGCATCTTTTCTATCCCTCTTAATTGACCAATTATCCTATTTACTCTTTTTTTCGTGTCTTCCATAGTTAAGTTCATCAAGTTATAAAGTTTGTCAAGTTTATCAAGTAAAACAAGTTTTATTTCTACATTTTATCTTTATAACTTTATAAACTTGAAACTTGATAAACTCCCCTATACTGGATACCAGTATAGAGTATGCGAGATTAGAATGTCAAGGGTGATTTAAAACACTCAATTATTGTTTTTAATTACCCGAAGACCATGTATACGCGCTCCTCCGACGCGAGGACGTAGCCCTCGGGAG
>Ga0265292_1003051_pt1 | contig 10740 bp, 11 predicted proteins | sample Munlanlewell296A_FD_189080 | JGI IMG/M metagenome (GOLD analysis project Ga0265292, IMG submission 189080) | Leachate microbial communities from a municipal landfill in Southern Ontario, Canada - Leachate well 296A | ecosystem: Engineered > Solid waste > Landfill > Unclassified | place: Canada... | reverse complement strand
ATAAAGGCAGCCGCAAAGAAGGGACCCCATTTCATTGTTATGAACCTCCGTTGCTGGTGGTGGACGATGGACAAGTTTCCATGGGAAAGATCGTTCGTGTTCAAGCATTTTTGCCGCTTTGGTAAACAGATGAACACAGGATCGTAGCAGATCCCTGGTGTTCTGTCAAGGTTACCTACGCGCGCTTTAGCTGCGGTCCGTTCGGTGTGTCGTCGATCGTGTAGCCAGCGGCCGTGATTTCCTTGCGCAAATGGTCGGCAGCTTCAAAGTCTTTATTGGCGCGGGCTGCTTCGCGTTGTTCCAATAATTTTTGCACGTCGGTGGGTATGGGCTCGTCGGCGCGGTCGGCCAGCAGGCTGAGACCCAGAATTTCATCAAAGACCATCAGGCTTTGGCGTTTGGCATGAGCAGGGTAGTCTGATTTTAGGAGTTCGCCCATAATCGCGATTGCTTGGGGCGTGTTCAAATCATCATTGATTGCGCCACGGAAGCGCTGTTCAAATTCAGCACACCCAACGCGCGCCTCAGTACCAAGGGCGCTGGCACGGTCAACAAGATTTTGGTATCCCTGGGCTGCCGCGGCCACTGCCTCTTCAGAGAAGTCGATTTGTGTGCGATAGTGTGCCTGTAATACGTAGTAGCGGAATGCGAGTGCGGGAATACCACGTTCAATAAGTGATGAGAGCGTCATGAGGTTGCCCTCGGATTTTCCCATGCGTTTCTGGGCGATAGTCAAGTGTTCGCCGTGCATCCACACGTTTACGAACGGCGATTTGCCCGTTGCCGCCTCAGATTGCGCAATTTCATTGGAGTGGTGCGGCATGATGTGGTCCACGCCGCCGGTGTGAATATCAAACTGCTCGCCCAAGTATTTCATGCTCATGGCCGAGCACTCCAAGTGCCAGCCGGGAAACCCTTCGCCCCAGGGCGACGGCCAGTGCAGAATGTGATTGGCAAACCGGCCTGTGCGTTTGAACCACAGCGCAAAGTCAGCTGGATTCCGTTTGTCCGTGTCGACCGCAACTTCATCGCGCGCTGCAGTTTTTTTGTCCGTCAACTTTTGCCCGGTCAGCGCTCCGTAGTCTGGAAATTTGGTCACATCAAAGTACACGGCCTGGGGAGTTTCATACGCCACGCCTTTGACCATCAATCGTTCCACCAGCGCAATCTGTTCCGGAATGTGTGCTGTGGCTGGTGCCCAAACATCTGGCTCTTCAATGTTGAGCGTCCGTAAATTCTCGCGGAACAGCGCAGTGTACTTGGACGCAATTGACATTGGATCCAGGCCCTCTTGTTTGGCCGCCGAGTCCATCTTCTCTTCGCCGCTGTCTGAGTCATGCGTGAGGTGGCCAACGTCCGTGATGTTCATGACCTGCCGCACCTCAAACCTGTTGAAGCGCAACACGCGCCGCAACGTGTCGGAAAAAATGTAGGTGCGCAAATTCCCAATGTGGGGCGGGCCGTACACCGTTGGGCCGCAGGTATACAACCCCACGTGTGGAGGCTGCATGGGCGTGAACTCCTCGAGCGCCCGTGTCCGTGTATTCCAGAGCTTCAACATGTCCATAGTGTACCGTGCCGGGGCTGAAAATAAAACCCAGTCCGGCTGAGCCGGACTGGATTGCAGAGGCCTCTGGGCGTCACACGGGACGCGCCTCACTCATTGCATGCCGAGAAAGACCGGCGTGACAAATGCGTAGAGCGTGCTGAACAAAATCAGAAGGGCGGAAAATGTCACGCCTTCCATGACTTGCACGAGCATTGGCGGCTCTTGTGTCGTCGCTTTGTTTTCGGGTGTTGGCTCCATGCTGGCTGCCTGGAGCGCGCTGTCTGTGGCCATATGTGTTTTTCTTTCTGTTTTACCCACGTTGTTCAGGGGATCGTGGGGGCTCGACCTTTATTTCAAATTCCAGGGCCTGGTTCTACCCGACTGGGGCCGCAGCTGCGGTCTTTGTCGAGGGCCATGGTTTCGGGGGATGGAAACTCACCAAGTCCTGCGTCCACTCTTTGATGATGATCTTCACGTCGTTGCCGGTGACTTGCGGAATTTCCTTGGCTTTTGTCGGATCCATGATTTGCTCCAGGCGGACTTTGGCGGACGCTTCGTCAATGAGGTCAATGGCTTTGTCAGGGAAGTAGCGGTCAACCAGGAAGTGGTCGGCGAGCGTGACAGCTTCGGTAATGGCTTCATCGAGGATTTTCACCCGGTGGTGGCCTTCGTAGCGCGGGCGCAGGCCTTTGAGAATATCAATGGTTTCGGCAGCGGTTGGTTCTTTGACGATGATGGGTTGAAAGCGGCGCTCGAGTGTGACGTCTTTGGCAATATACTTTTGGTACTCTTCCATGGTTGTGGCGCCGATGGCTTGCAGTTCGCCGCGGGCCAGCGCTGGTTTCAAAATGTCGGCTGCATCAATGGCGCCGGTTGCTTCACCTGCCTGCGCGAGCGTTTGCAATTCGTCGATGAACAGAATAATTTGCCGCTTGGACGCGATGATTTCGTCCATCACGGTTTTGAGGCGCTTTTCAAATTCACCGCGGTACTTAGTGCCGGCCACCAACCCGGAGAGGTCGAGCGCGAGCACGCGTTTGCCACGAATGGAATCTGGCACATCGCCGTGCGCAATTTCGTTGGCCAGCTCTTCCACCACCGCGGTTTTGCCCACGCCGGAGTCGCCAATAAGCACCGGATTGTTCTTGGTGCGGCGCGAGAGAATTTGAATGACGCGATGGATTTCATGCTGACGGCCGACAACCGGATCCAATTTTCCTTCGCGCGCCAACTTGGTCAGGTCTTGGGAATACAAACTCAGGATCGACGTTTTTACCTGCTGCTGCGAACGCGAATACAAGAGGACGAGCACAACGCTCGCACCGAGGAACAGCAGAACGGCAACCGGAATAGTCAGATCCATGGGGTGTTGGTTTTCAGAGAAAAATTACAGGTTGGTTGAAACCACCGCTTCGTTGTAGGTCGTGCCGTTGATCGTGCGTTGTGTCATGTTCACGCCCGTTGTTGACACGGTTGATTTTGGTCGCGCCATCGTCACGAACACTGCCGCGGCAAATGACGCCACCACCATGATCGCCGTGGCAACGACAAACCCGACAGCAATTTTTGTGCTGAACGCGACGCCCTGTTGTGTTTCAAGTTCGAGCAGTGGTGATGCCATATGCGTGCGATGTTAAAGCCAACGTTTCTGTCTGAAGTATTGCACCATGCCAAGGCCTGTCAAGGCGACAGCGCCGAGCAAAATGAAGAAGCCGTTGGTGCGTGAGTGCAGGGGATTGCCGGTTGCGCCTGACGCCAAAATTGCCGTGACCAGCGTCATGACAAAAATGACCACCGACATGCTGGTGTAGTGTTTCATGATGTCGTTGAGGCGGAAGGAGATGAGTGATTCGTTCGTGGACTGCAGCGCCTGAATTGTTTCGGCGTAATTTTCCAAGGTGATCCAAATGTCCTTGGTGGTTTCAGTGAGTTCGTCCAAGCGGCTGCGGGCGGCCGGATCGGTCAACCAGCCTTTGTTCTGCAGAGCCCCGGTCAGGCTCTGGATCGTCCGTTTGTGCGACTGCATGATTTTGCGGAACTCGGTCATGTTGCGGCGCATGAGCAAAATTTCGTGCACCATTTTGCGTTCCTGGCCGTGGAAAATTCCCTGGTCAACCGTGCGAATGTCTTTGGACACGTGGTCGAGCATGGGGAAGATGCCGTTGAGCAGTCGGTCGAGCAATTCTTCGGCCATGGCAATGCTTGAGCCGTCTTGGTTGCCGCGTTGAAATGCTTGGAAAAGTTCTGTCGCGCCTGTCAGTTGTCCGTCGTGCACGGTGAGCAGAAAATTTTTGCCTACGAACACGTCAATTTCCGATGGCAGAATTTGCCGGGTGTTGCGGTTGTAGGTGGGGAAATGCAGGACCATGAAGACGTAGCTGTCTTGCTGGGTCAGTTTGTGCCGCTGGCCTTGAGTCAGGCAGTCGCGAACGTCGCTGTTGTTCAACGCAAACTCGGCCCGCAGCGCCTCCATTGCTTCGGGGGTTGGGTCAATCACATCGACCCAGCGCACATTGTGTTGTGTTGCTTCGTTTTTTGTCATGATTTTTTGTTTTTGTACTATGAGTGTAGCACATTTGGAATGAAAAATCAAGTCGGAATTTGTCGCCGAGCGAATAGAAAGAGAGCCCGGCGTATTGCGTCAGGCTCTCTCTGTTTGTGGGGCGGCCGCCGCTGGGGAGCGACGCCGTCACCGTGTGGTTATGTGTTGACCCGTAGGACGAAGTGGAACGGGCGTCCCATATCGTCGTACTGGGTCGGGCAGCCGGCCGGGACGATCACGTCCCAGTCGTGGATGAACCCGCCCGCCGCGTTGTAGGCGGCGAAGAGAAAGTGGTCGCCGCAGTAAAACGTAGCGGTGAACATTTCACCGGGGCGGAGGTAGATCGGATCGAGGGGGACCCTCGTTCCGTCCGGCATTACGTGTGTGACCTTGTAGGTCACGGCGTACTGCACGTTCTGGTTGATGAACGCCGCCTCGGCTCGGTAGTTTGAGCACTGCGGCTCGATGCGGCCGTTGGCGGAGTAACTGAACCCGAAGATCTTTCCACCTCCGGTGCAACCCGCGAGTTGCACGGCAGTCACAAAAACGATCGCGGCGAGGACCAGGCTTTTGAATGTGCGGAACATTTTGGAGCTCCTTTCTGCGCGGGGCGCAGAGCAAGGGAACTGTTCGGGCTTATACAGGACTGTACAAACCTAGTGAACAGAACACACTAGCACAGAACGCCCTTCCTGTCAAGGCAGAAACTTGGTATAATATTGCTGCGTTATGCCTGACCTGGATCAACGAGAGCAATTGGCGCCAAGCCCGGAAACCCTTCCGCCGGCTGCTGTTGAAGCAGAACTTGCCCAAGCTGAACGCCCGGAAATTCAGCCGGAACAATCAGCACCTGCGCCAGAAACAAATCGGGCCAGTGTTGTTGTACCAGTCATCTCCACGCCTGCCCCCGCACCGGTCGTGCCCGCCAAGTCGCCACTCATGCGTGAAATTGAGGATGTGCTGTCTGAGGACTTGCTTGATGTCTACACCTCAATGACGCCGGAGCAGCAGGCGAAATTTAAAATCAAGGGCGAGGAGACTGCCGGCAAGATCGCGCAAATGCTTGAAAGTGTGCGAGTGCAGTCGCAGCGCGTGTTGTCGCTCATCAAAGACTGGCTGAAAATCATTCCGGGCGTGAACCGATTTTTTCTGGAGCAGGAAGCAAAAATTAAAACCGACAAAATTCTGACGCTGGCAGAAACCAAAAAACCGCCGCAGCAATGAATCCACTTCTCCCCGCCACAGAAGCACAGTCGCTCACCTCGTCACCACTGTTCACCATTGTGGTCGTCATGGGCGGGGTGGCTGCGGTGTTCGCATTGGTCGTGGCGGTAACGCGGTGGGGAATTCGCCGTCGCAACCGTGTGCCCAATGCCATGCAGTACGCGGTGCTCTTGCTCACGGTGCCAAAGGAATCCGAAGAAGTTGATCAGCGAGAACGGGAAAAAGATTTTCGCGAACAGCTGGCTGTGGCCGAGACGCTCTATTTGAGTTTGGGCGGCATTAAGGCGCAGCGCTACGCCAATATCATCGTCAACGCCTGGAACAACTTTTGGTATGGCCGTGCCGACCACCTTGCGTTGGAAATTGTGGCGCAAGACGGCTTGATCAAATTTTATCTGGCGGTGCCGCGCCACTTGCAGCGCCTCGTTGAATTGCAAATTCACGCGCAGTATCCGCACGCGCACATTGAAGAAGTGCAAGACTACAATATTTTTCATGCTCGCGGCGCCATTCAGGTGGGGTCGTTTGCTCTGGCCAAGCGTTCACTCTTCCCGCTCCGCACGTACAAAAAACTCGACACTGACCCGCTCAGCGCCATCACCAACACGTTGTCCAAACTGCAGCCCGATGAGGGTGCAGCAATTCAGTTGATGATTCGCCCAACGCCTCAAGGGTGGCAGCGGGCCGCGCAGAAGATGGCGCTGGACATTCAGCACGGAAAAAAGGCAAGCCAGGCGCTTGGTGGATCAGCTGGTGGTTTTCGCGGTGCGTTGATGGGCGTGGCGAAAACAATACCCAGCTCACTCAAGAAGACGAGCGAAGAAGAAATGCGCGAGAAACAGTCTGGGCCGCGTTGGCTGACGCCAATGGAGCAGGAACTTGTGAAAGCGCTGGAAGAAAAAGCGTCCAAGTACGGCTTTGACGTCAACCTCCGCGTGGTCACGTCGAGTCCGCACGCTGAGCAGGCGCGGATGCACTTACTCAACATTACCAACGCATTTTCGCAGTACACCGCGCTGGAATCCGGGAATAGTTTTCGCCGCCGCCGAATTTACCGACGCGGTGCATTTACTCGCGATTTTATTTTCCGCCACTTCCGCGAGAGCGAGAAATTCATTTTGAATACCGAAGAAGTCACATCGCTCTACCACTTGCCGCTGCCCACCATGCAGACGCCGAACATTCTGTGGTTGCAGGCGCGCTCTGCTCCGCCGCCCGTCAATTTGCCGAGCGAGGGGATTACCTTGGGCACCAGCGTGTACCGCGGCGTCAAGCGTGCTGTGCGCATGAAGCAGGATGACCGCCGCCGTCACGTGTACATCATCGGGACCACCGGGTCAGGGAAATCCGTGCTCATGTCGGAAATGGTCAAACAGGACATTGCCAATGGTGAAGGCGTGGCCGTGGTTGATCCGCACGGTTCGCTGATTGAGGACATCCTCACCTCAATTCCAAAATCGCGCGCCGACGACGTGGTGATCTTCGACCCCTCGGACATTGACCGCCCGGTCGGCCTCAACATGCTCGAAGCCAATACGCCGGAAGAAACCGATTTTGCCGTGCAGGAAATGATCGCAATTTTCATGAAGCTGTTCCCGCCGGAAATGATCGGGCCGATGTTCGAGCACAACATGCGCAACGCCATGCTCACGCTCATGGCGGACAAAGAAAACCCCGGCACCATCGCCGAGATTCCGCGCATGTTCACGGACAAGGAATTCCAGCAGTACAAGGTGAGCAAGGTGACGGACCCGGTCGTGCGCGCGTTCTGGGAAAAAGAAATGGCCAAGACCACTGACTTCCACAAATCGGAAATGCTCGGCTACCTCATTTCCAAGGTCGGCCGGTTTGTAGAAAACTCCATGATGCGTAACATTATTGGCCAACCGCAGTCTGGCTTCAATGTGCGCGAGATTATGGACAAGGGCAAAATTTTGTTGGTGAATTTGTCCAAAGGCAAAACCGGCGAGGTGAACTCCAACCTGCTCGGTCTCATCATTGTATCCAAACTGCAGATGGCGGCGTTGGCACGGGCCGACATGGCAGAATCGCAGCGCCGTGATTTTTACCTGTACATCGACGAATTCCAAAATTTCATAACGGATTCCATTGCCACCATTTTGTCTGAAGCCCGGAAATACAAACTCGATCTCACCTTGGCCCACCAGTACCTGGGGCAGCTCAGCATAGGGCAAGACACCAAAATTCGCGACGCCGTGCTGGGCAACGTCGGTACGATGATCACCTTCCGCGTGGGCGTGGAAGATGCGGAAATTCTGTCCAAGCAGTACGCGCCAATTTTCACGCCGTTCGACCTGGTCAACATTCCGCGGTTCAACGCCTACTTCCGTTTGTTGATCGACAACACCGCGTCCAAGGGCTTCAACGTGGCCACGCAGCCGCCGAGCAATGGCCGACCGGAAATGTCTGCAGCGATCAAACAACTCTCGCGCCTGAAGTACGGCCGCGACCGTTCCACCATTGAAGGAGAAATTCTCGAACGGTCAAACCTGGGGGCAATCAGCGCCACGCCACTCCCAGAACCGCATGAACGTGTTTCCTAACACAACCATACGAGAGGAGGTGATAATCAATGTGTCCTGACGGCGAGTACGAGCCAGAACGAGTCTTCACAGACGAGCAACTTCGCTATCCTGATCCAGCGTCAGATATGGCGAAAAAGGAAAAGGAAAAGAAGACATTCGCCCCATTCCCGCCCGCACTCGTCGAGGCACTTTTAGAGAACGGCGAGTGGCACTTTCACGGCGTCTGCGGGCGAGACACACGTGGCCTGCCAACATTACCGAAGGGGTATCGGGTAAAGCCAAATGATGGCTCGTTCACGGCAGACGGCAAGTTGCGTTTCGGCTTTGATCGTCTTTGCGATACGCGCGAGATGACCGGTCAAGAAGTTCAGAAGTACAGGGAAGAGGGTCTTCTTCCACCGGACGTGAGTTGTGGTTGGATGTTCATGAATCCGGATGACGAGGAGCTCGAGGACGCCAAGCGCTGGTGATGCTCTTTTGGCAAGACTTTGATACACTGGGAGCCTATGACAGACTCCCTTTTCTTTTTGTTCATGCTCCTGGCGCTCGTGGTGGTGACGGGCACGGCGGCCATGGGTGCAATTTCAGCCGCGCCGTGGGTGCCGCTGCGCAAGCACGAAGTCCGGCGCATGCTCAAACTTGCCGAACTCAAGCCCGGCGAAACAGTCTATGACTTGGGCGCGGGGGACGGCCGGATTTTAGCAGTGGCCGCGCAAGAGTTTGGCGCCAAAGCAGTCGGCTGGGAAATTGCGCTGCTGCCGTACTTGGCCGCACGCATCCGGCTATGGCGCACCAACAACGCCGCCATCCGTTTTTCAAGTTTTTTCAAAACGGATTTTTCCAGCGCTGACGTCGTGGCCTGCTTCCTCACGCCCATGGCCATGGCCAAACTCCTGCCCAAACTCCAACGCGAACTCAAACCAGGCGCCCGTTTCGTAGCCTACGCCTTCCCGCTCCCGAACACCCAGGAAGACGCCCTCGACAAGCCCACGCAGCGCCAAACCCGCATTTTCCTGTACCGCAGCCCGCTCAAACCAGTCAACGATTGACGCCAAAAAAGCCCGTGCTACACTGGTAGTTCAAAAGAAAGGAAAAAAACCATGTCAGAAGAAACACTCCAAAAGATCAAGCGGGCCTTAGATTTGGTTGAGGTCAATCTCATTGAGGCGCGCCAGTTACTCGGCGAATTGCTGGGCCAGCCCGTACCAACGTCTGACGCCGCCGAAAAAGCGCGGACCGTGGGCACCATGCAAACCGTCGAAGAAGGTCGCGTCATTGAAGGCGTGTTTGACGGGCAGAACATGGTCGGCCCGGACGGCAAGCAATACTCGGTGCCGGCCAACTACGCGTCCAAGTCAAAGCTCGTCGAAGGCGACACCTTGAAGCTCACCATCACCGGCGATGGGTCATTCATCTACAAACAGATCGGGCCGGTTGACCGGCAACGTTTGGTCGGCTCGCTTGTACGCGATGACTTGACTAATGATTTCCGCGTGCTGGTGGACACGAAAATTTTCCGCGTGCTGCTGGCAAGCATTACCTACTTTAAAGGAGAGGCCGGCGACGAAGTCGTCATTCTCGTGCCACAAGTGGGCGAGTCAACCTGGGCCGCCGTGGAAAACATCATCCACCGTTCCGGCACGGTCGTCGTCGAATAACACCATGGCCCAAACGCTCTACCGCAAATATCGTCCGCAACAATTCAGCGACCTCGTCAACCAGAATCACATTCGGGCGGTGTTGGAGCATGAGTTGGCGAGCGGCGATATTGCGCACGCGTATTTGTTTACCGGTCCGCGCGGTGTGGGCAAGACCACGGTGGCGCGGTTGTTCGCCAAGTCAGTGAATTGTCTGCAACGCAAAGACCACGAGCCGTGCAACACGTGCGATTTGTGCGTGGCCATGAATGAAAACCGTTTGCTCGACGTGATTGAAATTGACGCTGCCTCGCACACGCAGGTTGATCACGTGCGCGAGCACATTATTCCCAACGCGCGCACCTCGCCCACGCAGGGCAAGTACAAAGTATTCATCATCGACGAGGTCCACATGCTGTCGACGTCGGCGTTCAACGCGCTGCTCAAAATTGTTGAAGAGCCGCCAGCCACTGTGATTTTCATTTTCGCCACGACCGAGGTTCACCGTGTGCCCGAGACGATTATTTCGCGCTGCCAGCGGTTTGATTTTAAAAAAGTGACCCCGCGAGATTTGGTGGGTAGGCTGGACACGCTGGCCCAACGCGAGAAGCGCTCGGTGGATGACGATGTCCTGGCCGCCATTGCGCGGTTGGCAGACGGTTCTGTGCGCGATGCTGAGAGTTTGCTCGGGCAGGTGTTGGGCTTGGGTGAGAAGAAAATCAGCTGGGACGTGGCGTCGCTCGTGTTGCCGCGTTCTGATTTAAAGGAAGTGTTGAGTTTTGCCGAGCACGTGTTTGCGCGGCGGTTGGTCGATGGGTTGGCGCTTGTGAATCGGTTGGTGGAAGAAGGCGTTGACATGGGATTTTTCGCCCGCGATCTGTTGGAGTTTTTGCGTTGGGCTTTGTTGCGTCAGGCTGGGTCTGGAGCCGAGCGGTTTTCCAGTATTGACCCGGATGCCGTGCCGCCCGCGCTCAGTGACTTGATCAGCCAAGCAACGCCCAAGCAAACCCTGGCGTTCATTGAGCAGTTCAGCATTGCGCAGCGTGATCTTCGCGACGCGCCGTTGCCGCAGTTTCCTTTTGAGTTGGCCTTACTTACGTTGTTCGCGGAAGAAACTGATGCAAGTCAGGCGGGCAAGACGCCCGTGCGACTCGTGCCGCCGCCCGAGCCCGAACCAAAACCAGCCGCCCCGGAGCCGACACCAACTCCAACACCACCACCAGCACCACCACCAACAAAAAA
>Ga0265292_1003050_pt1 | contig 10743 bp, 9 predicted proteins | sample Munlanlewell296A_FD_189080 | JGI IMG/M metagenome (GOLD analysis project Ga0265292, IMG submission 189080) | Leachate microbial communities from a municipal landfill in Southern Ontario, Canada - Leachate well 296A | ecosystem: Engineered > Solid waste > Landfill > Unclassified | place: Canada... | reverse complement strand
CGGCTGAATCCGGTCTGCAGTATGACGAGAGCTTTGTCCTTCATATGCTCGGAGAGCCATTGAGCGGAGACAACGTAAGGGATGGACCGTTCGGCAAAGAGGGAGGCAATGAACAGAAATAGTGCAAGGAATAAACGGTTGACGAATCGCATGTAATCTCCGGATGTTAGCGTTGTGTTTCAATAACACGAACCTACACAAATTCGCTCCGGGTTTCAACGAAGAGGAAAAATATTTAAGAACGTTCCAAAACTGAGTTTGGAAACGGGGTGAAATGCTTATAAAGTGCAAGATAATACCACAGCAGTTTTTTAGTAATCTGGTTTCTGTTCCACCTCCCTTTAATTCCCCTCCTCACAGAGCGGGGGATGAGTGACTGCAAAATATCAGAATGTTCTTGTATGGGGTGGTTGCTTATGCGACTTCATTTACTCGTGCCACAATAATCCCCGTCTGTCTGCTGTTTTTTGCGAGATAATCCTGCAGCGAACCTTCAGTGATCTGTACTTTTTTGCCGACATTTGGTGAATGCATGAAATGCAGTTTTCCGTCAATTTTTACCGCCACGCCTGTATGCGCAATGTCCATTCCGCCGATGTTTGATGTAATGCCGATCAGATCGCCGTTGTTCACATTATCTGCAAACATGTGTAAGTTTCCTTTCGGAAGAAAATAATCTTTCCGTGCATTGATCGTATCTTCTTGTGTTTTTACTTTCTTCCAGTTCTCTTCATTGGTCTTTAAATGTTTGTAGCTGTCGCGATGCGTCGTCATAAAATTGATCGGTTTCGGAATCTCGACAACATTTTTTTCGCCGAAGATATCTCTTGTTACAACTTTTACTATCCCTTTTTGTTCAGCGTTGAACCAGTAATCCGTTGTGTAATGGAGCCGGCTAGTGTATCCGTTAATCGTTCCATCCCGGTACCGTAAGAATTGCAGTTGCGTTAAATAATCAATGAATGTCATCTTCTTCATCTTAATACAGCGCGCCAGGGTGACACAGTTCTCGTAGAAGGTAACGCAATCCAGCGCGCGCATGTTTACAACTAACTGTTCATCGCCATCGGTATCCAGCACATTTGCGCCGTAATCCACACCGAGGAAGGTTTTGCCGATCGCCACAATCACATCGTTGATCGGTTTGTCCGTCAGAGACTGCGACAGGGCGAATTCGAATTTTATTTTACAGATCTGTTCGTCCGAGAGGTCTTGCATAAGCGCTCCAAAAAGTGATGTAGGGATGGCGGATGCGGCAGCAGCAAGGGAAGTGGAAGCGAGAAAGGATCGTCTGTTCATAAAAACCTCTAAACAGTTAGTAATTCAAAATTGAAATCGTTGATTAAAGAATTTTATATTTTCTATTATTCATTCTTCATTGCTATTAAAAAGCGGGTTCATTTCCCACCGGAGGCGCATATTCATCAAACGTCGGCATGGCCAGATTTTCGAAGCGGGCATACTGATTGATGAATGCTAACTCCACTTCGCCGATCGGTCCATTACGCTGTTTGCCGATAATAATTTCAGCAATACCTTCGGCGGAAGAACCGTCATCACGAGTGAGCCCGAACTTTTCAGGGCGATGAATAAAGAGCACTACGTCAGCGTCCTGTTCGATTGCGCCGGATTCGCGCAGGTTGGAAAGCATCGGGCGTTTATCGGAAGCCGTTTCCACCGCGCGGTTCAGCTGGGAGAGCGCAATAACTGGAATGTTGATTTCTTTCGCCAGCGCTTTCAGTGAGCGGGAGATTTGTGAAATTTCCTGTTCGCGGCTCTGCGCGTTTTTCGGTCCCGCCATCAACTGCAGGTAGTCGATGATAATCATGCTGATGTCATGTTCCGCTTTTAGACGGCGTGCTTTTGCACGCAATTCTAAGATGGAGAGGGCAGGAGTGTCATCAATAAAAATTTTTGCATTATACAGTTTGCCAATACGAGTGCTGAGATTGCGCCACTGTTCTTCCGGTAGTCTGCCGGTACGAACGCTCTGCGCATCCACCCGCGCTTCGGCGCAAATCAAACGCATCACCAGTTGCTGTGCGGACATTTCGAGTGAAAAGAAACCGATTGCTTTGCCGTGATCAATCGCAGCATTTCTTGCCAGCGATAGAACGAAGGCTGTTTTACCCATGGAAGGACGGGCAGCGACGATAATCATATCCGAGTTCTGGAATCCGCCGGTCAGGGAATCGAGGGCAGTGAATCCGGAAGGAACACCGGTGACGCCACTGTGTTTGCCGTGGATACTCTCGAGCATTTCCATAGTGGCAAACACCGCTTCTTTCATCGGCACGAACGTTTTTTTCATCCGCTTTTCGGAGATCTGAAAGATCTTATTCTCCGCTTCATCCAGCAGATCCAGTGCGTCATCCTGTTCGTTAAAAGCGCGGCTGGTGATTTCGGAGCTGGTGGAAATTAAACTCCGCAGGAGTGCTTTTTCTAGAACGATCTTTGCGTGAAATTCCACATTGGCGGCGGAGGTGACCCGCATTGTCAGTTCTGAAATGTACAGTGGACCGCCGATATGATCCAGTTTTCCCATACGGCGCAGTTCTTCCACCACCGTGATAGAATCTGCCGCTTCGTTTCGTTCGAACAGAGAAATAATCGCACTGAAAATTTCGATGTGCGCCGGTTTATAAAAAGCAGTTTCGTCAAGAATTTCGAGGGTATGGGAGATTGCTTCTTTTTCCAGCAACATTGCGCCGAGCACAGACATTTCCACCTCCATCGCTTGCGGAGGTACTCGCCCGGAAGATTGTTCAATAGTTTTTTCAGCCATAAAGATCAATTAATAATTAAGAATGTATAATGGTGAATGATGAATCAAACATTTTTCATTCACCATTATACATTGCTTATCGATTCATCGTATGCTTTTCTCAGTTTCTGAACATCTTCCCACGTCGGACGTTTCCAGTTCGGATTGCGCAGCAATGCGGCGGGGTGGTAGGTGACGTAGGTTGGCACGTTGTGGTAATTATGCACTGATGCGCGAAGACTAGTAAGCGACTCGTCCGTCTTCAACAATGTTTGCGCCGCGGTCAGACCAAGACAGAGAATAAATTTCGGTCTAATCAGTTCAATCTGTTTCCACAGATACGGTTCGCACTGTTCCACTTCGCCCGGATTGGGACGTCGGTTCTCCGGCGGACGGCATTTCAGAATATTGGCAATGTATACTTCTTCCCGTGTGAACTGCACCGCTTCGAGAATTTTGTTCAGCAGCTGACCCGCACGTCCCACGAACGGTTCGCCCTGTTTATCTTCATCCGCACCCGGAGCTTCGCCGATCACCAGCAGATCTGCATTCGTGTTACCGACGCCGAAGACGAACTTTGTTCTCGTTTTGCCAAGTCCGCATTTCATGCAATTGCAGATCTGTTTGTTCATAGCCGCAAGATCAGCCGCGGCATGCCATTTCTCTTTTTGATCGGCAGGCTGTTCTTCAATTCGAATTGGCTGAAGTGCGGTGGCAGGTACGGTTTTCTTTTTAACAGCCATAGATTCTTCAATTTTTCCGGTCGAATCGACCGATGATGTGTTGATTGCAACACGTTCACTGTACAATGTGTTTCCGTACATCGCCTGCTGCTGTTGTAAAAAGCGACGCGCCTGGATTAATACTGCTTCAATTTCTGATTCAGACATTACTGTGGGGATTATATTCTCTTTGTTGTCGTTATTCGGGCACTTTCTGAATGATCCAACCTTTTGAATTTTATTAAAGAGCTGTGTGATTACAGCATTTGTTTTACAGCGTTCAAGATTTCCACCGCGACATCGAACTTCGGCATTTTCGGAAGTTTTTTCACCGTTCCATTTGCATTGATCAGTGTAACGACATTTGTGTCATAACCGAACGTAGCGCCGGCATCTCTTGTGGAGTTTAACACGATGAGATCGAGATTCTTTTTTGATAATTTTTCTTTTGCGTGTTCCAGTTCGTTCGTCGTCTCCAGGGCAAATCCGATCAATCGCTGTTTTTTTGTCCGCTTTTCACCGAGCGTGCGCAGAATATCCGGAGTTGAACGGAGTTCCATCGTCATTGCCGCGTTCTGTTTTTTAATTTTCTGTTCTGCAGGCGTTGCTGGAGAATAATCCGCCACGGCGGCAGACATGATAAAAATATCCTGCTTCTTCATGTTAGCCATTACCGCATCGTACATCTGCTGCGCCGTATCTACGTTAATCCGTTGAACATTCTTCGGTGTTCCAAGGTGTACGGGTCCGCTGATGAGTGTAACATCTGCGCCCCGTAGTGCAGCGGCATTTGCCAAGGCAAATCCCATCGTGCCGGAGGAACGATTGCTGATAAACCGGACAGGATCGATCGGTTCGTGTGTCGGCCCGGCGGTGATTAATATTTTTTTCTTTTTCAAATCCAGCGGTGTTTTTTCAATCACACCGTCAACAAATTCCACAATTGTTTCAGGCTCCGCAAGACGTCCCATGCCAACCAGACCGCTCGCCAGTTCACCCGCTTCCGGGGAAATGATAAAATATCCTCGGGAGCGGAGTATGGAGATGTTTTCCCGCGTTGCCGCATTTTCCCACATATCTAGATCCATCGCTGGAGCAACAATCAACGGACAACGAAGTGCCAGAACGGTAGAGGAGAGAAAATCTTCTGCATACCCGTGAGCGATATGAGCGATGGTATTAGCAGTTGCCGGGGCGATCAACATCACATCTGCCCAAAGACCCAGATCGATATGTTGAATACCGAGATGTGTGGAAGTATTGCGGTTCTCCGGCCAGAGGGAGACGATTACATCCTCCTGGGAAAGCGTGGAAAACGTCAGTGGGGTGACAAATTCGGTCGCCGACCTGGTCATCATCACACGTACGTTTGCGCCGGCTTTTTTCAGAAGCCGAACAACGGTACACACTTTATAGACGGAAATTCCGCCGGTGACACCGAGAGCGATATTTTTGCCGGCTACCATGGGGGAAGGATAACCTTCCGAAGGTGCAACATCCTCGAAAGGTTGATCCAATTATTTCTTTACTTCGGGTTCTTTGTACCGATATTCCAATTGATCAGCCAACAGTTCCTCGATCGCCTCTTCGGTCGGTTTCGGGCGCGCTTCAAATTCCAGGCTGACCTTTAACTGATCGGGATTGGAGATCTCTTCGTCCATATCGTCGTTCGCATTCGGAAGAGCAACGAGGTTTTCAATGCGCTGCGAAAATTCCATTTTCGTCTCTTCGTTGATCTGTCGTGCACGTTTGGACATGACCACGATTGCTTCATACACGTTCGCTGCTTTTGATTCGAGTGTTTTGATCTCGAGTGTTTTAATTGCCATTGTGTTTGCCTCTGTGATGTTATGAAAAAATATGTTTCGTAATAATCGTATCAACTTCCGCGATCGCCAGTTCCAGCGCATCGTTTACCACAATTGCATCAAACTGTTTGCCCGTTTCCATTTCCATCGCTGCGCGCTGTAATCGGTTGCGCACTTTCTGTTCGTCTTCGGTGCCCCGGTTGCGCAGACGCTGCTCAAGTATTTCCAAACTCGGTGGCACGATAAAAATCAGTACGCTTTCATTCGGATACATTGCGCGGATGGAAAGAGCTCCTTTCACATCCACATCGAAAATCATCGAATGTCCTGTCTTCAACGCCCGGTCCACTTCACGCTTCAGCGTTCCGTAGTGATTGTCAAAAAAAAACTCATGCTCTACAAATCCGCCACTGGCGATCAGTGCTTCGAAGTCCTGTTTCGACAGGAAAAAATAATCTTTTCCGTTGGTTTCGCCGGGACGCATGGATCGCGTGGTTGCCGAAACGGAGAATTCAATCTCCGAGTATTTCTTCAGCAGCGGTTTAATGACGGATGTTTTCCCGCCGCCGCTGGGTGCCGCAAATGCAAAAAGTTTCGGATTTTTCATGAAAAACAGTGTCGCTCATCGACTCCGCTCAGTGTGACACGCTGTAACGGGATTCTTTATACGTAATGTTCATCGAAAACGGTTATTCGATATTCTGGAGCTGTTCGCGGATCTTTTCTAGTTCTTCCTTAATGCCTACGACGATATGAGCGATTTCCACATCATTGCATTTTGATCCTATAGTGTTCGCTTCGCGTCCCATTTCCTGAATCAGGAAGTTCAGCTTACGTCCTTCGGATTCCTTCGACTGGAGCGCTTCAAGAAAAAATTTGTTGTGGCTACGGAAACGTACGCACTCTTCGGTGACGTCCAATTTTTCCGAAAGGATTGCGATCTCCAGTTCCAACCGTTGTGTATTGATGATCCCTTTGTCTTCCACCAACTGTGCGATTTTTTCGTTCAGTCGTTTTCGTTCTTCGGGGATCCTTTTTTTAGACAGTTGTTCTACTGTGTCGATGCTTTTGTTGATCTTTTGAATCCGTTCCTTCGAATCACGCGATAGTTCCGCCCCTTCTTTTTCCCGCATCTTCTTCAATCCGTCTATCGCTTTTGTCAGCGCCTGTCGGAACACATTCCATTCTGTTTCATCTTCAATCACTTCTTTCGTTTCAAAAATTTCGGAGAAGTGGAGCAGATGTTCCAGTTTTACCGATTCTTTAATCTTTGTTGTCTTTCGTAATTGTTCCAGCACGGAGTGAATCTCTTTTGCACGTTTCTTATTTATAGAGATCGACAACTCGCCTTCACTCTCATCTTCTTTCGTTGCGCTCAGGGAAATTTTTCCCCGTGCAATCTTGGACTTGACGATCTCTTTAATCTCATTTTCGCGTTGTGAAATTACCTTTGGTGCACGGGTGGAGATTTCCAAAAAGCGGTTGTTCACACTACGTAATTCTACGGTAAAGGTGACCCCTTTTGCAGAGGCTTCCCCTGAACCGAATCCGGTCATGCTTTCGATCATAAAGTTTGGCGAAATTCTAAAAGTTCCCAAGACCTCAGGAACTTGTTCGTTCATCTGACAAAAAAACCTTTGGAGAAGTACCCCCCAAAGGTCGAGATTTTCCATACAAAAATACGAAAATTCAAAGGGGCAGACAAGAAAAACCTTTCCACCGTCATCCACACGTTATCCACACCAGTTTGGGCATAATCATTTGGAATATGGGCATATTTTGGGGATATTTCTGTCGGGTTGATAACTCGGAATCTGCAAAGAGTTATACAATAAGGGCTTACCTTCACAGGGATGATGTAAGGGCGTTTTACGAAGAACGGCAGGTGTGCGCCACCTTCCTTCCGGCACTCCCAATGCCGTAAGTAAAAAAGAGAAACATCTGAAAAACAGGTTATTCTTTGTTATTCTAAGCACATTCGTTTCACTAAGTATAAACGTCGCGAAGAATCTTGTTCTACCCATCGAAAGGGAAAACGAGATTCCCCGACTGATCGCCGGCGGGTAGGCTCGTTTCTCCCTTTCACCAACGGTGCTCCTTTGGGACCGGCAGGCAATTCTCGGAATGACATTGAGATGAGATTTATCAGATGTTTCTGAGAGTAAAATATTGTGATTTATTCGTTTTTCAAAAAACGTCATAAGTTGTATATTATACGATGTGCAATAAGAGAATAATTTTTTGTTCGGTAATGATGCTAAGTTTGTTGGTGTCGATGACGTATGCTCAATTTCCCGTTCAGTTATGGCACCAAAAACCGGGAAGCAACATCGGGGCTGCGATGAATCTTGCTGTTGATGTTCAGGGAAGAATATTTGCCGCTGTCTACAATGATGGGATTTATCGGTCCTCCGATACGGGGAAAACGTGGCAACAGGTTGCGCCGTTTACTGATGGAGTCTGGTCGTTTGCAGTGAGACCGGGCGGCGACATGATTGCTTCGCTCTGGTCCCGGGGTGTGTTCCGTTCCACGAATGCCGGCGATACATGGATTGTTGTACCGTCCAACAAACTGTACGCCGATCTACGCGCCGTCAATGCGAATGGGCATATTTTTATTGAAGCGGAGGGAAGACTGCTGCGTTCCACCGATACAGGGATATCCTGGATTTCCGTACCGATCGGCGCCGGAGTGATTGCGAGGAACGGAGAAACCATTGTCGCTGCAAAAGGAGCGATGGTGTTCCGCTCAACGGATAATGGTGTTCAATGGTCGTATCATTCCACGCTGTCGTCGCCTGTGTATGCGTTGAATATTTCTCCGCTGGGAAAAATTACCGCGGGGACGTACCATCATGAAAACGATTTATCAGCTTCCATTTTTTCCTATCATGAAGAATCGAACACATGGAACGGCGCCGGTCCTCCTTCCACTATTAACATGCTGCTTCGCCGCAACGATGGAACGCTCTTTGCCGCGACGCACGACAGTGGTTTTTATTCTTCGCCGGATAACGGGGCACACTGGAGACAAATAAATTACGGGTTAACCGTGACAAAGATTTATTCTCTTGCATTGTTCGCCGATACGATGATTATTGCGGGAACCCTCGACGGTATTTTTATGACAAACAATCTTTCAAAGATTCTTGCCATTACTTCAGAAGATCCGGAAAAAGGAACGATCGCACACTATTTTCAACTGAAACAAAATTATCCCAATCCTTTCAATCCTTCTACCACCATTTCGTATACGATCGCGGTCGGTGGACACGTAACATTGACTGTTACAGATCTGCTGGGCAGAATATCCGCTATGCCGGTGGATCAGTGGCAGAATGCAGGCGAACATTCGGTGCAAGTGCACTCCGATGATCTTTTCAGCGGAATGTACTACTACACGCTCCGAATCGGGACGCACACAGCAACGAAAAAAATGCTGTTGCTGCGCTGACCAATAACCTTTTCACCGTGACACTAATTTGAATCTTGATAAGCGTGCATTGGTTTTGTATGTTATCAAGAAAAGTATCACGCTCTTCATTGATTGTCCACATTTGTGAGGCTTCAATATGGAACTACAATTTCTCGGCGCCGCACGCACTGTCACCGGTTCTATGCATCTGCTCCGCGTCAACGGAAAACAAATCCTGCTCGATTGCGGGATGTTTCAAGGACGTCGCGCAGAAACGTACGAGCGTAATAAACACTTTCCGTTCGATCCGTCGACGATCGATGCGGTCGTTCTTTCGCACGCGCATATCGATCATGCTGGAAACTTGCCCAACCTTGTAAAGAACGGATTCAGCGGAAATATTTATTGCACTCCGGCAACGGCGGATCTGTGCCGCATTATGCTGATGGACAGCGGCCATATTCAGGAGAAGGATGTGGAGTTTGTAAACAAACGCCGGGCAAAGAAGAAATTATCCCCGATCGATCCGTTGTATACAACGGAAGATGTTGAACCGATGCTGGAACTGCTAGTGGAAATTCCATACCGGACGGATTTTGAAGTATCGGACGGTATCAGTGGAAAATATTTCGACGCAGGTCATATCCTTGGATCCGCATCGGTCCGTCTGGCCATTGACGAGCGTGAAAAAAAATTATTTTATTTGGGATTTACCGGCGATGTGGGGAGACCGAATTTGCCGATCCTGAAAGACCCGGAGTATATGGGAAATGTTTCCGCGCTGATCTGCGAAAGCACATACGGGGGCAAACTCCATGCGCCGGCGGAAGAATCATCGAAACAATTATTGGAAGTTGTGCGGCGGACAATGGATCGGGGTGGAAAAATTATTGTGCCGTCATTCAGTGTTGGCAGAACGCAAGACCTGGTCTACCAGCTGAACAATCTAAAAAACGAAGGACTGTTACCCGATATTCCTGTCTTTGTGGATAGTCCTCTGTCGATGAAAGCGACCGAAATTTTCCGGAAGCATCCAGAATGTTTTGACGACGAGACGAATGAAATTCTTAAAAGCGACGACGATGTGTTCGGATTTGAACGGCTTCATTTCATCCGCGATGCGGAAGAATCGAAAGGATTGAACGAAAAGAGAGAATCATGCATGATCATCGCAGCGTCGGGAATGTGCGAGGCAGGACGGATTGTGCATCATCTGAACAACAATGTGGAAAATCCGAACAACACGGTGATGATTGTCGGGTATCAGGCAGAACATACGCTGGGAAGGAAAATTGTAGACAGGAACCCGGAGATTTCGATCTTCGGAGAAGTAAAAAAACTGAATTGTGAAGTCGTAGTGATGAACTCGTTCAGCGCACACGCAGACAATAATGAATTGCTTGGGTATATGAAACCGTTTGACAAGTCGCAATTAAAGAATATTTTTCTTGTTCACGGCGATCTGGAGAGGGCGGAACGGTATGCGACATCGTTACAGGAACAGAAGTTCCGGCAGATTGATATACCGGAGCGGTTGCAGAAGTTTGAGTTGTAAGAAGAATATTTGTAACTACTCGGTGATGGTAACAATCAATATACTATCCTCGACATTCTGAACGAGTTCTGCTGTTATATAGCAGAATGAAGCAAAGAATCCGATACGGAGAGTAACAAATTCGATGATGTGTAATACAGATTCTGTGTTGCCTACCCGCCTGTGTCGGTCATCCGTGCGCTCAGCATAACCAATATATTTAGCCTAATAAAATTTACACTGAGTAGTTACGAATATTTTATCAATACTTGAATCGAGTTATTCTACATTCAGACGATGATGAATTGTCGAACGGGTTTTAGAATGACGATGTCTCAAAATTGTTTAGAACACTCCTGCTAAGGCGAGGCGGATGGTGGATTATCGTTTGATAGCCTTTTCGTAGATCGCGATCCATTCTTTTGCAGAAATTTTCCTCGCCAGTTCACCGATAAGTTTAAAGGGAATCAGTTCCGGTTTTTTGAAACGGAGACATCCTT
>Ga0265292_1003049_pt1 | contig 10744 bp, 3 predicted proteins | sample Munlanlewell296A_FD_189080 | JGI IMG/M metagenome (GOLD analysis project Ga0265292, IMG submission 189080) | Leachate microbial communities from a municipal landfill in Southern Ontario, Canada - Leachate well 296A | ecosystem: Engineered > Solid waste > Landfill > Unclassified | place: Canada... | reverse complement strand
ATCGAAGGAAACACACGGGATAATCACATTGTGATTTCATACTCCTTCTCCCGCTCCGGGATTTCGACTGCCACGTGTTTTGCGGCTGCCGTCCTCTCTGCGAGGGTGCGCATCCCTTGTTCTTCCCCGTGCACGATGAAGAGTCCCCGAAGTCCCTGAACCGACTGGATGAAACGATCGAGATCGTTCATGTCCGCATGTCCCGAGTAGGCGTTGATGGATTGGATCTCCGCTTTCTTTCGCACCGGTTCATCGAAGATCTTCACTTCCGTGATCTTGGGGTCCAGCACCCTCCGCCCAAGCGTGTTCTCCGCCATGTATCCAACGGCCAGCACCGTGTTCCGGGGATCTCCGAGCTCGTTTCTCAGGTGATGCCGGATCCTTCCCGCCTCGCACATCCCCGAACCCGCCATGATCACGATCGGTCCCCTCGCTCCGTTGAGCTCCTTGCTCTGCTCCACCGTCTCCGTGTAGCTCACGAGCGAGAACTGGAAGGGACTATGAGCCTTTTTGAGAAAACGATCGTACATGTCCTGGTCATAGCACTCGGGGTGTTTCCTGAAGATCTCGGTGACCCGAGACGCGAGCGGGGAGTCGATGACGATGGGGATCGCCGGTATCTGCCGTTCGTCCCAGAGCACATGGAGGTCGTAGACGATTTCCTGCGTGCGTTCCAGCGAGAACGCCGGAATGAGGACTTTCCCCCCGCGCGCCGCGGTGCGGACGATGACCTCGCGGAGCTTGTCACGCGCGGTCACGATGTCCTCATGCCGGCGATCGCCGTAGGTGCTCTCGCAGAGGAGATAATCAACCGACGGCATCGCCTCGGGGTCGCGGATGATGGGCAGGGTGTTCCGCCCGATGTCGCCGGAGAACCCGATGCGGACTATTTTCCCTCCCGCTTCGATCTCGAGATACAACATCGCGGAACCGAGGATGTGGCCCGCCTCCAGCAAGGTACACGTCACTCCCGGGATCACCTGAAAACGTTCGCCGTAGTTCTTCCCGACGAAGAGCTTCATGCATTCCTTCGCATCGCTCTGCGTGTAGAGAGGCCCAGCGGACGGCATCATGGATCCCGTCAGGTGTTTGCGGAAATACTCCTCGTCTTTTTCCTGGATATAGGCGGAATCCTGAAGCATGACTTCCGTTAAGTCCTGCGTTGCGTACGTACAGAATATCGGCCCGGCGAAGCCCTTCTTATAGAGCAGAGGGATGCGCCCGGCATGATCCATGTGCGCATGACTCAGGATGACGGCATCGATGTCCTTCTTCGGATCGAAGCCGAAGGCGGCATTTTTCTCCGCGGTTTCGCGTCTCCTGCCCTGGAAGAGGCCACAGTCCAAAAGAATGCGCTTCTCACCAATGCGAATCTCATGACAACTCCCTGTGACTTCGCGCGCGGCCCCGTGGGAGATGAGCTTGATATCCATTCTATTATTATAGCCCAACTGCATGTAAGAGCGCCACTTTTTCGGCTTCTAAAAGGGCTCGAAGAGCTCCCGGTTTCAGACGTTCATCATTCAATGTCATAATCCTTATACGTTGAAGAGACTTTACAGTGTACCCGAAGTGTTGGCACATCCTCCGAATCTGACGGTTCTTTCCCTCCGTCAGGACGATCCGAACCCTGGTTGGAGCGATTTTATTAACTTTTAGCGGTTTGGTCATATAACCGTCCATTTCAAATCCCTTTTCAATATTTTTGCAGACCATAGGGCTGATCGAGCGATCCAAAATCACCTCATACTCTTTGTCATGATCGAATTTTGGATGGGTCAAGCGGTAAGCAAGCACGCCGTCGTTCGTAAAAAGAAGCAACCCCGAAGAATCCTTGTCCAGCCGGCCGATGGGGAAGATCTTCCCTCGCAAATGCGGAGGGAGATGATCCCTCACGGAAGAAGCCGACCCGGCTTCGCCTGAAGGCTTCGCCGAGGCGAGGGAAACCGAAGAGCCCGAAGAGTCCGAGGATATGAATGTTTTTCCTCGGTTTCGTCGGTTTCCTCGGACTCCTTGGTTTCTTTCAACGTTCGTCGTCTCCACCCCCACCGGCTTGTTCATCACGTAATAGAGCATCTCTTTGCGATCCTGGACCACTTTGCCGTCCACTTCGATCCGGTCGGTTGCAGAGTCGGCCTTCTGGCCCAACACAGCCGTTTTTCCATTAACCTTCACCAAACCCCGAAGGAGGTATTCCTCAGCTTTGCGACGCGAGCAAATTCCTCTCGCTGACAAAATCTTCTGAATCCTCTCTTGCATGTGATTAGCATAGCGTCGCCCTGAGCAGAGTCGAAGGGCGGCGGGAGCAAATGCTACGAGCCGAGAGAATCTTCTGCAATCTTTCTTGCATGAGTATCAGAGTAGCGCAGTTCCTTTCAGCACTCTGTCTTGGCACCGATCTACTCTCGCATGGCGTTCGCCATACTACCATCGACGCGCCCGAGCTTAACTGCCGTGTTCGGAATGGGAACGGGTGTTTCCCCGGGGCTATAGGCACCAAGACGGAATGCTGATGAGGAAAGAACGAAGATTTCTGCTGTTAAGCATAACTCTTACGGGTAGCTGGTAGCTAGTAGTTAGTAGCTAGGAATATGCATTCCCCCAGCTACCAGCTACCAACTACTAGCTACTTCAAGAGATTATCTCAACAAAGAACAATACGTGGAGATGGAATTGCTTCCACCATGCCCACGTATTGCCCGCGAATGAAACATGAACAGCACAGAACAAACATACATGTTCAATCTCCCGTTAGTACTACTCGGCTGAGCACGTTACCGTGCGTACACCTGTAGCCTATCTACCTGGTAATCTTCCAGGGGGATTATGGGGACAATTGATCTTGGGATGGGCTTCCCACTTAGATGCTTTCAGCGGTTATCCCTACCGAACATAGCTACCCTGCAATGCCGCTGACGCGACAACAGGCACACCAGAGGTTCGTTCACTCCGGTCCTCTCGTACTAGGAGCAAGTTCCCTCAATTGTCTAAACGATCACGGAGGATAGAGGCCAAACTGTCTCACGACGTTCTGAACCCAGCTCGCGTACCGCTTTAATTGGCGAACAGCCAAACCCTTGGGACCTTCTCCAGCCCCAGGATGCGATGAGCCGACATCGAGGTGCCAAACCGGTTCGTCGCTATGGGCGCTTGGAACCGATCAGCCTGTTATCCCTAGAGTAACTTTTATCCGTTGAGCGACAACCCACCCACGTGGTAAGAGCATAGTAATATGCTCGGTTGCCGGATCACTATCACCAGCTTTCGCTTCTGATCGACATGTCCGTCTCACAGTCAGGCCCACTTGTGCGATTACACGACCGCGCCGATTTCCATCCGGCGCTAGTGGACCATTGCGCGCCTCCGTTACTTTTTAGGAGGCAACCGCCCCAGTTAAACTGCCCAGCAAGCAATGTCCCTGTGGTGGTAGAAAAACTCGTATCAATGGTTGGCGGGAGAATCCTTTTGCGATTGTTAAATTGCTAAATTGTTAAATTGTTGACAGGCAAGGACTTGCGTTTCGCTTGCGAACAATTTAGCAATATAACAATTTAACAATTTCGCGGAAGTGATACTTCATCAACCTTAATTACAAATACTTCTAACACCACAGGTGAGTGACATCGGAACACGAGGGTGGTATCTCAACGGCCCCTCCACGAGAGCCAAAGCTCCCGTCTCAAAGGGTCCCACCTATCCTGCGCACGCGATCCAAGGCCACAATGCCAGCCTACAGTAAAGCTTCATAGGGTCTTTTCGTCCTACCGTGATTCACCCGGCATTTTTACCGGGTCTGCAATTTCACCGGGCCTTGCGTCGAGACAGTGCCCCCACCGTGATACCATTCGTGCGGGTCGGAACTTCACAAGTGTGATTTTCCCTCCGGTGGTTAATCGGAGACCCCGGCTAAATACCGGGGCGCACATACCTACTCACTCGAGTAACGCGTGTTTTTTATTTGCGCTGCAATTTCGCGCACCCTGCATCGCTGCAGGGATCGGACTATATCATCTTCGATGAAGCTATTAGCTTTTGGCTTGTAGCTATTAGCTAATTGCCAAATGCCAATTGCTCATCGAGCGTCGCGTGTAGTCTCTGAGGAATCCTTAATTATACTTATACTTATCAATAAGTGCCCTGAACTTCTCCATAGTTAACTCTACAATGTTCAATATTTCAGGGGTTTCACTCATTTGTGCACTTGTGGGTACTCCATTTTCCACCAAACATTGACAGAGCTTTTCCCGAAGCTCTTCAAGTAACTGGCAAACCTCAGCCTGATCAATGCCGCTTTGGAGAGCCTTTACTACGAGTACTCCTAGCTGTTTGTTATAAGACATAAATTAAGGTTTCCTGCTGATTGTCCGTTGCCGTGTACCGACGCGAAGCGTCTGGTACTGCGGCGCAGGAGTCACATTTTTACATTGACAACTTAATTTGTCAAGTAGTGCTCCATTCTCGGATGTTCCAGCATATAGCGACGTTTTTCACTGCGTTCGTATCACGTACTTTCTTCTGTCTCTTTAAAATTTGTTAAGGAATTGAAACTGATTACCATTAAAACATTTTAGAAATTTCCTCAGTGTTCGCGATTGCTCGCGATTCGGGCAAGTTCTTTTCGACCACCCGACAAGGAATTTCGCTACCTTAGGACCGTTCAAATGTTCCCCCGCTGCTGCGGGGTCTCAAGCTCTATTAGGAAGAGCGTGATGCTCATGGTCGCCCATGAGATCGGACTATATCTTCACCCCCTCGACTTCGCTCGGGGTGTCTGACGTATAGTCTCTGAGGATTCTTTCAAAACCTATCCAGTATTTGCTGCTCCGAGTACTTTCTCTTCCCGCCTCCATTCATGTCTCTCCGGAAGTGAAGAATTTCCTGAATGCCTCCAAATGAATGTTGTTTTCCGGTTCTCAGCATCTCAACAATCGTGCAGAACGTTTGAAAATCCTTCTGTTTCTTCTGCGATCGAAATTGAAAGTGTTGAAAGAAAGGAATAATGCACCGGATCAAATCATTCAGAGTATTCACTTCAAAGTACCAAATCCCATCCGGACGTGACCGAAGTGTGCCGCATCGAAATGTCTGTCGGCAAAGCTCCAGTATCGGACGTTCCTTTTGGGAAATATTGAAACAAGCAGATACCTTCCATGGAATTCGATAATCATTCCTTGGTCGGAATGAAAAATTGAAACTCCCTTCGCCATCCGAGAACCCGGCAATGTAATTGCCAAGATCGGACGGAATGATAGCTATCAAAAGTCTTTCCTGCTGATTGTCTGCACTGGAGAGATTTTCACTCATGTGTACGATTGTACACCCTAAGTACTCCCAGATACAACAGAGTTTCCAGCAATTAGTCAGATTTATTAACGTAACTACAATTGGTCCGTTCTATAGTTACGGCCGGCGTTCGCTAGGGCTTAGATCGGAGGCATACACCCCCTCACGTGACCTTCTAGCACTGGCCAGGCATCAGCCCCTATACATTGCCTTACGGCTTCGCAGGGACCTGTGTTTTTGGTAAACAGTCGCAGGGGCTCTTTCGCTGCGGCCCCGCGGCGCTTGCGCGTGCGGGGCAGTCCTTATCCCGAAGTTACGGACGCTATTTTGCAGAGTTCCTTAACGCAAGTTGTCCCGATCGCCTTGGTCTACTCGACCATCCCACCAGTGTTGGTTTGCGGTACGGTCTCATACGCCCCTCAGAGCGACGGTTTTCTTGGGAGCTGAAACAGTCGGACGCAGCCCCGCAGAGCGGGGGTGATTGGTTGGCACTCGACTCAAGCCGGGGATTTGCCTCCGGCTCTCAACGTTTCGTGCTTTCCACGTCCAGTCAATATAGACGCTCCGGTGTTCCGTCTCCGTCACGCCTCTCTTGGGTTGAAGGAATCCTTCCCGACCGACATGACCCCGCTTGCGCGGGGCCAGAGGCCAGCCAGGCTATCAACCTTCTCCCCTTGGCGGTGCGTACGAGGTGCAGGAATGTTGACCTGCTGCCCATCGGCTACGCTTTTCAGCCTCGCCTTAGGACCGACTAACCCCACGCCGATCGACGTTGCGTGGGAAACCTTGGGAATTCGGCGGGCAGGGTTTTCACCTGCCTTGTGGTTACTCATGCCAACAGTCTCACTTCTATCCGCTCCACCCGGCCTTACAACCGAGCTTCACTGCTGAATAGAACGCTCCTCTACTGCTCGTGGAGCTGCTTTTGGCTTCGATTGAGATACTGGCTGCCAAAGATACAACTGAGAATGTTAAATTGCTAAATTGCTAAATTGTTGACAGGCAAGAACGCGTGTTTCGCTTGCGAACAATTTAACAATTTAACAATTTAACAATTCCCTGTGAGATCTTTTACAAAATTTATCTCAAGGAAACCATAAGTAGCTCCACGAACTCGCTGCGTCGGTTACCGGTTTAATCCCGTAAATTTTCGGCGCATCGTCGCAATCGACCAGTGAGCTGTTACGCTTTCTTTAAAGGGTGGCTGCTTCTAAGCAAACCTCCTGGTTGTCCATGCGATGACACTTCCTTTGAAATACTTAACCGGTATTAGGGACCTTAGCAAACGATCTGGGCTGTTGCCCTCTCGACGATGGCACTTCGCTGTCACCGTCTCACTCCCATGACTCTAAGAGCAGGTATTCGGAGTTTGTCAGGACTCGGTAGGCGTAAAACACCCCCTCGTCTAAACAGTAGCTCTACCCCCTGCTGTATATCATGAGGCTGTTCCAAAAAACATTTCGAGGAGAACCAGCTATCTCCGGGTTCGATAAGCTTTTCACTCCAACCCACAAGTCATCCCAATGTCTTGCGATACATTATGGTTCGGACCTCCATCCACCTTTCGGCGGACTTCATCCTGCTCATGGGTAGCTCACCCGGTTTCGGGTCTTGTCCCAGCGATAAACGCCTTATTAAGACTCGCTTTCGCTCCGGCTTCGGCTATAGCTGCCTTAGCCACACCGCTGAGAACAAAGTCGTTGGCTCATTAGGCAAAAGGAATGCCGTCACCCCGCTTGCGCGGGGCTCCGACTCGTTGTTCGCATCACATTTCAGAGACTATTTCATCCCCCTTTCGGGGTGCTTTTCACCTTTCCCTCACGGTACTATCCGCTATTGATCTCTCTATCTGTTTAGCCTTGGATGGTGGTCCACCCGGATTCGGGCCGGATTACACGTGTCCGACCTTACTCAGGAATCCTCCACCGTGCGCTCGCGTTTCGGCTACTGGGCTCTCACCGTCTATGGCCGCCCGTTCCAGGGCGTTCGCCTACGTTCGCACAATCGGTTCATGAAGGTCCTACAACCCCCCGCTTGCGCGGGGTTTGGGCTATTCCCGGTTCGCTCGCCACTACTACGGGAATCTCTGATTTGATTTCTTTTCCCCCGCTACTGAGATGTTTCAGTTCGCAGAGTATACCTCTCGGTGTCGCTTCTGGATTCGGGAACGGTGGTGGTAGCTTCACTTGCGACAGTGAAGTAGCGGGTAGCACGTAGCGGGTAGCAAGGGACGATGTTTTCCCAGCTACTGACTACTTACTACTTGCTACCTCTCCGACACAATTGAAACAACTACTACCGTCATGGAATCCACAAGTGACACCGAGTCTGGGACCATTCCGTCCCAGGGGTTTCCCCATTCGGAAATCTTCGGCTGATAGCGCCTGCCTAGCGGCTGACCGAAGCATATCGCAGCTGGCCACGTCCTTCATCGGAATAGAGAGTCGAGGCATCCGTGTGATGCGTTGAGTAACATGTATATTCGAGACCCCGCTTGCGCGGGGTGAAATTGTGCTGTTCACGTACCATTTCGCGGGCAGTACGTAGACACGTCCTGCACACGTCAGGTCATGAACAATTATTGAATCATTCTTCTTTGGCCGATGCTGCCAAGGAACTTGGTGGCGGGAGGAGACACCCGAGCAAAAAAAACGGGTGGCTCGCGCGCACCCGTAGGACCAGGACTCCTGATTAAAGAAGCTGATGCTACGGGTACGTGCTTGGAAAATGCATAGGTGCCAAAGGATTTTACTCAGCTTACGGAGAGGGTCAAGGAAAAAAGCCTTCAATTCCTACTTGTCATCATCACTCTCCACCGCCTCCTTGAGCTCTTCTTTCTGGGTTACTCCCGAGGCTTCGCCGGGCTCGCCTTCCTCGATACCCTTCTTGATCTCATCCTCGCCCTCCAAAACTGCCTCCAGGTCGCTGATTTTATCGGTGGTCGGAATGAGCTCCTCGCTCTCCTGCTCCTCGTCGAAGCGTGTCTTCAGCTTGATGACTTCGGCCTCACCCTCATCGAGCTTCACGATGGGTGCATCGCTGGGGACTTCGTCACTGAACTTCAGAAGATCGACCTTGAGACCGAGTGCCTGAAGCTCCTTCACGAGCACGTTGAAGGATTCGGGCGTCGAAGGCTTCCGGATGGGCTCTCCCTTCACGATGGATTCGTAGGCCTTCGACCGGCCAACGACATCATCGGACTTGATGGTGAGCATTTCCTGCAATGTATGTGCGGCGCCGTAGGCCTCGAGCGCCCAGACCTCCATTTCCCCGAAACGCTGGCCGCCATGCTGCGCCTTGCCGCCGAGCGGCTGCTGGGTGACGAGGGAGTACGGCCCGACGCTGCGCGCGTGAATCTTGTCCTCCACGAGGTGCAGGAGCTTGAGCATGTAGACGTTTCCGACGGTCGAAATGCTGGCAAATGGCTCGCCTGTACGACCGTCGAAGAGCTGGATCTTGCCCGTCTCGGGGAGGTTCGCGAGCTTCAGGAACTTGATGATCTGTCCAGTGGAGATCCCATTGAGCGCCGGCGTGGCGATGCGGATGCCGAGCACCTGACATGCCCATCCCAAATGCGCCTCCAGGATTTGGCCGATATTCATGCGGGAGCTCACGCCGAGCGGGTTCAAGACGATGTCGACGTAGCGCCCGTCGGCGAGGAAGGGCATGTCCTCCTTCGGAAGGATTTTCGCGATGACGCCCTTGTTCCCGTGACGGCCGGCCATCTTGTCCCCGACCTGAACCTTCCGCGTCTGCGCGACGAAAATCTTGATCTGCTTGATGACGCCCGTCGGCAGCTCGTCCCCCTCCGCGCGATCGAAAATATGTACGTCCACCACCTTGCCGCCTGCGCCTCCCGGGAGACGCAGGGAACTGTCTTTCACATCCTTCGCCTTGTCACCGAAGATGGCCTGGAGAATGCGCTCCTCCGGGGTGAGCTCGGTCTCGCCTTTCGGCGTGATCTTCCCTACCAGAATATCTCCCTCGTGCACTGTGGCTCCGATCCGGACGACGCCGTCCGCATCGAGATCCTTGAGCTTGCCCTCGCCGACATTCGGGATGTCTCGGGTGACCGTCTCGGACCCGAGCTTCGTGTCGCGGACATCCGTGATGTAGGACTCGATGTGGATGGAATCGTAGAGCCCATGCTCCACGATGCGATCGGAGATGATGATGGCATCCTCGAAGTTATACCCGCCCCACGGCATGTACGCGACGAGGAGATTCTGGCCGAGAGCGAGCTCCCCGCCGTCAACCGCCGACCCATCCGCGAGCACATCGCCGGCCTTTACCTTCTGTCCCATCTCGATGCGCGGACGCATGTGGAGACATGTCCCCTGGTTGCTGCGCGTGAAGTTGTCGAGCTGATGCGTGACGCGCTTGCCAGAGTGGTACAGGACCGTCACCTCCCGCGCATCTACCGCCAGGATTTCCCCGTCTTCCTGCGAGAGGAGCACATGCCCCGAAGCACGTGCAGCCACGCTCTCCATACCCGTTCCGATGAGCGGCGCAGCAGGCCGGACGAGCGGCACCGCCTGCCGCTGCATGTTCGTGCCCATGGAAGCGCGCGTGTTGTCGTCGTGCTCGAGGAAGGGGATGAGCGAGGTGGATACGGAGAGGATCTGCTTGGGAGAGATGTCTGCATGCGTCACGTCGCGCACGTGCGCCAGCACGGGCTCGCCGTGCTTGCGTGCGTGAACGCGCGTCTGCACGAACTCATTCTTCTCACTCAGCTGGCTATTGGCCTCCGCGATGGTGAGGTGACGCTCGCGATCCGCGTCGATGTACTGCTCCTTCGCAATCACGTACGCACGCACGGGAACTTCCGTCAGCCCCTGGCGCCTGAGGAGCGCTGTCACTTTCGCCGCGAGCTGCTTCGTCTCGATCTTGTCGCCCTCCTTCACGATCACCGTGCGCCCGTCGCGCAGCGTGGTGTCGATGGTGCGCCCGACGAGCGCATCCGGATCCATCTTCACCGTGTGCCGGACTTCGTAATACGGCGTCTCGAGGAAACCGTACTCGTTCACTTTCGCATAGGAGGCCAAATGCACGACGAGACCGATGTTCGGGCCTTCCGGCGTGGCGATCGGACAGATGCGGCCGTAGTGGCTGGGATGCACGTCGCGGACGTCGAAGCTCGCCCGTTCGCGGGAGAGCCCGCCCGGACCCATTGCGGAAAGGCGCCGCTTGTGGGCAAGTTCCGAGAGGGGATTCGTCTGGTCCATGAACTGCGAGAGTTGCGAACTCGCGTAGAACTCGCGCAGCGCCGCCGTGACCGGACGGCAGTTGATGAGCTGCGTCGGCGTCACGGTCTCCAGATCCATCACGGTCATGCGGTCTTTCATGATTCGCTCCGTGCGCATGAGCCCCACCCGATACTTGTTCTGCACGAGCTCCCCGACGGAGCGCACACGCCGGTTACTGAGGTGGTCGATATCATCCGGGGCACCCTCGCCGTTAT
>Ga0265292_1003048_pt1 | contig 10749 bp, 10 predicted proteins | sample Munlanlewell296A_FD_189080 | JGI IMG/M metagenome (GOLD analysis project Ga0265292, IMG submission 189080) | Leachate microbial communities from a municipal landfill in Southern Ontario, Canada - Leachate well 296A | ecosystem: Engineered > Solid waste > Landfill > Unclassified | place: Canada... | reverse complement strand
AAGCAAAATCGCGATCGATTTGGCGGAAGTTACTTCATCTTTGGCTTCTTTGATTAGGTTTTGGTCAAACATACTGTCCTATAACTATACGATATGCGTGATTATAGTATCTCCTGGCTTATAGTCAAGGACCGGTTCGAGAATGATGCCGCATTCCTGATCTTTTTTGGCTTCTTTGATGGTGTCTTTGCCAATACGGAGGGAAATGACCTTACTCTTGTCGCCTACCAGATCGCCGATTCTAATTTTTCCTGAAGAAACAACACAGCCGTAAACAGTTTGGTGGTTGAAAGGGAAGGTCTTGACGACTTTGGCCTCACCGATTATTCGCAAGGCGGCGGCAATCCCGGCCCGTTCGGAGAGTTCTTTGACGAAGTCGAATAGTTCGTAGATGATGCCAAAAGTGACCACTTCGACCTTCTCAATTTCGGCGAGTTTGGCCACGGTACCGGCCGCTTTGACGTTGAAACAAACGATGGTGGCGTGATTATTGCTGCCCATGAGGACATCTGACTCGGTGACTCCCCCGACCGATGAAGAAATTATGTTGATGGTATCAGGAAGAGAACCGAGAATGGCTTCGAGGGAGCCGGCGACATCGGCTTTGATAATAACGTTGGGTTTTACGGTAGTTTCAAGCGTATCAAGACTGACTGATTTGCCTAATATTGCGCCTTTGACAATGTCCGCAGTAGCCTGAGTGGTGATGATATCGCCGACTTGGGGGACTTCTTCAAAACCAAGAATGGCGACTGGAGTGGCTGGGGTGGCAAGATTGGTTGTTTCACCTGAGGCTAGATTCATCGAACGGACCTTGCCGAGTTTTTTGGTGCCCAAAAAAAGATCGTCTTTTGAGGCAAGTTGGCCGGATTTGATGAGAAGAGTGGCGAGAGGACCTTTGTGCTGGTGGAGCTGGCTTTCGATGACGACGGCGCTGGTGAGTTCGCGGCTGGTGTCTTTTAACTCTTCCAGCTCGGCCAGAAGTAGGACAGTCTCCAGAAGTTTGTCGATACCGGCGCCGGTTTTGGCGGAAATTTCGACGACGGGAGTATTGCCGCCGTAACCTTCGACATACTCACCGGCTTCGGCCAGGTCAGACTTTACTTTCAAAACATCAGCTTGGGGGAGGTCAATTTTGTTGATGGCGACGACGTAGGGAATACCGGCGGCTTTGATGTGCTGGATCGATTCTTTGGTTTGGGGCATGACGCCGTCGTCGGCGGAGACGATCAGAATGGCAACGTCAGCGACACTACCGCCGCGGGCGCGCATGGCCGAAAAAGCGGCGTGACCGGGAGTATCGATGAAGGTAATTTTTTGACCGAGATGGTCGATTTGGTAGGCACCAATGGCTTGGGTGATACCACCAAGTTCACGGGCGGCGACATTGGCTTTTCGAATTCGATCGAGAAGAGAAGTCTTACCATGGTCAACGTGACCCAAGACGGTGATAACTGGAGGCCTGCCTAAATTCATAATTGCAGTGACACGGTGGCACAGTTTTAATTGTTAATGGGAGTGGGTTGGATAGCGGTGAGTTTGGCTTTGATGGTTTCAAGTGAAGCGGCATCAATGCCTTCGAGCTTTTCAACTTTTTCCATATTATGAACAAGGTCTTCGATACGAGTCAAACTGTTCTCGACAAGGATGTCTCTGACTTTTTGGGTGAGGCCTAGGGTGTCGATTTCATATTCTTCGTTTCCAGTGACGACGATACCGGGGTCGGATTTGTCGGAAATGACTTTGACTCTGGCGCCAACGAGTTTGGCGGCGAGCTTGACGTTTGTGCCGCCTCGGCCGATGGCGAGGGAGAGCTGATCGTCGGGAACGGTGACGGTGACTTCGGTTTTGTCGGCATTAAATTCCAGCTTGGTGGCTTCGGCGGGGGCGAGGGCTCCCTTCAAAAATTTCTCTTTGTCGTCGGTAAATTGAATGATATCGATTTTCTCACCATTGAGTTCATTGATGACCGCTTGGACACGGACGCCTTTTTGACCAACGCAGGAACCAACCGGATCAACGCCCTCCTGATTGCTGATGACGGCAATCTTGGTTCGATTGCCGGCTTCGCGGGCGATGGCTTTGACGACGACACTACCGGCACCGACTTCCGGAACTTCGCGGGCGAAGAGAGCCGAGACAAGACGGGGGTCGGAGCGGCTGACAATAATCTGTTGACCCTTGAAGGAGTCGCGAATATCCGAAAGCAGGACACTGATTCGGGAGTTGAGGCGGTAATACTCGTTTCTGACTTGTTCTTCGGGGGGCATGACGCCCTGGCCCCGGCCAATATCGACGATGACGGCTTTGCCATCCATTCTCTGGACCATGCCGGCGACAACTTCGCCGATACGACCCTGATACTCGGCAATAATGCTGGTTTTCTCCGCCTCGCGAACCTGTTGGAGGATGACTTGTTTAGCGGTTTGGGCGGCGATGCGGCCAAAGCCCGGGGGGGTGACGTCGATGAGGTCTTTCGGTTTGGCGTCGGCCTTGCCGGCTTTGAGTTTGAACTCACCGGTTTCGGGGTCGAGGTCAACGGTAATCATTTCTTCCCGTTCCTCGATTTTCTTGGCTTCGGCTTCGAAGTCCTTGTTAAAGGAAGCGACGAGGGCGGATTTGACGGCATCAAGGATGATCTCGACGGGGATGTTTCGCTCGATCGCGATTTGATTTAGGGCGGCGGCGAATTCGGTTCTGGAAATCAAGGCTTGATTTGACATTTTTTGACTTGAGATATTTATTATTTTAATGAATAAGTAAACAAAAAGGCGGTATCACGACCGCCCTAGTTCACTTAACCTTCTGAATTATATCACAGGAGTGAGTCATAGAACTTGTGTGTGGTGGAATGGCCTGCAGGGCCAGGCCCTGTAGGGAATACAATGAGGGCTTTGAATTTAGGTGGCGTCGAATTGGTTTAAAAGGTCTCTTTGTCCGCGGCTTAGCTTTGTCGGTACTTTGATGATAAAGCGGATGTAGAAATCGCCTCGGCGGCCGGAGTTGAGGTGGTGAATGCCTTTGCCTGTCAGGCGAACCAGACTGCCCGGTTGGGTGCCGGCTTTGATTTTTAACTTGAGATCGCCGTCTAGGGTGGGGACAGAAGTATCACCGCCAAGGGCGGCGATGGGGAAAGAAATTTCGTGATCGACAATGACGTCGACTCCTTCCCGTTTGAATTGTTTGTGGGGAGCCACAGCGACAGTAACGTCGAAGTCGGTGTAGCGGATGCGGGTGCCCTCATCAGCGCCGGCGGGAATTTTGATGGCGTATTGTTTGCCCTGATGGACGATGTTTTTGGTAACGCCCTTGACAGCCTCCATAAAATCAATTTTTAGCTGATATTGGATCTTTCTGGCCTGTTGGCGGAAAGGAGAGGTCCCGCCGAAGAAACTTTCAAAAATATCAAAGGGGTCAGAAAAACCGCCAAAGATGTCCTCGAAACCGCCTCCGCCAGAGGCGGATTGATTAGAGTAGGTATAGGAGAAAGGACCTTGGCCACCGCCTTGGTTGCCGGAGACACCTGCATGGCCGAACTGATCGTACATTTTCCTCTTTTCGGGATTGCCGATGATTTCGTAGGCAGTATTGACCTCTTTGAATTTTTCGGTGGCGCCAGCTTCCTTGTTCCGGTCAGGGTGATATTTGAGGGCGAGTTTTCTGTAGGCAGATTTGATTTCGACTTCGGTAGCCGATTTACCTACGCCCAAAACTTCATAGTAATCACGTTGGGTTGCCATAACGATTGATTTTATCAAACTTTAGGCCCGAGTGCTAAGAGTATAGAATATTGCCATGACGGAAAGATACTCTCTACGTCCTGATCGGAATTTCCTGGCATTTAAGTCGCTCATCCCCGGTGCGACCTATGATCTTTACCAGCAAACTCTTTATGGAAAACCGGGGGAGCTGGGAAGACTGTATCTGACGGTTGTTGCTGACGAGAACGGATCATTAGTGAACCGATTGGAGAGAATCCGACCAACTTTGAGTGGATATCGATCGGAGAAGAAATATGGCCGACCGGATTATTGTCCCTCGGGGACACGGGTTCATAAGAAAAACATCGCCGAGCATGGTGTGTCAATAAACTTAATTTACTTTGACAGTGTCGAGGTGGCGGTAATGGCTGGATATACCCCTTGTGGAAATTGTTACCTAAAAGGCGAAATGGGACTAATTCACTGGCGGGAATATTTGGCCACCTGCAAAAAATTAGGAATCGAACCGGGCCAACCGCCCAAGTGGTTTCAAAAATAGTTTTACTCGACGACCTCGCCTTCCTCGGCTGGTTTTTCAGCGGTTTTGTCAGACTTTTCGGAGGGTTTTTCCTCTGATTTTTCATCAGATTTTGGTTCTTCTTTTTTGTCTGACTCGGAGGCGGCCTTGTAGAGAGCTTCGCCGTGTTTTTGGGCGATGTCGCTGGCCTTTTTCAAAGCATCATTTAGCGAATCGAGGGTGGCGGTGTCTTTCTTGACCTCGTCCTCGAGGTCTTTGAGGGAGGCTTCAATTTCGTCTTTGGCCTTGGCCTCGAACTTGTCACCGGCATCTTTTAGAACTTTTCTGGTGGTAAAGATGAAGGTCTCGGCTTCGTTTCTCTTGTCGACGAAGTCTTTCTTGCGCTTGTCTTCTTCGGCGTTCTTTTCGGCTTCGGCTTTCATTCGCTCGACTTCCTCGTCGGAAAGATTGGTTACGTTCTGAATGGTGATGTGCTGTTCCTTGCCTGTCCCCTTGTCTTTGGCGGAGACTTTCAGAATGCCGTTGGCGTCCAGATCAAAACTAACTTCGATCTGGGGAATACCACGGGGAGCCGGAGCAATGCCGTCGAGGACGAAGCGGCCGAGAGGCTTGTTGTCTCCTGCCATGGGGCGCTCACCTTGGAGAATATTGATCTCTACCTGCGGTTGACTGTCGCTGGCAGTGGAAAAGACCTGGGACTTTGTCGTCGGAATGGTCGTGTTTCTCTCGATCAGCGGGGTTGAGACACCACCCATAGTTTCGACGCCGAGAGTCAAGGGCGTGACATCAAGAAGGAGAATATCTTTGACGTCGCCGGCGAGGACGCCCCCCTGAATCGCGGCACCAATGGCGACAGCTTCGTCGGGGTTGACGCTCTTGTTGGGTTCTTTGCCGAAAAATTCTTTGACGGCGGCTTGGACGGCGGGCATTCTGGTCATGCCACCAACGAGGATGATTTCTTTGATGTCGCTCTTTTTTAGCTTGGCGTCTTTGAGAGCTAGTTCGCAGGGCTTGATGGTTTTCTTGATGAGGTCGTCGACCAGCTCTTCCAGTTTGGCTCGGGTCAACTTCATGGTGAGATGAAGGGGTTGGCCTTCTTTGCTCTGGGTGATGAAGGGTTGGTTGATTTCGGTTTCGGTAGCGGAGGACAACTCGATCTTGGCTTTTTCGGCCGAGTCTTTGATTCGTTGAAGCGCCTGTTTATCATTGGCCAGATCAACACCGGTTTCTTTTTTGAATTCGGTGAGAACCCATTCCATGATGCGGTGATCAAAGTCATCGCCACCAAGGAAGGTGTCGCCATTGGTAGCTTTCACTTCGAAAACGCCGTCGCCCAGTTCGAGAATGGAGACGTCGAAAGTTCCACCACCAAGGTCGTAAACGGCGATGATTTCGTTCTTGCCTTTGTCCAGACCGTAGGCGAGGGCGGCGGCGGTGGGTTCGTTGATGATTCTTTTGACATCCAGTCCGGCGATTTCACCGGCTTGTTTGGTGGCTTGGCGTTGAGAGTCGTCGAAGTAAGCGGGGACAGTGATGACGGCTTCGGTAACTTTCTCACCGAGATAGGCTTCGGCATCGGCCTTGGCTTTTTGGAGAATTTTGGCGGAGATTTCTTGGGGGGTGTAGATCTTGTCTTCCACTTTGACATCAGCCAGACCATCCTTGCCTTTGACGACCTCAAAGGAGACGTGTTTGGTGACTTTTTTGACGTTTTCGGAATCGAATCGCTGGCCCATCAGACGCTTGATGGAAAAAATGGTGTTTTTGGGATTGAGGACCATCTGGCGTTTGGCGACGTCGCCAACGAGACCCTTGACGGGTTCGACGATTGACGGGAAGATGTTTCGGCCTTCGGCAGTGGGGATAATTTTGGCCTTGCCGGCTTCCATAACAGCGACGGCGCTAAAGGTGGTACCGAGATCGATTCCAATAATTTTGCTCATGTGTTTTTTATTTTAGTAAATATTAATGATTAACAGAAGATCCGTTGCCGACTTCGACGCGGGCGGGGCGGAGGACGACATCTCCGAGTTTGTAGCCGGGTTGGATGATCTTGACAACTTTATCTTTTTCTCCGGCGACAACCTCGATGCAGTCCATTGTCAAAGAGTCAAACGACGCCCCGGTCTGGCTATCAATCAGGTCGACCCCTAGTTCATTTAAAACTTTTTTGAACTCTTTTACCATCATCTCCGTCACCGGATCTTGGGTGTGCTGGTGGGTCAGCTCGAGGCCGTCAAGCAGAGGCAGGAATTTGGAAATTATTTTGCCTTTTTCAAGTAGTTTTGATTGGTGCTGGTTCCGTTCTAGGTTCTGGTAGTCGGCGAGAGCCCGTTTGAACTTGTCATCAAGAATAGTGAGTTGTTTTTGGAGAGATTCCTCGACTGCGCTTGCAATGACTGGTTGGGGAGTTTTAGTTTTTTTCATTTTTACCAGGGTTCAGAGATTTGATTAACGAGGTTGGCGACGTAACGAACGAGCGGAATGTTGTGGTCATAGGCCTGACGACAGGGGCCGATGATACCGATTTGACCACGATGATCACCGATCTGGACGTCGGCAAAAAGACAGCCAACCGGCTCAAAAATGTCGACGCCAAGGTCGCGACCGATGAGGAGATGAATAGGTTGTGCCCCAACGGCGCGGGCGAAGATCTCCAGTAGACGACTGCTGTGATCAAGCATGTCAAAGATTTCGCGGGCGAGGTCGATATCAAAGAATTCGCGGGAGAGGAGAAGATTGGCGTAGCCGGAATGGTAGGTCCTGTCCTTGTCTATGGTGGCGAAAGAGAGCGACTTGGTGCGGTCGGCGAGGACGCGGACTGACTCACGCAAGAGATTGTCCGGATTACTCCGGTAATCCCAGACGTTTTCTTTGACGGAAACCTGTTCGGCGACAGAGAGATCGCGCTCTTTCATCAATTCATTGACGTAAAACTTGATGGCGATGGCGGTGGGAATGCGGCCGGCAGATGAATGGGGCTGAGCCAGGAAACCTTTTTCTTCCAAGACGGCCATTTCGTTTCGGAGAGTCGCGGGTGAAACTCCCAGACGGTATTTGTTTTCTAGGGTGACACTACCGACCGGTTCGGCGGAGGCGATATATTCTTCGACTATGGCTTTGACGATGGCAGTTTGGCGTGAAGATAAGTCCATTAGCAGTAGAATAGCACGAGTGATAACACCTGTCAACGGTGTGGACGGGGCGTGGTAAAGTTGAATAGAGATGAGATTTAAGTGGCGGCAGTTATTGCCCTTAGTTATTGGTTTGGTGGGAATTGTGGTTGTCGTGGTAGTGATTCCGGTAGCGGTGAGATATGTGGGACGGGCCGGGGGGGTAAACGCAGACTTGGTGGTGGATTATGACGGAGTCCTCGGGAAGATGCCGACGCCGTGGCGAAACCTAGCCCAAGGAGGAGAGGAGCCAAAGGCCATGCTTGGCAATATTGCCAACGAGATAAAGGCCTTGCGGCCGGAATATATCCGGCTGGATCACATCTATGACGCCTTCAAGGTGGTGGCCAAAGACGGCGGAAACTTACGCTATGACTGGAGCGGACTGGATGTGGCCGTGGACGAAATATTGGCGACTGGGGCGAAACCGATGCTGTCTCTTTCTTATATGCCACCGGTGATTTCCAAGGGGGACATTATCGATCTACCATCCGATTGGGGAGAGTGGGGGCAGGTGGTGCAGGCGACGATCGAGCACTACAGCGGTAGAAGTAACAGAAATATCAGTAATGTCATTTATGAGGTTTGGAATGAACCGGATTTGTTTGGTAGCTACAAGACCTATGGCGACAAAAATTACCTGACGATGTATGAGGTCTCGGCCCGGGCGGCGGCGCGGGCGGAGAACGTGAATCAATTCGAGTTCGGGGGTCCGGCGGTGACGGCGCTTTACCAGAATTGGCTGGAGAGATTGATTAAATTCGCCGATGAGAAAAATTTACGTTTGGACTTTTTGAGTTGGCACCGATACTCGACAGATTTGGATAGGTTTGAGCAGGACGCGAACCAAGCGCGGGAGTGGGCGGCCAAAATCCCGGCATTGGTGAACCTGAAGTTTTATATCACCGAATGGGGACACAACAGCGAAGTTGATCCTGGTTATGATAATAAATTTGGCGCGATCCACACCATTGCGGCCTCACGGATAATGATGGCCAAGATCCAGCGGGCCTTTATTTTTGAGATAAAGGACGGACCGGGAAAGGACAAACTATGGGGAAGGTGGGGCCTTCTGACTCATGAAAACTTCGGAACACCAGAGGAAAAACCCCGATACAAAGCACTTCAATTGCTGAATAATTTGGGTCCGTATCGGATCAGTTTGGCTGGCGAGGGCAGTTGGGTAAAGGGAATTGCCTCGACGGATGAAGCCGGAAACATCAAGCTGATGATCGTAAATTATGATCCGGCCGGGGCGCACTCGGAGGGAGTGCCGATATTGTTTGATAACCTGCCTAAGGGAAATTTCAAGTATCAGAGGCGGAACTTTTTGGGGAATGCTTTGGCGCCGATTCAGGTGGCGACTTCAGCGGCAGCTTGGAAAACGACGGAGTATTTCGCACCAAACAGCGCGGCGATGATCTCGCTTGACTTCTGAGATTGGGGTGATTATTATCCAACCTCAAGATGGCTAAAGAACAGGGTGGAATGGGGAGAGCGCAGGAATTACTTGATTTTGCACAGGTGTCTCGGAGAGGCAACGAGACCAGAGCAGCCGAGAGAGCGTCTGAGGAGGGTAGATTACGAGAACAATCTTTGAGAGTAGTCGAGCAAAATTTAGTTTATCAAAAAGTGATTGAGGTGATGAATGATCCAACGCTCGATCAGTTATTGCCTCTTTTTTGGAGAGTCTGGAAACCAATCGTATTAGTTCCAGAGGAAAGGATAAGTGAGAGTCAAATAAAGTTTCGGGGAAAAGTTTTGGGAACGATTAAGAAAAGATACTTTAAGAATGTGGCAAGACCGGTGCTTTTTCCGGGATTAAGAAAGATTCAACCGCTTGATCCTACGGAGTTTGTTAATCAATTTCCAGCCGATGGAGTAAGGTTTGGAGAGAAATGGATGGCTCCGGCAACGGCCTATTTTCAAAGTATCGGGCTGACGAGAATTGAGGCTGAGATAGCGCAACGTTTTTCTCGAGGTGTAGGACCTCTCCGAATGAATCAGAAATATTATGAGGATAGAGTTATTGGAATTCGGAAAACATGTCCTCTTTATGGCAATGGTCGTTGTGGGGTTATTGAATTAAAATCGCCACCGCCTCCGGGACGGATGGGTGACCAAGGCAAACTGCGGATCGAAGCTGGGTATGATTTACAAAGGGAGAGTTTTCGAATTAAACTTGATCTCAATTCTCCTTATATGAGTGTAGCCGAGACTTTCTCCGATCTGACCGGACTTCAGTTTAAATTGGCGGAGATATTGGTAGAAAACGGTGTTATCTCTGTGGATTAAAAGTGATTGGCAAACTTAATTTAGAATTGTTGTCACTTCGATGATTCGAACATTTGGAGTGTGTCGAGACTACGATGCTACGGGGTTAGACCCTGTAGGGTTCTGGGCTATTTTTCGTAGACTTCGTGGTGGTAAAATGATTTTATGACTGATAAAAATGTGGTGAAACAGCTCGCAGAGTTGTTGGAGCCGATAAAGAAAGACTTGGGAGAAATAAACAGGAAGTTAGGACAACATACCAAGATTCTTGATCAACATACCAAGAAATTGGACCAGCATACTGGAGCCTTGGTAAATATCGAGGATACTATAAAAGTTTATGGCGATATGTATCAGGTCAACAATGATAACGCGAGAAAATTGGAGAAAAGAATCGACGTGCTTGAGAATAGCGAGGGAATAGTCCCGCCACAGGAATTTAGATTAGTTGATCTCTAAAGAGGGTTTCCCCTGCTACTTCATTTGTAAGCTTGATTGGAGGAATCGGCCTAGCCACTCCGCATGATGCGGATTCTCGAGCCGGAGCCATTATCGCTTTGGGCGATCCTTTCATTTATCGGAAAGGCATCAGGTTGCTTGGGCCTGATGATGGACGTAAACCCGTAGATATTTCTATCCAGAGGGGCAATCCCTATCAATCAACGAAGACAATTTATTGGCACTTGGGGCAGTCGCCGGTGGTTTTGTGACCACACCTCGGGCAGAATGTGCCGGTTTCCAAAGTGCCGCAATTATGGCACTTGGTGGCGACATCGCCGTTGATGATGATCGTGCCATTATTGATTCCCTGGGACGATGAGTCCCGGGGGGGCAAGCCAAGACGCAGTCTCTCGGCTTCGTCCTTGGCGCGGATAGCCTTCATCCCAGCCAATGCCGTTAGCCCGAGGTCGAGGTCGGCTTTCAACTGCCGCATATCGCACTCGGGGCAGTCGCACTTGGGCGGATGGATTGCCTGCCCACAGCTTTTACAATTGAACAATTTGGTGCCGTTGGCCAGGATCTCTGGCTGCTGCGCCCCACAGCCGGGACAATCGAAAATTTG
>Ga0265292_1003047_pt1 | contig 10751 bp, 9 predicted proteins | sample Munlanlewell296A_FD_189080 | JGI IMG/M metagenome (GOLD analysis project Ga0265292, IMG submission 189080) | Leachate microbial communities from a municipal landfill in Southern Ontario, Canada - Leachate well 296A | ecosystem: Engineered > Solid waste > Landfill > Unclassified | place: Canada... | reverse complement strand
ACCCACTTCCGACATCGTATAATGTTGAAATCTCACAGAAAATAAAAGACCTGGCTGAAAGTTTAACAGAAAAAGATTTAGCAATAGTTGTTGTTTCAGGTGGAGGCTCTGCACTTTTATGTTTACCACAATCTGAATGTGAGCAGGGTAGTGAATTGTATTCTAATTTTCTTAAAGCCGGAGGGAATATAAAAGAATTAAATATTTTACGTAAACATATCTCGACAATTAAGGGGGGAGGCCTCGCTAAATTTTTATATCCAGCAACAGTAGTGAGTTTAGTTTTCTGTGACGTCCCAGGGGATCATTTCGGAGAGGTGGCATCTGGCCCAACTTATTTAGACCACTCAACTGTAGCTGATGCTGAAGCATTACTTACAAAACATAATATAAAAAATGTTTTTAGATTAAACGAAACTCCAAAAGAAGAAAAGTATTTTGAAAATGTAAGAAATGTTCCTATTGTTTCAAATAAAGAAGCATTGCGCGCTATGGAATTGGAAGCCAAAGAAAGAGGTTATGAAGTTATCCTTTTAGGGGATGAAGTTTATGACACACCAGAGATGTTTCTTAAAAATGCATATTCTTCTTTAAAAAATAAAAGTGTTGTAATAGCTGGTGGCGAACTTTCTATCGCCCTTAAAAAAGAAGGTGGAATTGGAGGCAGAAATCTTTATACTGGAACTGAGGCATTAAATATAATTAGCGATACAGATTTATTTATTGCTTATGCGTCAGACGGAATAGATAATAAATCGGTATACGCTGGTGCAGTTATTGACTCTGAAACTAAAAGAAAAATAAAAGATAGAAATTTAGATGTAGAAAAGTTGCATGAAGAAAATAAAGATAATGAAATCTTTGAAGAAATTGGAGAGGTGATAATTACAGGGGACACTGGAAGTAATGTTTCGGATCTTTATTTAATGATGAGAAATTAATTTAAAAAAGTATGAGTAAAATAAAAACTATCAGTGCAGAAATAATTAATGACTCAAGAAATGTTCCGACACTTTCTGTTTCTGTAATTGATGATTTAGGAAATATTGGTATTTGCATGGTTCCATCAGGCGCGAGTACTGGTAAATATGAAGCTTTCGAATTACGAGATGATGGTACGAGTAAAGGTGGAGTTACAAAAGCACAGGAAATTATAAATACAAAAATAAATGATGCATTTTTAGGAATGGGTATTTCTAATCAAAGAGAAATTGATAATTTACTTTTAAAATTAGATGGAACTTCTAATAAAGAAAATCTTGGAGGTAATAGTATGATAGGAGTAAGTATTGCCGTAGCGAAAGCGGCAGCAAAATCAGTTGGTAAAGAATTTTATGAATATTTAGAAACTTTGGCTGAAGAAACATCCTCCATTACTTGTCCAAAATTATATTTTAATTTAATAAATGGTGGTAAACATGCAAACACGCAATTAGCTTTTCAGGAATATCATTTAGTCCCACAAGTAGAAAGTGTCAAAGAGTCATTAGATATAGCCCAAAAAGTACAAGACGCACTCGGTACTATTATTTCAGAAAAATATGGCGAGGTGGCACGCGGAGACGAAGGGGGTTATGCAGTCCCAACAGAAAATATACGCGAGCCACTAGAGCTTTTATCTCAAGCCGTAAAAATTTGTGGTGTAGAAGATAAAGTAATGTTTGCATTAGATGTCGCTGCTTCATCTTTTTATGATGGCACGACAGAATTATATAAAATTGGTAATGAAGAACACACAAAAGAGGAATTACGAGATACCTATATTTCTTTTGCAGAATCTTTCCCAATAATTTCCATTGAAGACCCATTTTTTGAAGAAGATTTTGAGGCCTTTAGAGATTTACAATTAGCAATTCCAGAAGTAACAATTGTCGGAGATGATTTAACTGTAACTAATGTAGAGAGATTAAAGAAAGCTGTTTCCATGGCAAGTATAAAAGGAATGATTATCAAACCAAATCAAATAGGCACTCTTTCAGAAACAATAGATACTATTACTTGTGCTCAAAAAAATAATATTAAATGTATAGTAAGCCATAGAAGCGGAGAGACATTAGATGATATGATTGCAGATATAACAATTGCTTTTAAAACTTTTGGAATGAAATCCGGTGCGCGAGGCCCAAAAGAAAGAGAAGTAAAATATCAGAGATTAAGTGTAATACAAAAATAATTATGGAAAGAAAAACAAATATCATATCAACAATAGGTCCGGCCACAAATAAAAAAGAAATTCTTTTACAGATATTGCCTTTGATTGATATGGTTAGACTTAATTTTTCTTGGGGGACGCACGAAGAAATGGCGGAAATAATTTCTTTAGTGAGAGAGGTAAGTGAGAAGATTGGTAAAAAAATTCTTATCATACAAGACCTATCCGGCCCTCGTACTCAAGAAAAAGATGGGCATCATTTTACAGACGGTGCCGTAGAAGTACTTACAGAAAAAGATTTAAATGATTTAGTTTTTGGAGTTTCAAAAAATGTGGATTATGTCGCGATGTCTTATGTTGGGAAAGTAGATGACATAAAAGACTTACGTAATCATATGACAATTTTGGGTGCAAATATTCCAGTAATTGCAAAAATAGAACGCAAAATCGCGGTAGAAAATATTGAGACAATTATTGATGAGTCAGATGCCATAATGATTGCAAGAGGGGATTTAGGATTGGCATATCCAATAGAAGAAATTCCATTCTTAGAAAGAAGAATACTTTCAGCATGTAATAAGAAAAATAAATATGTAATAGTTGCAACTGAAATGTTACTTTCTATGGTTAAAAAAGATAGACCAACAAGAGCGGAGGTTACAGATGTGGCTTTTGCCGTAACGGGTGGAGCGAGTGCGGTGATGTTATCTGAAGAAACAACGGAAGGGGATTATCCAGTTGAAACCGTGAAGATATTAGATAGAATAATTAAAAACGCAGAGGCCCACAAGGTCCTCTAATAAAAAAATATGACAAAATTAATTTACATTACACGCGCTATACCGGAAGTTGGTATTCAAATCATGAAGGATAATGGTTATACAGTTGATGTCGGTAATACAGTTGACGCACCATCAAAAGATGAATTGATAAAAACATTATCACAAAAACCATATGATGCCCTTGTTTCATTTTTGACTGACCCTATCGATAAAGAAATTTTTGACGCGTGCCCGACTATAAAAATAGTTGCGCAATATGCTGTTGGTTTTAATAATATTAATCTAGAAGATGCAAAAGAAAGAAATATTGTTATAACGAATACTCCTGGATGTTCATCACGCGCTGTTGCTGAACACGCAGTTGCCCTCATGCTTTCATTAACAACAAGAGCAACTGAAGGAGATGAATATATTAGATCTGGGAAATTTACTGGATGGATGCCGGGATTATTAAATGGAGTGGATTTAACAGGAAAGACAATTGGTATTTTAGGTGGGGGTGCAATTGGGCAAGAGGTTGCATCTATTTTACATTTTGGATTTAATTGTCCGATTATTTATTCTGATGTTAAAGAAAATGTTTTTTTGAAAGAAAAAATAGGTGCCACTTTTATGGATAAAGAAAGTTTATTAAAACAAAGCGATATAGTTACACTGCATGTTCCGTTATTGCCTACCACTAAGCATTTAATAAATAAAGACACTCTTAGCTTAATGAAAAAAGAAGCATTTTTAATTAACACTTCACGAGGGCCTGTGGTTGATGAAGTTGCATTAGTCGATGCTCTTAAAAATGGAGTTATAAAAGGTGCAGGGTTAGATGTTTTTGAATTTGAGCCAGTAATTACTAAAGGATTGGAAGATATTCCAGACGTCGTTCTTACTCCGCATATTGCCTCATCACGCGCCAGCGTCCGAGCTGAAATGGCAAAAATAGTCGGACAAAACGTTGTTAATTTTTTCGAAAAAGGTGTAGCTTTAAATGAAGCTAGTTGTTAAATAGCCATTAATTGTAAAAACTGCTATAATATAAAAATATTAAACATGAAGCGCCACAAATATATCTTTGTTGTTGGGGGCGTTATGTCAGGGGTAGGTAAAGGAATTACCACCTCATCTATTGGGACCATTTTTCAAGCCAAGGGTTACAGTGTAAATATAATAAAAGCAGATCCATATTTGAATGTTGATGCTGGAACAATGAACCCAACAGAACACGGAGAAGTTTTTGTTTTAAATTGTGGATTAGAAACAGATCAAGACATGGGGAATTATGAACGCTTCCTAAATCGTGATGCGAGTGAATTAGATTATATGACCTCCGGTATGGTTTATAGTTCTGTTATTAAGCGTGAAAGAGAGCTTGGCTATAAAGGTAAATGTGTTGAGGCTGTTCCACATATTCGTGAAGAAATAACTTCACGAATAATTGCTAGTGCTAAAAAAAGTAAATCTGATATTTCTATAATCGAAATTGGTGGAACAATAGGGGACTATCAAAACATAATGTTTATAGAAGCAGCACGTGTTTTAAAATTAGAAAATCCAGAGGATGTTGCGGTGATTATGGTTTCCTTCCTCCCAATTCCAGGGACTCTTGGAGAAATGAAATCCAAGCCAACACAAAATGCAGTTAGACAACTTAATTCATACGGACTAAATGCGGATTTCATTATTGCTCGTAGTGAATTTCCATTAGATGATAGAAGAAAAGAAAAAATTGCAATTTCTTGTAATGTGCCAGCTATGCGTATTATTTCTGCGCCAGATATAGAAAGTATTTATGATGTTCCAGAAAATTTTGAAAAAGATAAATTAAGTGAGATGTTAGAAAAGATGATGCATATGAAATCTCGTAAAATGGATTTGTCAGCGTGGTCTTCCTTTGTGAAGAAAGTTAAAAATACAAAAAAGGAAGTTACTATAGCAATTGTTGGAAAATATTTTGATACTGGAGACTTCGTTTTATCAGACGCCTATGTTTCTGTTATCGAAGCAATAAAGTTTTCAGCTTTCACACAAGGTGCAAAACCAAAAATTATTTGGATGAATTCAAAACATTTCGAAGGCGATATTAAAAAAGCAGAAAGTCTATGTAAAGAACAATTTGCAAATGTAGATGGAATTATAGTGCCAGGCGGTTTTGGTGAAACTGGAGTAGAAGGAAAAATGCGAGTTATAAAATATGCTCGTGAAAATAAAATTCCATATTTTGGACTTTGTTATGGAATGCAGTTAATGGTTGTAGAATATGCAAGAAATATGGCAGGATTAACTGGCGCCCACACAACAGAAATAAATAAAGATACAAAATATCCAGTGATTGATATTATGGAATCTCAAAAGAAGCATATGAAAGATGGGAATTACGGAGGGTCAATGAGATTGGGCGCTTATCCTTGTGAATTAAAATCAGGAAGTATTGCGAGGAAGGCATATGAAAATTCTGGTAAAGGAAAAGTTTCAGGCGAGAAATATACAATTAGCGAACGCCATCGTCATAGATTTGAAGTTAATAATCAATATATTGAAGATTTAAAAAAGGCAGGGCTTGTTTTCTCTGGGACGTCCCCCGATGGAAATCTTATGGAAATAGCTGAGCTTCCAAAATCCGTGCATCCATTTTTCTTGGGTACACAATTCCATCCAGAATTATTAGCTCGCCCACTTGATCCACACCCTCTATTTACTGATTTTATAAAAGCCGCACTTTCAGTTAAGAAATAAAATTATAAATAGGACTTATACACTTAGATGAGATTCGCGAAGAAACCTTTATTTCCAAGGAGGCGTACTTACTAGTACGGTGACGAGGAAATAAGGAGTTTCGACAAAGAAGGTTGCTAAGTGTGTAGGTCCTATATAAATTTAAAATGTTTGCGTGATACAATATAGACATGAAGAATGACCTTAATTTACCCCATGTTCATACTCAAGACCAGCCTAAGCTTGTAAAAGAGGGCGTATTTATTATTGATAAAGAAGTTTGGAGTACACAAAAAAGAATTGCGAGAATTTATGGGCGCAGTGTTCCAACTATAAATGACCATTTGAAAAAAATGTATAGAGAGAAAGAATTAACGAAAGCATTAACAGAAAGAGCTTTGATGGTTACACAAAAAGAAGGTAAAAAAGAAGTGGCACGTAAAACTTATGTTTATAATACAGATGTTGTAATTGCTATAGGCTTTCGTGTAAAAGGAGAATGGGGAAAAGAATTCCGCATCTGGGCAAGAGAAGTTGTAAGAGAAAGCTATGACCCGTTGGAACAAATCAAACATTTAGTGGTGAGAAGGTAAATAACTTTTTATTAGTTAGTTGCCCTACCTTTTACAAGAATCTAAAATGTCTTTATCTTTTTTACAAGTTTGAGATGATACACTATTTATATGATTATTGAAGTTGATGAATACAAGAAAAAAGTGAAAGATTATGACGCAAATAGGTCAGAAGATTTTCACTTAGAAAGCTCAAAACTTGCCGATAGGGATTTTATAGATGCTCTTAAAAGTAAAAAGTATAAAAGAATTATTTTAATGGCAGGAGGTACCGCCAGTGGAAAGACAGAATTTGCTAAATCGTATCTTATGTATAAAGACCAGTTAGTGTATGATGGAACTTTAAAATCATATGATGGTTTCAAAGTTAAAAGAGACAAAATAAAAAATTACGATAAATGTAAAAGTACGTTTAAAATAGTTTTAATTATTCCATATGACTGGAGAAAAGCCTTTGAAGCTTTTCTTGGGAGAGAAAGAAAAATGAAAACAGAAACATTTTTTAATACACAAATACAGAGTAAAAGAACAGTTGTGAGAATTTTATTAGAAACTAAATTTAAGGTCGATGTTTACGTTAGTCGTATTGAAGAGGGGAAAGAAAGGCTCGGATATATAAAGATTACAGACAATCGAACCAATAAGGCCAATCTTTTAGAAAAGCTTGCAGGTTTAATGGAAACAATCGCTATAGAAAATGGTTTTGAAATTAATAAGAAATAATGTAGTATATAATTATCATGATAACAATTCTCGGAGTGCAATTTCCAATCTCAGATAAAATTCTGTATCCAAAAAAGACAGAGGTAATAATATCTTATTTAAATGCTGTAAAGGTTGGTAAAAATAAAGCAAAAAAAATTTTGGAGCGAGCATAGTTTTTTGCCAGTGTTCTTTTGTTTGGCGGTAGCAATGATTTGTATCCTACTTACTGTTTACTATCTGCTAATTACTACTATTCGGTGGTAATATCCTTTGCTTAATATACGAAATATCAATTCCTATTTTTTTATTAGTATTTAAAATATTATTTGGGTCCCAAATATTTTTTACTTTAGAAAATATTTCAATTATTTTTGGTGAATAAAATAATGGCAAAAAGGCTGTACCAATTAGTCCGTCTCCACTGCCCGCGCTACCACTACCTTTATATTTTTTTGCTATAGAAAAACAGGCCTCAGTCGCATCTATAACTTTGTCAGCAAAAGTATTTATATCATTCGGGATAAAAGTTATAACAGAAATATGCCCACTACCTACATTTCCAGTGATATTAAAAATTAAATGATTATCATTATGATATTTTTCTATAGCAAGTAAAGTCTCAGGTAAATTTTCTATTGGAACAATTATTCCGTCGCCTGTAATACAAGGGATTACAGTTTGGCCACTATAGCTTTCTAATAATTTTTTTACATGAGAAGGTTCAGTAAAATTATGAAGATAATTATCTCCACGTATACAATTAATACTCTCGGAAGGTAAATTTAATTCCTTCACCAACCTTAATTGTTTTTCATGTAAAGCTTTTTCATCATTTCCTGATTGTGTAGCGACAAGTGTTAAAACATGTGGAGTAGAAGATGAATATATTTCTTTATCCTGCCCACCAAAAGTAGTTGAAAGATTTTCGAGTAAGACATCATACATAAAAAGATTATCTACCCCGTGTGATTTACAGGCCAAAATACAATCAGGAAGATTTTGATATTCAGGTATTCTTATAAGTATTGTTTTTTTAAATAGTGGTCTAGGGATAGTTCTTAATTTAATACTTGTGATTATTGCAAGAGTTCCTTGAGAACCGATTATATTATTTATTAATTGTCTTGGTCCGATGCTTTGCCCCCAAATGTTAAACCCTGAATTATCTTCAGAACATGTTGGCTTTCCCCCACGAATAATATGTGTCTCCGTTGATAATAATGGAAAAAGAGATTGATAAATAGAAAGTAATTTTCCGCTCGGCGTTATTCCATCTTCGATTATATGTTGCTCCCCATTGGAAAGAACAATAGATAATCCAATCACCCAAGAATTAATGCCACCATGTTCAAATGAAGAGGGGCTAACATTTTTTGTAGCAACAACACCACCTATTGTATCGTTGTCATTTTGTTCTGTTAAAAAAGGTATCTCTAAATTCCAACCAGATAAATGTTCCCTTATTTTTTTGCAACTAACACCAGGGTCAACATTTATAATATTACCAAGCATGTCGACATGTTTTATGCGGTTAAAATATTTTGTCATATCAATTACAATGCCCTCAACTAAAGAAGCTCCGCTAGCATTGTTCCCATTACCTTTTACAGCAACTGGTATTTTATATTCATCAGCACAAGCAATTATTTTTTTAATATCCTCTACTGTTTTTGGATGGGTAATTATATGTGGAAGTATTTTACATGAAGAAAAATCTCGACTATTTTGTTCTAAAGCATGATAGGAAGTATCTATTTCTCCACCTAAAGTTCTTGCTAAATCTGTATAAAGTGTGGGGACTCGTGAGTTTTTAAAGTCCATGTTCGTAAAGGCTCTTGCCATTTAAATATAATAGATAGGCGAGTATTACAAGTATGAGAACAACAGTTGAGATAAGTGCGATTCTTCGTAATTTTAAATAAGCATTATTTTCAGGTAAAGTTTCAGGTAAAGATGGGGTCGCTTCTTCATTTACCTCTCCACTATTTATTTCTGTGTTTTGATTATAGGAAGTATCTATCATATTTTTAGTATAACGTGTTTTTGCACAATTTGTTTGTCAACACTGTCCACACCTAGCAATTGGTAAAAAGTTATATAATAAGAGTATTAATTATTAATAGCCCCACTTATTTTTTATGAAATCCCTCGCATCTTTTTTCTCAAAAGTTTATAAATATGTAACAGCTTTTATTGTTATTGGTTCACCTTTATTTTTTATACCAAAGACTAGTTTTTTACCAGAAATTACATATCAAATTACTATGACGGTGGCGATAAGTATAGCGCTTATTTCATATGTTATTTTGGCACTCATCACTAAGACATGGCACACAATTTCTAAGCTTGAATTTCTAGCTTATGTACTATTTTCTTTGTCCGTAGTTGGTTCTGTTATTTTTGCACGCAACCCAGTGTCTTCTCTGTTTGGAGAATCACTCAACGCTTATAGTGCGGTGGCACTTCTATCCTTGGTTGCTGTTATGTATTTGGTGCGAACTCTGCCAGAACAATTTCGTCATAAGTTAAAGATGATTTTAGTCGGGATGTTAGGAATTTCATTAATAGTATTTATTTGTTTGATGATATTTATCGGTCAAATTATGGAGGTTCTAGCAAAACTTTTTAGTGGCTTCACTTCTCCAACAGCATTGGCCTCATACATTGGAATTTTTGTGGTAACAATGTTTTTCTATGTTAAAAAATCTAGACTCTCTACAGCTTACAAAATTGCTTTAGCATTTTCAGCCGTTGTTATTTTAGCTTGGATTGTCGCTCTTTCTGCAAGTGATGTCAATCGTCCAAATTTTACAGATTCGTTAATAGTTGGAAAAGAAGTTCTCGTTAATGATGGAGTATTCGGAATTGGTGCTAATGGTTATTCTCGTGCATGGCAATTGTATCGCCCACAAAGCGTTATAGCTTCACCATCTTTTGGATCAGATTTTGAACAAGGACTTGGAACAACAACTACTCTTTTCACAACAGTTGGTATTTTTGGAGTAATAGCATTTATTCTTCTCGGGCTTTCTGCACTTTATAGTACATACAGAAGTTATCGTGAAGAAACAGAAACAGAAGAAAAAGCGATACTCGGTATTCTTCTTCTCGTTCTTACTTACTTTACTTTAATTTCTTGGGTAATACCGCTATCTTACGCAATGCTTGTTACTTGGATGGTTGTGGCAGGATTAGGTCTTGCAAAAGCAAAACTCACAGCCTTTCATCCTAATAAAGCAGTCGCATTTATTCTCGTTCCGCTAGCTGTTGTATTGGTTTTATATTCTTATATGAGTATAAATAAAATAAGAGCTTTCACGTACTTCAACAAAGCTCAAGCGGCAGTATCAGCAAGTGATAAAACAGTTAATGTAAATAATTTAATTGCACAAGCCACGCGTATATATCCATATGATGGATTTTATAGATGGGAAATAGAATATATTATCAGTCAAGAAAGAGTTTTGGTTTCTCAAGAAGCAAAAGACCAGGAAGCGATGAAGACAGCATATTTAGAAAATTCTCAAAAAGCAGTTGATGCTGGAAAAATGGCGATAACAATTAATCCAGATAATTATCAGAATTATGTTTCATTAGGACGCGCTTACGAATTAGCTATTGTTTTCGATAAGGAAGCCGCTTACAGTAATGCAAATAAATCATATAAGGAAGCGATTAAACTTTATCCGGAGAATCCTTACCTTTATGTGCTTTTGGCTCGCCTTGAGGCATCAGCTGGCACTAAGGAGGGGGTTAGACTTCAGCTAACAGAAGCTCTAAAGAAAAAAGAGAATTTTGCTGATGCTCTATATTTAATGAGTCAGCTTGAGGCTT
>Ga0265292_1003045_pt1 | contig 10755 bp, 6 predicted proteins | sample Munlanlewell296A_FD_189080 | JGI IMG/M metagenome (GOLD analysis project Ga0265292, IMG submission 189080) | Leachate microbial communities from a municipal landfill in Southern Ontario, Canada - Leachate well 296A | ecosystem: Engineered > Solid waste > Landfill > Unclassified | place: Canada... | reverse complement strand
CCCTAACCTTGCAATCAGCCGGACCCTAACCTTGCAATCAGCCGGACCCTAACCTTGCAATCAGCCGGACCCTAACCTTGCAATCAGCCGGACCCTAACCTTGCAATCAGCCGGACCCTAACCTTGCAATCAGCCGCTACCCAAGCTTACGATTGGCCGACATGACCGAACTACGGCTGTACCCGCGCTTCGCCACCGCACGCCTCAAGGAGGCCCTGGCCGACACCCCGGTGGTACTGATCCACGGCCCCCGGCAGTCCGGCAAGACGACGCTCGCCCGGACATTTGGGGAGCCACGCGGATATGCCTACTTCACCTTCGATGACGACGTGGCACGGGCCGCGGCCGCTGCAGACCCGGCGGGCTTTGTGGCGGCCCTGCCGCGCCGGGTAATCCTCGATGAGGTCCAGCGTGTGCCGGCGCTCTTCACCGCGCTCAAGATGGCGGTGGATCGAAGCCGGACCCCCGGCCGTTTCCTCCTCACCGGCTCGGCCAACGTCCTGCTGGTGCCGAAGCTCGCCGATTCGCTTGCCGGGCGGATGGAGATTCTGCGACTGCATCCGCTGGCGCAATGCGAACTGGCTGGGAGGCAGCCCGGATTCGTCGACGCGCTCTTCAGCGTCTCCTTCAAGACCCGAACCTGGGAGCGGCTGGGAGCGGCGCTGATCGAACGGATTGTGGCGGGGGGATACCCGGCGGCGCTCGCCCGCCCAGTACAGCGCCGGCGCGCCGCCTGGTACAGGGACTACATCGAGTCGCTGGTGCAACGGGACGTGCGGGAACTGGCTCGCATCAGGACCCTGGATGCACTACCGCGCCTGTTGTCACTCGCGGCCGGACAGACGGCCCGGCTGCTAAACGTTAGCGATCTCGCGGCACCGTTCCAGGTAAGCCGCCAGACAATCAGCGAGTACGTGACTCTTCTTGAGCGCATCTTCCTTGTGGAGTCGCTGCCGCCCTGGCATTCCAACCGGCTCAGTCGACTGATAAAGACGCCCAAGCTCCACTTGGCAGACACCGGCGTGGGATGCGCACTGCTCGGCGTCGATGCCCGGGCACTGACTCACGACCGAATGCTCCTGGGGCAGTTTCTCGAAACGTTCGTATTCCAAGAACTGCGGCGGCAAGCGAGTTGGCACGAGTCATCTATCCGCTTCCACCACTTCCGTGACAAGGACGGTGTCGAAGTGGATATCGTCTTGGAGCGCCACGGCAACGAGGTGGCCGGCATCGAGGTCAAGTCCGCAGGCTCGGTGACGGCCCGGGACTTCCGGGGCATGGAGAAGCTCAAGGCTGCAGTAGGCAAGCGCTTCGTTGGGGGGGTGGTCCTCTACGACGGCGAGAGCAGCGCCCCCTTTGGCGACCGGCTCTACGCCGTGCCGATCCGGGCCTTGTGGGAGACGCGATGACCGGGTCATTCACCGAATCCATTGTCGAAGAAGCCGCTCTCGGGTGGTTCGGCGATCTCGGGTATGCGGTCCTGCATGGGCCGGAGATAGCCCCCGGCGAGCCGCACACAGAAAGGGACGACTACCGCGAGGTCGTGCTCGCGCGTCGCGTAAGATCCTCGCTTCAACACCTCAACCCTCACCTGTCGGCGGACGTTGTCGAAGAGGCCGCGCGCAAGGCTCTTCTATTGGATTCGCCCTCCCTGCTGCTCAACAACCGCGCGTTCCACCGGATGTTGGTGAACGGCGTCGAAGTGGAGAGCGTGGGTCCCGACGGCCGCGTTCGTGGAGAGCGAGTGCGGCTCGTCGATTTCGAGAGTCCCGAGGCAAACGACTGGCTGGTCGTCAACCAGTTCACGGTCATCGAGGGTCATGCGAAGCGACGGCCGGACATTGTGGTGTTCCTGAACGGTCTTCCTCTGGCCGTGATCGAACTGAAGAACCCCGCGGATGAGAACGCGACGATCTGGAAGGCCTTCGATCAGCTCGAGACCTACAAGCTGGACGTCCCATCGCTCTTCGCCTTCAACGAGTTGCTCGTGATCTCCGACGGCCCCGAAGCACGTGTTGGGTCCATCACCGCGCCGAAGGAGTGGTTCCTGCCCTGGAAGACCATCGAAGGCGCGGGGCTGGCCGCCTCATCTCTCACCCAGCTCGAGGTTCTGATCCGAGGGATCTTCGACAAGGAGCGGTTCCTCGATCTCGTCCGCTCGTTCGTTGTCTTCGAGGACGATGGCGCGTCGATCGCCAAGAAGATCGCCGCCTATCACCAGTTCCACGCCACGCGGAAGGCAGTCGAGAAGACGCTCCTTGCGGCGGGGCCCAAAGGTGACCATCGGGGAGGAGTGGTCTGGCACACCCAGGGCTCCGGTAAGAGCCTGACCATGGCGTTCTTCGCGGGCAAGCTCGTGCTGCACCCGCGGATGGAGAATCCCACCATCGTTGTGCTCACCGATCGCAACGACCTGGACGACCAGCTCTTCGGGGTGTTCGCGAGGTGTCAGGATCTCGTGCGCCAGACCCCTGTGCAGGCGAAGGACAGGTCCCACCTTCGCAAGCTGCTCCAGGTGGCCTCGGGTGGAGTGGTCTTTACCACCATCCAGAAGTTCCTCCCTGAGGAGAAAGGGGATCGCTTCCCCGTTTTGTCGGAGCGGCGCAACGTCGTCGTCATCGCCGACGAGGCCCATCGCAGTCAGTACGACTTCATCGACGGCTTCGCCCGGCACATGCGCGACGCCCTTCCCAGTGCCACGTTCGTTGGCTTCACCGGCACGCCGCTCGAGCTTGAGGACCGTGACACGAGGAACGTCTTCGGAGACTACATCGACATCTACGACGTCCAGCGCGCGATCGACGACGGCACGACCGTCCCCATCTACTACGAGAGCCGCCTTGCCAAGCTGGACTTGAAGCAAGAGGAGAAGCCGCAACTCGACGAGGAGTTCGAGGAGATCACCGAGGGCGAAGAGGCCTCTCGCAAGGAGAAGCTGAAGAGCAAGTGGGCGGCTCTGGAGGCGGTTGTCGGCACCCCGAAACGGCTCTCCCTCATCGCCAAGGACCTCATCGAGCACTTTGAGGGCCGCCTCGAGGTCATGGATGGCAAGGCCATGGTCGTCTGTATGAGCCGGCGCATCTGTGTGGACCTCTACGACGAGATCGTGAAGCTGCGACCTGACTGGCACGCCCGCGAGGATGAGCAGGGATTCGTCAAGGTGGTCATGACCGGCGCCGCTCCCGATCCAACGGCGTGGCAGCCCCACATTCGAAACAAGCCTCGCCGTATGGCTCTGGCCACTCGGTTCAAGGACCCGGCCGATTCATTCAAGCTCGCGATCGTCAGAGACATGTGGCTGACCGGCTTCGACGTGCCGAGCCTGCACACCATGTATCTCGACAAGCCGATGCGCGGGCACGGGCTCATGCAGGCGATAGCGCGCGTGAACCGCGTCTTCCGCGACAAACCCGGCGGCCTGGCTGTCGACTACCTCGGTCTGGCCGACAGCCTGCGCCAGGCCCTCAGCGTCTATGCCGCCAGCGGGGGCGAGGGCAGGGCGGTCGTCAACCAGGACGAGGCCGTTGCCGCGACGGCGGAGAGGGTCGAGATCTGCCGGACGATCTTCCACGGCTTCGACTACTCGGCCGCGCTCACCGGGACGGCCATCGCCGGTCTGTCCCTGCTCCCGGCCGCCCAGGAGCACATCCTGTCCGAACCCGACCGCAAGGAACGTCTCGACAAGGCGGTAGCCGAGCTGTCCCAAGCCATCGCTCTCGCTTTCCCCAGGCCCGAGGCTCTTGCCGTTCGAGACGAGGTGGCCTTCTTCCAGGCGGTCAAGGCATCTCTGACCAAACGCGCCACGGTCGACCAGCGTCCCGAAGAGGAGATGGAGCACGCCATCCGTCAGATCATCTCCAAGGCGATAGCCCCGGAGGGGGTCATCGATATCTTCCGGGCCGCGGGCCTGAAGAAGCCGGATATCTCGCTTCTCTCGGAGGAGTTCCTGGCTGAGGTGCGCCAGATGCCTCAGCGCAACCTCGCCGTGGAGCTGTTGCGCAAGCTATTGGACGACGAGATCAAGACGCGCAGCAGGAAGAACCTCGTGCAGTCCCGGTCCTTCGCCGAGATGCTGGAGGCGAGCATCCGTCGCTACCAGGCGCGGGCAATCGAGACGGCACAGGTAATCGAGGAACTGATCGCTCTAGCCAAGCACGTGAGGGACGCGCAGCAGCGGGGCGAGGAACTGGGCCTTTCCGAAGAAGAGCTGGCCTTCTACGACGCCCTCGAGACCAACGACAGCGCGGTGGCCGTGCTCGGCGATGAGACCCTGCGGACGATCGCCCGCGAGCTGGTCCAAACGGTCCGGCGCGACGCCGCCATCGACTGGACGGTTCGGGAAAACGTTCGGGCCAACCTCCGGCGCATGGTACGGCGTGTCCTTCGCAAGCACGGCTATCCACCCGACAAGCAGGAGAAGGCCACGCAGACCGTTCTCGAACAGGCCGCGTTGTTCGGGATGGAGGTGGCTGAGACCGCCCCGGCTCAGTCGGCACGCGAAGCCGCATTCCGCGTTCTCCCGCAGGCGGACGCCCGGCCCTACGAGAACTGCATTCCTCTCTACTCCTTGAAGGCCGCGGCCGGACAGTTCAGCGGATCCCAATCGGTGGAGCCCGAAGCCTGGGTTGTTCCCAACGGCCGCACCCGACCTCGGAAAGGACTCTTCGTCGCCCAAGTCTTTGGGGAATCGATGAACCGTCGAATCCCCAGCGGGGCCTATTGCGTCTTCCGAACGCCGGTCACCGGTTCACGGCAGGGCCGCGTGGTCCTGGTTCAGCACCGGGACATCTCCGACCCCGACAACGGCGGCCAGTACACCGTGAAGATCTACGAGAGCGCCAAGGTGGCAGATGAGGACGGGGGCTGGCGCCACCTTGAGATCCGCCTCAAGCCGGACAGCACGGACGACACATTCGAGCCGATCGTTCTGCGCGGCCAATCCGAAGATGAGGTGCTCGTCCTCGCCGAACTGGTTGAAGCGCTACCTGGGATTCAGGTGGATTAGCTACCTGGGATTCAGGCGCAGGACTGGAGTCCGAGCCGGGTCAGTACACCGGCGCGGCCGGGCAACTACGCCGGCGCGGAGGAAAGCTCGATGGTGTAGGAGGTCTTGAAGTGCTCGTTGCCGTCCTGGACCGCATTCGAGACCACGTTCTTGACCATCCCGCCCAACTCGGGGACGAACCACCGGGTGTCGATGCGGGTGCCGGATCTTTCTCCCCCGGTTGAGGTCATGCGGTTCTCGATGACCCAGGCGGTGAAAGTGCCGGCGGGCACGGTCACGCTCTCCTTGCGCAAGACCTTCCCTGTGTGCGTTACGGTCCCCCCCTGGGTCGTGGAGGTGCTCTGCCAGGTCGAGCCTTCAGCCAGGGGGAACCTCAGCAGGGGCAAGTGAGGGTCGTAGGCGCCCTCATGCTTCTTGGTCGGCTCCGCGGAGCAGGAAATGGAGATCCCCCAGAAGGTCAGCCAGATCCCATCGGCGTTGATGATCTCCACGGCCCGCTCCTTGTGGCCGTCCTGGAAGTCGAGATCGGCCACCAGGGCCTCGTTCTCGTAGTGGAGGGTCATCAGGACTTCGTCGAGATCCCACGTGCAGAAGTTCACGCCGCCCTTGCCGGCTTGCTCAGTTCCGGTGGCTTTCCACCGGTAGGTCCCCTCCCTGAGCCTGGGGGCCTGGTAGGCGGGAGAGGGGTTGGCAGCGCTCGTCGGCTTGACCGCGGGCGCCCTCTTGTTTCCCACAGCCGGTGCAGCGCCGGGCTGGGTCGTGGTCTCGCCGGAGGCGGTGGTGCCGGTGGTTTCGGCGGCCGGTCCGGCCGTGGCACGGGAGGAGGTCGCGGCGCTGCCCCAGCTCCCACCGTAGGAGAAGTCGGGAGGACGCCGTCGCTCGATCTTCAAGTACGCGGTGTAGGAGGCCAGCAAAGCGATCACGATTGCCGCCGCGAGCAGTCCCGTGGCCTTCTTCGTCACCCGACCCGCCTTTCGCTCGTCGGCGAATGCCCCCCGGCATCCGCCCGTCCCTGCCCCCGTTGTCCGCCGGCGCAGTCCCGGTGGGCTTGAGCCCCGCCAAATCTACGCTGGGAGCATAACTCTGTCAACCGCCAGCATAAGAACGCTCCTCCCGGAGGACCGGAGCATCGGGGGCGCCAGGACCGGATGACCGGCGACGAGACGGCGGTGAGGGCGCAGACGTGGGTGTAACATGCCCGCTATCCAGCGTCCGCCGCCCGACCGCCGATCGTGATGCTCAAGCATTTCGGGCCGGGAAACCCGGATCTGGGGTTGTAGACTCGCAAGACGCATACTGCGCGTACCGCTCGTCCGTCCATGTCGAGGCAAGGGGGAACGCGGACATGACACCAGCGGCAAGACGGGACAAGGCGGAAGCCGAAGGCGGGCAAGCCTCGCCGGCTCCGCAAGTGGAGGCGACGCGCGGGATTGCCGGACCGGCGCGGCCTGGACCGAGAAGGGCAAGCGCCTTCTTCAAGTGGTCGGGACCGGCAAGAACCGGTGTGGACATCGGCGGTTTCAAGATCGACCTGCCGATCCGCTACTACCGCACCGACTGTTTTGTGGCCATCTTCGACGCCGACTACGACGCGACCCGGGCGATGCTCCCATCGGGACGGCTGAATCCGGTGCGCCTTGCCCGCGGTCGAGCGGCGGTGGCGCTGGTCGCTTTCAACTACCTGCAGACCGGTGTGGGGCCCTACGGCGAGATCGGGATAGTGGCCCTCTGTACCTTGGACAAGCAAGCGCCTCCGCTGGCTCCTCTGATGCTCGAGTCGCGCTGGCCGGGTTTCGGCGCGTTCGTCGCCCACCTGCCGGTCACCACGCGTATTGCCCGGCAGGCCGGGCGCACCATATGGGGCTACCCGAAGTTCGTGGCCGACATGGCCTTCGACTTCATGCCGGAGTACCAGAGTGTCGACATGCGTGAGGGCGGGAAGGACATCTTCTCGCTCACCGTGCCCCGGCGCGGACCCAAGGTCACCGACAAGCGCCCCCTCGTCACCTTCACGGTTCGCGAGGGAGAGCTCATCCGGACCGTGATGCCGTGGCGCGCGGTGTACCAGATGGGCGTCGGTCGGCGAATGGGCGGCAGTCTGGTACTTGGAGACCACCCTGTTGCCGAGGAGCTGCGCGCGCTTGCGCTATCTAGCTCGGCGTCATTCACGAAGAGCTACCTCGCCCATGCCGGGATCCTTCCCGAAGGAGAGGTGCTGGGGTCTGCCGACATGGCCTACGAGGGGTTTGCCGGATCCGCGCGAGTCAGCGGGCTCCATACCGTGCGATACGACAACGGTGTGGAGATGGTGGTCACCTCAGCCGAGCAGGAGATTGCTCCGGACTCGGGTCCCGCCAAGGCCGTTGCGAGGGTGGCAGCCAAGGCCGTTGCGAGGGTGGCAGCCAAGGGCGCCGGGAAGGTCGCAGGCAAGGTGCCCGCCAAGGTCGCAGGCAAGGTGCCCGCGAAGGCGAGCGCCAAGGGGACGGGCGAGGGCAAGGGCAAGGCTGCGGGCAAGGGCGCCGCACGGGCATGAGCCCGGAAAGCGAGGATCTCGATCTGGCGGCCGAGACGGTGCGGCGTTTCGGGGAGCATGTTCAGGCCGTGCTCTTCTCCGGCGATGCCCCCGACGGCAACCTCGACGCGGTCCCGGACCTCATCGCCGAAGCCGCGGGGATGGACATCCTGGCGGATGCCGGCCCCCTTCGGGCGGGCCACGAAATCGGGGTGTGGGGAAGGCACATCTTGCGTGAAGGCTGCCGGCTCTCTCTCCTGACTCTCTCGATGCTCGGTGAGGTGTGCGCCGGCCTGGCGACCGCGGTGCATGCCCAGGGGATCGGCGCTCTGGCGCTGGATGGGAGCGAATGCGTTCCCTCAGGCGCCACGGTCGGGGCGGGGTTCTTGCCCGCTTTCGGACTGGCCCTCGATCGGCGCACCGCGCCCGACGTCCTGCATATCGAGAGGGACGCCGGTGGCAAGCATCTCAAGGGCCGGGCCCATTTCATCCTGGCCAGCGGCCGACCCGACTGGCTTGTCTGCTTCGCTCGCGACGAGGGCGCGAATGGATGGGCGGCGTTGGCGATTCCCGCCTCCGGTCGGGGGATCAACCTGGAGCAGGTCGGGTCTCGTCTCGGCTTGCGGGCGGTGAGCCAGTGGCACGTGACGTGCGAGCGAGCGAGCGTTGCGGATGAGTGGGTGCTGGTCGAAGGCTCCGACGCCTCCGGTTTGCTTAGCAGGGTCATGGCTTGCGATTGGCTCGGCCAGGCCGCGATTGCGCTCGGCGCCGCTCGCCGCGCGGTTCACGATGCGAGGGACTATGCGGGTGGCCGCTACCAGGGCGGACGCATGATCATCGAGCACGCCGCCATACGCCTGCTTCTTGCTCAGGCAGAGCACGACACGGCCCTGCTCGCCTCGGTCCTGGACGAACACGCGGACCGGCCGCTTGACTCGCAGCGGCCGGAGGATCTGCTTCGCTGGGCCATAGGCGCCCGGCTGGCGGTGGGCGAGCATGCGCAGCGAGCGGTCACCAACTGTCTGCAGGTTTTCGGGGGCTACGGCTACATGGACGACTACGGGCTGTCCAAGCGCCTGCGAGATGTCGGAGTGCTTGCCTCGCTGCACGGCGGGCCCGACCAACTCCTGCTGCTTCTCGAGGACATGGCGAGCCCCGGGGGAGATCGCTGATGGACAGCGCACTGCGCCAGTCGATCGATCGTCTTGCCCCGATCGGACGGTTGCTCTACGACCGGGGTCCCCGGACACTGTGGGAGAGGGACACGGCAACCCTGCCCGGCTACCTTCGCCGCCGCCGCCGCGCCTACCTCCGCTTTGCGCGAACGTGCATCGCGCCTGAGGCTGCCGAAGCCGACCGCGACCCGGAGGACTACGATCCCCGGCCGCTGCTCCTCGAATCCGGCCGGCGCGGTTTCCAGTCGGAGTTCGCTGTGCCTCCCTTCGGGACCATGCCGCTGCTGGCCCTGACCGGAGGCAAGGTTCTCCACGCCGTGCTGAAAGCGGAGGAGTTCTGCGCGGCGTGCGGCGGCATCGGACTGTCCCTGCTCGCTCACGACCTCGGGATCGCGCCGCTGTTGCTGTCGGGCCACCTGCCCACGATCGGGCGCTGGCTCTTGCCCATCTCCCATTCGAATCGCCGGGGCAGTCCGGTGCTGGCGGCCTTCGCTATCACCGAGCCCTCGGCGGGCTCCGACGTGGAGGAAAGCGCAGGTGCCCGTCGAGCCCGGGTCGTGACAACCGCTCGCAAGGTGCCGGGTGGCTATGTCCTCAACGGCCAGAAGGTCTTCATCTCCGGGGCAAGGCACGCCGATGTCGTTTCGGTCTTCGCCGTGCTGGAGCGGCCCGATGGCACCAGGGGGAGCGTCGAAGCCGACTTCACCGGATTCATGGTGGAGCGCGACCGCTCGGGCTACCGGGTGGGGCGCAGCGAGCACAAGCTCGGACAGCGCGCGTGCGACGCCACGGAGTTGTTCTTCGATGACGTCTTCTTGCCGGCACGCAACCTCATAGGGACGGAGCGCTCCGGGTGGGCGCTCAACCGGAACGTCCTCAACTACTCCAGGCTGCCCGTGGCGGCCATAGGCCTGGGCATCGCGCGCGGCGCCGTGGAAGCGGCCACCGACTTCGCTCGCCGGACCCGGCTGGCCGGCAAGCCCCTGCTTTCCTACCAGGAGATCCAGCTTGGTATTGCCGATCTCTGGATGGATGTCATGGCGATGCGAGGGCTGGTGTGGCAGTCGGCTCGGCGCAGGACCCCGGCGCAGGGGGTGTCAAGCACCGCGAAGGCCTTCTGCGGTGACCGGGCTTTCGCGGTCGCGACCCGGGCTATGGGACTGATGGCCGATCACGGGTACTTGACGGCGAACCGGGCCGAGAAGGCCATGCGCGACGCTCGGCTGAATCAGATCTACGAGGGCACCAACCAGATCAACCGGCTGGCCCTGATCGAGGCGATCTGGGAGTCCGACCTGGCTCGGGCGCCGTGGAGTCTGAACCCGAACGTAGGGTCTCGATCGCGATAAGCAGTTCCACGAGATCGCGGAAGCTCCGCGTGCTTCGGCCGGTGATCTTCTCGATCCGGTGCAGCCTGTAGTGCACGGTGTTCGGGTGCACGAAGAGCGTCCTGGCCACGCGTGCGACGTTGAGGTCGGCGTCCATGTAGGCGAGAAGTGTCTCTAGCAATGCACCTCTGCACCGGACGTCCTTGGCCATGAGTTCCTTGACCTCCAGTGGCACGATAGCTCTCCCAGTCGCATCCGCCGCGGACACCAGGTACGACAAGAGCGACGCCTCCGACAGGGTGAGAACCTGACCGTTGCGCGCTTGGCGAAGCGCGAGTTGTGCTTGCCGGTGGGCAACGGGCATGCCTTCGAAGCCCTGGCAAACAAGGCTGGCTCCCGCCGCGATCGAGATCCCGCGTGTGCGCTTCAGGTCGCTCGCCGTCTGTGCGAGACGTTCCAGGAAGGTCGAGAAGGCGTGTTCGAGGACAACTGCCAATACCTCGGCGTGGCGGGCGACGATCAGGGGTGCTTCGCCGCCACACGCCAGGGCTTTGTCGATCGCCTCCATCGCCATTCGGGTGGCGTCCGCCTCCCCGCACCCCCCGTCTTCCCTCACCGCGGCCACCACCGCTCTACATTCGGCCGACGGCCTGAAACCGAGCGAGGAGAGGACGCGTCGCGAGGCCGAACTGAGCTGGCGGTCGCCCGCGAGCATCTCCTCGACCAGGTCCCGCT
>Ga0265292_1003044_pt1 | contig 10756 bp, 5 predicted proteins | sample Munlanlewell296A_FD_189080 | JGI IMG/M metagenome (GOLD analysis project Ga0265292, IMG submission 189080) | Leachate microbial communities from a municipal landfill in Southern Ontario, Canada - Leachate well 296A | ecosystem: Engineered > Solid waste > Landfill > Unclassified | place: Canada... | reverse complement strand
TGACATTCTTTCCCGTTTCCGGTGTAATAAGAATTCTATTGGCTTGATTCGTACCGTTGATCGGTCCTGACAGTGTGACCAATTTTGTCAGCGTATAGAGAGTATCCGTGAGCACAGCAGTCACACCGCCGGCGACGCCATCTTGGCTGATTTTCAGCATAATGGAATCGAGCGTCGGGAAATCTTTTTCCGCGCCAACAGTATACGTGCCAGCCGCTAACGGTGATTGCACCAGATACGAAAAGACTGCCGGAGGCGGTGTATTGACGGTACCCATCGGCGGCCAGGTGGCAAAGTTTTGCGCAACAGCCGCATCCTTTGCCGAGAAATAATATTGGACTGTCGTATTGTTGCTTCTGCCAGGAAGCGTAAAGAAATATTCCGTTCCGTTGGCAGAATCGATACCGACAGACGAATAACTGACCGAATCTTTGATCTTATGCCAGAGCATTGGAGCATTGCCGGCAACGCCGATGCCTGAAGGATCGCTGATAGTCACATGCACAACTCGCGCACCGGTTGTCGGTGCAGGGGGAAGCGCGGCATAAATAAAGATCGGCGGCATAGAATCAATCTGCGTGTATGTTCCTTCGAATGCGCCAATATCCGGCGTAAGAGCATTGCGGATATTGCCATCAAAATCCTTTGCAATTCCAATCGGGGTTCCGTTGGATTCCAACTGCGTAACGGAAGAGGGAGAAAGATGCAAATCACTTGCAGATATGTACGGTACATTTTCCACAACACTGTGTAAATCGTTTTTAAACTCATATTGCCATCCTCCCAATGCTGAAAACTTCCGGTAATAAAATGGAGCGGAGGTATTCATTTTGTATGCGATGGCCAGATGGGATGAATCAACCGCATAACCGCCGAAAAAGTTATTATGGTCGCTATTAATCACCTGAGGATAATATCCCACATACATACCGGCAGCAAAAGAGTTCAATCCCAACACTTCGGTGCGGCGGTTGACAAAACTGTTGTTTCGAAGATACAACTGATAACCGCTGGAGAATGGAACAATGGCCAGCGCCGCAGAGATACGAGATCCTGTGCTTGCACCTGTTAACAAAACGCTGTTGTGATACAGTGTTTCGGGAACAGTAGTGCTGGTATTGACAACATAAATTCCGGCAGTGACGCCGGTTCCGGTTGTTAATCCTTCAACATCGGAAATTACATTGTTCACATAACGGCTGTTCCCTTTTGTTTGCGTATTACCAATATACAAACCAGAAGTAGAACCGGAGGCACTGATGCCGCGAATATGGGAAATATCGTTCGTATTGATATCCGCCCAGTTACATTCAGTCCCAACACGGATGCCGTAGACATTGGTCGAGCCGCCGGCGGGGGGAATGATATTCCGGATAATATTTTTGGATACAATCATGCTGTCTGCATTACTCAAGTCGATACCATTGGCGCCGATGAGATCGGCTGCTCCGGTTCCGATGCTATTGTTCAGGATTCGCGGTGCAGAGATATAGTTCGTGTTATTGGCACCGTTCACCGAGATACCACTGTACGCCCGGGTAATGTAATTGTTTTCAATCAACGCATAATGCGGTAAACCGTATTTTTGGGAAATAACACCGTAGGTAACAAGGATACCTTTTCCCGAAGAATTTGTTAATGCTGCATTTGTTGTAATAATCAAGTTCTTAATCACGGCATTCGGAGAATGTCCGACAACGCGTACACCAACCAGTCCGTTCGTTCCCAACACATTCACGGTCATATTGCGTGCAGTATCAGCGCCGTACAGCGGCTGACCGGAAATCGTTACGGATTGTGTCGAATCCACCGCCAAACCAAAATTATATGTCGTATTCGGCGGAGTCACATTAATAACAACTGTTGCTGCGGAATCGGGACGGATAGTGATTGGAGCTGAGGCATTTGATTTTCTGGTGTAAATGCGCAACGAGTCTTCATTATAAATGCCGGACCGAATTAGCAGCGTCACTCCGGGAGGCACAACATCCTGCGCATTGATATCATGAATTGCCGCTTTTAAAGTTACGTAATCGGGAGAGAGACCTCCAACGGTTTTCACACCCGAAATCGGATCCTGCACCAGATAACTAAACGTTACTGGCGGAGCAGCCACAGATGTTCCAAGAGATGGCAGCGTTGCAACATTGGCGGCGGGTGATGCATCCTGTGCAACAAAGTAATATTGCACAACTGTTCTCACCGGTTGCTCCGGAATGGAAAAAGTAAAAATACCATTCTGAACGGCATCATGGGCAACTGAAGTATATGTGGGATCGGTCGATTTTTTCCACAATAAGCGGGGGGCATTAGCGCCGACCGCTAGTCCTGAACGATCATTGATGGTAATTGTTACTGTGCGTGTTCCTTCACGCGGTGCGGGAAGAAGCGGAACAAACGACGTAAAGACCGGCGGCATACCGTCAACCGGTGTCATGGCTGCATCAAACGCACCGATATCCGGCGTGGAGGCATTGCGTGCAACGCCGTCGAAATCAAGCGAAGCGAACGGAGGAATTTGTGCACCGGCTGCTTCGAGCTGTGAGGTTGAGGCTGCGGTAAGATGCAAATCCGTATCGCTGATGTACGGTGCATTTTCTACAACGCTGTTCACATCGTTACCAAATTCATATTGCGATCCGCCCAATGTTGAGAATTTGCGGTAATATCCGTTGGCAATTCTCCATACAGCTGCGCAATAGGTCGTATCCCCGCCTGTGCCAGGATAGAAATTGTTATGATCGCTGTTCAATACTGAGCCGTTGGAATTGCCAACATACAGTCCGGCAGCAAAAGAATTCAATCCGCCGGCTTCCGTTCTGCGGTTCACCAAATTATTGTTGCGCAGCAACAGGTTGGTTCCACCCGATGTATTGTAATAGAGTGCAGCGGAGATGCGCTGTCCGGAACTCGTTCCGGTAAGCAACACGCTGTTGTGATAGAGTGAATCATAACCGAAGGAGTTCGTGACATAGATGCCGGCGATTATTCCTGTTCCAGAACCAAGGCCGTCAATATCATACACCAGGTTATTGAAAATCTTATTTCCGGATGCATCCGCAGTCGCAAGGGTACTGTTGATACTATTATTTACATACAATCCGTACACGTTGGTTGATGCTGCTGCGCCGCGCATTTGGGAGACCGTATTGTGATATACCAGAGCGGACTGCGTGTACCCTTCTATCGTCATTCCATAGAGCGTTGTTGCGCCGCCAGTTGCCGGCGGCAGAATATTGCCCACCATATTGTTAAAAATGCGGGCGCCGTCGGACGATGTAACGGAAATTCCAATAGCACCGACGGAATCACCGGTCGACGTAGCAATCTGGTTATTGATTACCTGGGGTCCTTTAATGAAATTCGGAACATCCATTCCCTGCACACGAATACCAGTATAGGTGCGCTTTACGTAGTTGTTTTCAATCAGTGCATAATTCGGATTCTTCCATACCGATGAACCCGATCCATACACATAAATTGCGCGAGAGTTGGTGTTGATCTTCGATGCCGTAGCGATGACAAGATTCTTGATAACGCAGTAGTCAGAATTATTCACCACGCGGATGCCAACAAGGCCATTTGTTCCGACAACATTCAACGTTAAATTTCGGTCCCCTGCCAAACCATGCAGCGGTTGGCCGGTGATGGTGACATATTGGGTTGTATCGACAGCAATACCGAAATTGTATGCCGACGACGGCGGCGTTACATTAATCACCACCTGTGCGGCGGAATCTGGACGGAAAACAATCGGTGCATTTACGTTTGAACTGGATGTTCTGATACGAAGAGAATCTTCCGTATAGATACCGTCACGAATCAGAAATGTTACACCGGGAGCCTGTACGCCGGAGTCATTGAGCGCCTTCACTGCTTCTTTGATTGTCAGGTAATCGGGGGTTGTTCCTCCGATCGTTTTCGTTCCCGACAACTGCGCGTGCAGCACCGGTACGAGAAAAACTACTGCAGCAATCAGCAACCGAAGAGTCGTGATCGATTTGTTCATAGTGATCTCCAAAAAATGGTAATGGATTGATGAATGATTTTTTTGTTGTTCATTATCGATGAAAGGTGTACCCAGTTCCAAAATTCATACATCACATTCACGATGTGATCGTATGAAAGCCACAGTAAAAAATAGAGGTATTCTTGCCGCTATACCATACCTCAAATGAGGTGTTTATGCGGACACGGGAATTTTACCATGAAACGAGGTTTTTTACGCTGAGCCGACATTCCGAGATGCCGGCGAAGGGAGAAACAACTTAGGAAAGTGAAAATGATTTGGATTTGAGAACTTTTGCGACAGCTTCCGTTTTTGAATGGACGTGAAGCTTTTGATAAATATTTTTCAGGTGTCCGCGAACGGTTTCCGAACTGATGAATAATTTTTCTGCAATTTGTTTGCTCGTATATCCTTTGACTAATTGTTCCAAAATCTCCACTTCCCGTTCGGATAAACTTGCAGTGTGATCCTGCGCCGGTGCAACGCGGAACACTTCCAGCACTTTCTTTGCAATCTGCGTGGACATGGGAGCGCCGCCGTCATTAAGTTCATTCAGTGCAGAAGCAATCTTGTTGGGCGGCGTTTTTTTCAACAAATACCCGTCAGCACCCGCCATAATGGATTTCATTACACGGTCATCGTCTTCAAAAATTGTCAACATCACCACAGAGCATTCTGGATGTGATTTTTTCACCTCGCGAAGAAACGAAATTCCGTCCATTCCGGGCAAACCGATATCGGTCAGAACAATCTCCGGATCCAATGTATCAATAACATCCAGTGCATCTTCAGCGGACGGAAATGCGCCAATGCATTCGTATTCCTTCGATTGATTGATAATGTATTCCAATCCATCGCGGACGACAGGTTCGTCTTCAACAACAATTAAACGTTTTTTGGGCACTGTGTTTTTTTTTCGTAAATGTTGGATTGCTTTCAAAATACAACAATCTCCTCTCCGTGAAAATACCTCAAATGAGGTGTCTTTGCAGTTCGGTCACTGTGAACCCAATATGCGTACCGGCCGCTTCCGATGACTCGATAACGATTTCTCCCTGCACCGCTTCGGCCCGTTTACGCATATTATCCAATCCCATCCGGTTGCTGCGATGCCCGCTCGTCGGCTTATGGATCCCAACTCCGTTATCGCGGATATCAAATCGAAGCAGATTCCGATCCGCCTGGATGACGATTGTGACCATGGTCGCCCGGGAATGTTTGATGACATTATAGAGCCCTTCTTTGAAAATGAGGAAGACATTCCGCCGGAATTCAGGACTAAACGCAAGGTCCGGAATTTCGTTTGGCAGAGAAACCTCGCATTGAATGTTCTTCAAAGTGAGCAGTTCATTCGCCAATTTGGACATGTATTGGATCAAGCTCTCCATATTGTCGTACCGGGGATTGATTGACCAAATAATTTCGTTAATGCTGTCTATCGTGGACCGTGAAATGTCCCCGATGGATGACACTTTGTCGAACACCTCAGGCCGAATTCCGCCGGATTCCGTCCCCTCCACACCACCGCGAACCATTTCACTCAGCAAAGAAATTTTTGTCAAGCTGGAACCGATCTCATCATGCATGTCCTGCGAAATCCTCATCCGTTCCCGGTCAATATATCGCTGCCGTTCAATCTTCTCCGTTTTCTTTTTAATCTGTTGGGACGTGTAGAACCGGATGGCAAGGAGAACAACAGTGATGATTACGACAAAGACCATCAGGCGGAACCACCATGTTTTCCAGAAGGGCGGAAGAATAGTGAACTGAAACTCGGCCGGTCCGCTCACAACTCCCTGAAATTCCTTCCCCCACACCAGAAACCGGTAAGAACCTTCCGAGAGATTAGTATATTCTTTACGATAATTTTTGGTCCATGCGGAAGGATGATCGTCCAATCCAATCAACTGCACCTGATAGACATTCTCCAGTTCCTTAAAATATGAGAGCAGGGAAAATTCAAAGGAGATGCCGTTCTGATCATGGTTAAGCGTAACGTTGTTGTGCAGCCGAATACCCTGCGGCATATTTTTTACGGAAATATTTTCTATGACAACGTGTTTCTGCTGACTATCCGGTTCTTCGATTGTCGGCTGGAGAAACGATACACCGTCGATGGTGCCGATCCAAATCCGCTGTTGGTTGTCAGTAAATAGAGCGCCAATATTTCCTTCATTATTGACGATACCATCATCCCCGGTGAAATGCTCCGAAATAAATTGTTCCTCTTCTCCTTTCGGCTGAGTGCGGGTAAACCGTGTGACCCCTTTATTGGTAAGGAAATACAATCTGTGCATGGCATCTTCACGGATGCCGTAGACAAGATTGTTCGAGATGGAAGTTTGCGAGGTGTCGTTGTAACACTGCCAGCGGGACGTTGATGGATTAAACAGTAGCACACCGTTGCCGGAGGTGCCGCACCAAATCGATCCGTCGGCGGCAGTGTAAATGCATTGGAAACTTCCCCACGGCACACCGTTTGGAATTTCCATCGTTGTCAGCACCCCATTTTTTAGCTGCGTAATTCCTTCCGATGAGGCGAGCCAAACGCTGCCGCCGGGACCATCTGTAACACCAGCCACATCGCCAAACGGAAATCCCGTTGACACATCAAATTTCGTGATGAGGCCATCCCGATAGCGACCGGCACCGGTACTGGTTGATATCCAGATGGAACCCGACACATCTTTATAGAAAGAATGAATGTGATCGCTTGGTAATCCATCTTCCGTTGTGATGTACCTCCATGAAGACCCGGAAAGGACATTAACACCGCCGCCGTCCGTGCCAAACCACATTTCTCCATTCGGACCTTCGGTAATCGTATAGATGATGTTCGAGCGGAGTCCATTAGAGACATCATACTTCTTCCATACTCCATTTCGGTATGTATGCAATCCATGCAGTGAACCGAAATAGAAATCACCTTTGCTGTTTTGATAAATGGAGTAAATAGCAGCGCTGCCGGGGAAATATTTATTGTCCAAATAATTCCAGCTGGATTGCACATATCGGAACAAACCCGTTAACGCACCAAACCACATTACCCCTCGCGGATATTCGGCAATAGCATATACCGGCTTAATATCGTTCGATATAAATGTCTGCTGCAGTCCTTGCAAAGTATCGTCGGCGAACCGGATGAGGAAATTCTGACAACCCACCCAATACGTACCGTCCGATCCGCGCAGAATTGTACGGATGGGATTGTAGGTATCTTTGGAATGCAACGGGTGTGCCGTCCATGCACCATGAGAGTAACGTGCAAGAACATCATCGCCCCCGCACCAGAGCGATGAATCTTCATCCAAATAAATAGAATAGAAGATATGACTATTGATTCTGCTGGGATATCCGGCGTTGGTCAATTGACCGTTGCGCAGCAGCAGCAGACCTTCATTCGATGCAAACCAAAAGTCGTTGGCATATCCCCGCTGAATCTTATGGATGATGAGGTTTTTCGCCACTGGAAACAGCGCCGGAATTTTTCGCAGCACACTGAAATTGTATTCAAACAGACCGACTGACGTGGCAATCAGTAATGATCGTGTTCCGTCGGGATTGGTCATTTCCGCAAGATCCCAAATGTTCTTATTAATGCGGTTGACAGAATCCAGGATGGTTGTCCACGTATCGTTCTTCCATGAGAAGATGCTCCCATCCAGCGTGCCGAAATAAAGTGCACTGTCATCCGCACAATATATTGAGAGCACATAATTGGAATTCCCTTTTCCCGGCATGTTCAACGGCATCCAATTTCGGACATTGTAATACGCTGCGCCATCTTGTGTCGCTATCCAAATCCTTCCCCGTTTATCCACCACCATGCTGTTCACCGTGCTTTGCGGCAGGCCGTCGCTAACAGTATACCTTTTAATGCTCGTCGATGCGATTGATTGGATATCGTTGTGTAGTTCTTGAGAGAAAAGAACAAACGGAAACAGTAATGCATAGAAGAATGAAAGTCGAAGTGCGAGGTTTATGCAGCTTGGCATAAGAATTAATAATGAATGGAGAGTTTTGTCCAATATTATCAGAAGGCTTAAGAATTGCAACGGGAAATCTCTTTTGTATGAAATTCATTCTGCCCAGTGTGAAACAGAACTATTATTTGTTAACCAAGAACATAGCTGATGGATGATAGATAGAAGAGAATGAAAAGACTCACAAATAGGAGAGTATTTTTTTCAAGGTTTCCACTAATGCTATAAACTCACTCCTCCAATTACATTTTCTTGAATATTGATGTCCACTTGTTTGCTTTCAACCATGGTAGCATCAGAAAAGCACTTTTTTAAAAATCATATATATACGGACAATGTAGTCTGATGATTTTCTTATTTTTCATAAGAAATAGAACAAATTCGTCAGAATAAAAAAAATAATATCCCAAATACCCGAAATAAGACGCTTATTTCTGGTATAATAATTGATTATTACTATATTGCGTTGAAATAATAAGTCACAAAATCACCAATAACAAAAGGATGGAGTATCTATGAAACAATTGATCGCAGTACTACTAATCGCCGCACTCGGGTTAACATCGTGTAAAGAAGAAAGTGAAACTACTACCCCGATAGTGTCTGCTTACGATAACGCAGATGCAACAAAAGGCGGGATACTCTATGATAAATTTTGGTCATCAGAAGCAGGATATGATGTTACCGATGCTGCAAAAATCAGTCACTTAAATAAATATGCCGATTTCTATCGGTGCAAACAGTGCCATGCATGGGATCAGATGGGCAATGAAGGTTCCTATAATAATAGAGCTTCTAAGGCAAGCACACCCACAACTGCCGGCAGGCCGAAAGTTGCAGCTAATTTATTGCCGTGGTTATCAAAAACCCCGCAACAATTATTTGATGAAATCAAAACCGGCACAGGTCGTAGAAAAATTGCAGACTCTGCGGCTGTCACTGCATATGCCGTCACCACTTCTCCTTCTACCGGCGATCAAATGCCTGACTTCAGCACATTCTTAACAGACGCACAGATTTGGGATCTTGTAAAATTCTTAAAAGAAGGTGCAAACGATGTGACGAAACTTTACGATGCTACTTATACAGGAACCTATCCTTCCGGAAAAGCATCATTTAGCGCAATTGGAAAAGATGGTGATGCCGTGAAAGGAAAAACATTATATACCACAAATTGCAAATCATGCCATGGACTAGAAGGTAAAGATATTCCGAATCTTGATGCTACCGCAGGAATGACCGCAGGTAAATTTATTCGGACAAAACCAAACGAAGCACAGCATAAAATTCGCTTTGGTCAGTTGGGTACAATCATGAAACCGACAAAGTTAACAGTAACGGAACTGAGAGATTTGTACAAAGCTCTTGCAGATACCGTCGCATTCCCGAACTAATAGAATCATAATATGACTGTAATACAAAAGGCTGCCGATGCAGCCTTTTGTATTCTTGGAAGAATTTTCTAACCTCACTTTGCAAGGGTTACTTAGTTTTTACCTTGCTTCACAATACTCCGCGCTGAATCCCTCCTTGCAGTATTCATGTAGCAGCATCTTCAGAATTGTGTATCATGGGTAAAGTGTGAGTGCTGCTCAACAGTTCGATAAATTGCGGTTTTGTATAATACCCATCTGCCGGCACCATTTTTACCGCTTCTTTCAAATATTCTTCCGACCGACCGGAAAGCAAGTACACAAGCGCACACGCATCAATCGATTTAATAAAGCGCAGTGTCACCAATCCATTCATTCCATCCATCCCGATATCCAAAAAAACCAAATTGGGTGAAAAACTTTTTACTTCTCGCAGACACTCTTTACCGGAACGCGCAGTTTCAATAATGATGTGATGATGGAGTGAAGAGAGTAATTCAGTGACAACGCGAAGAAAGGCTTTATCATCATCAACAATCAATATTTTAAACGCTTTACCTGTCTTGGACATAAAACTTTCACTGATCGCTCGGTACACTCTTGTTGTTCCCCTCGTGAATATTTTGAATTATCTATTTACTTACTGATGGTACGCAAAACAACTGGTCATGGTGAGCACGGCGCAGGCTTAACCTCTTAGTTCATCGTTCTGCCAACGGCATCCCTTCGGAACAAAAAGCTAAGGATTTGCTCAGGGACCAACTGTTCTGCGCCACGCCGAACCATGTTCTCAAAAAAATTAATGTATGCGTACCATCAGTTACTCATGTCATTCATCGTCGATCAACCATCGGTGTGATTCAGATTTACTCGTCAATCAGTTCGGAAATCACACACCGCGAGTCCATCCCATCTCAAATAATATCTATGGTAATATACGATATTGAAGAGGTTAGGGAAAGCGGCAATGCACTAGATGGATTCGCCATGGAATATCTCACTCGGCAGAGAAGGACAAGAGATAATTTGGTACGCTTTTCAGATCAATGTTCAATGTTTGCATACCTTCTGCCTCCCCAAAATGATAAATCCCAATCAGGTCTGATCGGGATTTATCGTTGCTCATTGTATGCACTATCGGACGGTAATTCACCCGCCATTATTTTTTAATCCCCAGTTCATTCATAAACTTCCAGATTGCCCCGAAAGCATCACTCATTTCGTTCTCGTCAAAATCTCCGTGTTTTTTCCCTTTCATAACAACCAGATTATTCTTCACGCCGAACGTATTTAACACTTCGTGGAGTTTGGTAGCATGAATAAATGGAACAGCGTTATCTGCGTCGCCATGAATGGTAAGAACGGGCGGCGTAGAAGAATTTACATAGGTT
>Ga0265292_1003043_pt1 | contig 10758 bp, 6 predicted proteins | sample Munlanlewell296A_FD_189080 | JGI IMG/M metagenome (GOLD analysis project Ga0265292, IMG submission 189080) | Leachate microbial communities from a municipal landfill in Southern Ontario, Canada - Leachate well 296A | ecosystem: Engineered > Solid waste > Landfill > Unclassified | place: Canada... | reverse complement strand
GAGCTTTGACGGAATTGATGATTATGTTCAATTCGCTTCTTCACCATCCTTTAATGTATCTGGTGCTGTTTCTGTTTCGGTGTGGATAAAATTAGCCTATCTGCCAAGCGAACTGCCCCTTTCCTATGGTGCAGTATTTGATTCCGAGTCCGACAATTATGTTCTCTATGAAGACAAAGGAAATAACCAATTACGATTTAAAGTTACCACATCTAACGGTGCGGCACGCCCCGCAATATCTGCTGTTGATTTAAAAACAGGAGTTTGGATACATGTTGCTGGTGTGTATGATGGCGTCAACGCAATGATCTATTTGAACGGCATATTGAAAGGCACTCTTCCATTGACTGGCACAGTGAATACCGGTCAGGTTGCAATGTTAGGGAAAAGCGGTACATCAGGAACTCCTTCATATTTCAAGGGGAGTATTGATGATCTTCAAATTTTTAATAAAGCAATAAGTCCGGCTGAGATTATGGATACATATACTACTATTAAAACTGCACCGTTGTCAACCGTTGGTATAGGTCCTGTTGTAAAAGAATTGGTCTCAAAAGAATTTACATTGTTACAAAATTATCCGAATCCGTTTAATCCGGCAACAACAATTAAATTCAGATTGTCAGAAGCAAGCAATGTTTCGCTGAAAATTTATGATGTGCTCTGCAGGGAAATGGCCACATTGGTGAACGATCAATTGTCCGCCGGATATTATTCGTATGTGTGGAACGCTGGCGGAATATCCAGCGGTATGTATATCTGTCGCATCAAGGTAACATCCTCGAACGGCAACCAGCAAAAGAACTTTGTTCAAGTAAAAAAACTGATGCTGCAGAAGTAAGCGAAATGTTGAGGCAAATACAATCTCGTTGGAAAGACATTTTTTGCTATCCGTTCGTCGCTAGTTTTTATTCTACGAAAGCTTGGTAAAAATTGGTTACATTCATTTACTATGAAATTTCTCGCCATCGATTTTGAAACCGCCAACCGGTCTCCCAACAGCGCATGCTCTGTCGGATTAGTGCGTGTGGCAGATGGAAAGATTGTCACTAAAAAAACATTCCTGATCAAACCGCCGTATGAGTATTTTGAATTTACCGACATTCACGGAATTACCTGGAACAACGTGAAGAAAAAGCCGACGTTCAAAGAACTCTGGCCGGAGATGGAAAAGTTCTTTGCGAATATCGACTTTGTTGTCGCCCATAATGTAGGATTTGACCGCAGAGTGCTTGAATCGTGCTGTTCAACGTACGGATTAGCGGCGCCCGATGTAGAATACCGTTGCACAGTCCGTTTATCCCGATCGGTTCTCAAAATTCGACCGGCAAATCTTGCCAATGTCTGCCGCGAGTTGTTTATTCCGCTGGATCATCACGAAGCGGGTTCTGATGCTGAAGCATGTGCACAGATTATGATGGAGGTGATAAGGAGAAAAGGAGAAGATTGAGTGATATTAAAAATAAAAAAGCCATACGGTTTTCTGTATGGCTTTCTTATTTTTAAATAATATTTGATTCCGACAAGATTCTTTAGAATGTTCCGCTAATATCAGGTGAACCATCAACTTTATATATTTGATATGTTCCTGTACCATCTGCTAGCCAGGAAATTTCAAGATATTTGTACATTGGTCCCGTAGCCCCAGTTTGGTAGTAGATTAATTTCCCAGTACCATTGACATTGTTGACTACTTCCAATTTTTTTTCAGCAACTCCGTGAGTGTAGGTGATAAATGTACCAGTTTCATTTCCTGAAGCATCGGATGCCCATATCAACTCACCCTGTTTAACGGTGGAGTTGTATTCATAGACTACCCAGCTGCCTGTTTTGCCGTCGGCTGTGGTCGTTCCTTCAAATGCAGTCCAATGTTGTACGGTAATGGTAGTATCATCATCTTCATATAAACCGTCGAAGACAATTTTCCATCTGTAACTTCCGTTGCTAAGCAATTCGGAAGTAATCGTTTCTGTTAATCCATTTGCCGTAAAGGAATAGGTCCACACATTTCCGTTCTGTGTTCCGGGTAATTGTGCAAACGCCTTGAACAGTTCACCCTGGGAATTGAACGATTGTGCGGATGCTTTTGCCTGATTCGCGTATTGATTGTCGGACTGTGTGTTCGGACCGCTGAAGGAGATTTGCGGCGAAGTTGGTTTTTGCGCAGGCGTTGTCGGACTATCTTCATCTTTACATCCGATCATGGCTACTGCAACGATAAGCGAGAAGACGAATAAATAACATTTTGTATACTTTTGCATGGTGTGTCCTCCTGAGATTGTGGAAAAAAGAGTATTGCGTTAATATTCGGCATAAAATACTCAATACTCACACTCTTGTCAACGAATCTGCGTCACACTTCGTTCAAAAAGAATTGGCAATTGTTTTGTATATTATGTCAAAATACTTAAAACGGACAAAAACATACTATGAATCAACGTTCCCTCTATAAAACTATCGAAAGTTTCGACAGTAAGAAATTTGCTTCCACGGAAGAGATGCTCTCGCATATTCTTCACCAGATCGTCTCCAACGACCGGATCGAGATTCAAGGAGGACGTGTTTGGAAACTGGACACGGTAAAAAATACGTATGAAGTGATCGCACAACAGGGGGAAGTGGAGAAGATTAAACCGAATTTTTCGTTGAAGGTGGATGAATACAAATTATTCAAACAGCTCGCCATGCACAGAACCATTTTGGCGAAAGAAACGAATGAATATCTTCGGAGCAAAGGAATCCTGAAATACTCCGCGACCGGTGTCGGCGAATTGGTGACCGTGAAAGGAAACCAACTGTATCCGTATATCCTTTCGTTTAACACCGATGTTCAGCATGAGATTGTTGCACCGACGCTGAATATCATCAGTCTTGCCGTTACGTCTATGGTAAAAAATAGACGAATCGAACGGAGGACTTCGCAATTGCAGAAAGATCTTGATAAGGCCCGGGAAATTCAGAGAAGTATTCTTCCAGCGCATGAGTTGCAATTTCACAATTACGAAATGTTCGGCATCTCGATTGCGGATAGAATTGTTGGAGGAGATTTTTTCGATTATATCATGAGCGAAGAGAAAGACCGCGTTGGTATTGTGATTGGGGATGCCGCCAGTAAAGGAATTTCCGCTGCGGTTCAGGCGTTGTATGTTTCGGGCGCGTTGCGTATGGGGGCGAGCTACCAAACAAAAATCAGCAACCTGATCCATAATATTAACGATCTTGTTCACCACACATTTTCCGATGACCGATTCCTCACTCTCTTTTATGCGGAATTGTCGAACGACTTAAAAGGCCTGTGCGTGTACGTTAATGCCGGCCACAGCAGCCCTATAATTTATCGGGCAACGACCAAGAGTATTGAATACCTTGAAGCGACCGGAAACATCATCGGCCCGTTCCCGAATCAGTTATACCGCAGCGAAGGGATGATGTTGGCGAAGGGTGATATCATGCTGTTGTATACGGACGGCGTCTCTGAAGCGATGGATAATCTTGGAGTTCAATATTCTGAAAAAAGATTGGCCGCTAAATTATGTGAACTGCGTAACGAAAAAGCGCAGAACATTGCGAGATTGATTATCGAAGATGTTCAGATTCACAGTGCAAAAAGCAAATACTCCGACGATCAAACGATCGTTGTTGTGAAACGGATTAAATAGCTATAGCGATGATTGACACGTGTATTATCTGTACTGAATACGTGTCTGACATCATGCAGTGCTAAAGAACTGAAACCCACGATGTGACAGCGGCAAAATTACTTAGCAAACACAGAGAGACACTAAGACCACAGAGAAAAACAAAGAATAGCTTCACTCAAAAATCTGCTCATAACAATCTTCAATAAAATCGTATCTAGTAAGACTTTCTTGTCTATTGTAGTAAACTGAACTGCTCTTCCGGCGTAAGTACTCTCCTACACACCACCGAATTCGCCATAAATCAGAGGAGATCATATGTGCCGGACTCTCAACGGAATTTTTCTGCTATTCCTTGTTCTGCTCTTCGCCGTATCCTTATCCGCTTCAACCATCACTGCGTTAAAAACCTCCGAACAGATTAGAGTAGATGGTATTCTGTCCGAAGGCATCTGGCAGCGGACGGGATTTACAGATTTCAAGCAACGTGAGCCGGAACAGGGAGCACCGGGAAGTGAAAAATGTGAAACGTGGGTTGCCTATGATGATGAAGCGTTGTATATCGCCGCAAAATTATACGATCACCATGCCGATTCGATTGTTGCACGTTTAGTACGGAGGGATTTTGTCTATGGCGATCCTTCCGACGGATTTTTAGTTTACATCGATCCGTATCATGATAAAATGACGGGGAATTTGTTTTATGTTTCCGCTGCCGGTACGAAAGCGGATGGACTTGTGGAGAACGATGGACGTTTCGAACTTTCCTGGGATGCGGTGTGGGAAGGGGTGGCAAAACTACATCCGGATGGATATGTGGTGGAGATGAAAATTCCGTTTGCACAACTCCGGTTTAAAGAGGGGGAGGAACAGGTGTGGGGAATCAATTTCGAACGGTATATCGGCAGAAAAAATGAAACAATGATGGTGGTGTATACTCCGCGGAATGAAAACGGTTTTGTCTCCCGTTTTCCCGATCTTGTCGGTTTAAATGGACTCACTCCGTCGTCGCGAATGGAAGTGCTGCCGTATGTCACGGGGAAAGCGGAATATATCGGAAACAATTCGAACAATCCTTTTAATCCCGGAGAAAAATATCTTCCGGGAGCCGGACTTGATTTGAAGGTGGGGCTTGGAACCAGTCTTACATTGGATGGAACTATCAATCCAGACTTCGGGCAAGTGGAAGTTGATCCGGCGGTGGTAAATCTTTCGGATGTAGAAACGTCGTTTCAGGAAAAACGACCGTTCTTCACAGAAGGAGTGAGTATCTTTCGGTTTGGACGGGGCGGAGCAAATAATAACTGGCAGTTTAATTGGAGCGATCCGACAATTTTTTACAGCCGGCGTATTGGAAGAAATCCGCAGCGGCCGCAGTTCAGTCTGCCATACTATGATTATGCCGATGTTCCCAACGGAACAAAAATTCTCGGTGCAGGAAAAATATCGGGCCGGTTAGGCGACGACTGGAAAATCGGAATGATCCATTCGCTCACCAATAAAGAAATGACATCCATCGATTCTGCCGGACATCACAGCCGGCAGGAAATGGAACCACAGTCGTATTACGGGGTCTTCCGCGCACAGCGCGATTTTGAACAGGGACAGCAGGGAATCGGCATGCTGGCAACATACACCAACAGAATGTTCGATAATCCGATATTACAGGATTACATTAACAGCAATGCTCTGGTAACCGCTGTTGATGGATGGACATTCTTTGATCAGGAACGAACGTATGTGCTGACCGGATGGGCAGGGCTTTCCAATGTTCAGGGAAATAACAACAAGTTGATAACTTTGCAACGCAGTTCCGGTCATTATTTCCAACGACCTGATGTGACACATATGAGCGTCGATAGTTCACTGACTTCAATGACGGGATATGCAGGCCGGATAATGCTGAACAAAAACCGCGGGAGGTGGACGCTAAATGCTGCTGTGGGAATGATCGATCCAAAATTCGAGTCTAACGATCTTGGTTTTATGTCCTTTGCCGATGTCATCAATGCACATGTTGTCTCGGGATATCGGTGGAGTGATCCGACAGAGTATTATCGGTTTACAGGATTTGACATTGCAACGTTTGTGAATTATGATTTCGGCGGGAATAAAACGGCGCAGGGATTCTGGTTGAATAGTTATGTGACACTGCTTAATTATTACGGAGGAAATATCCGGTTGCAGTACTCTCCCGAAACATTCAGTGCGCGTCGCACGCGCGGCGGTCCGTTGATGGTGAATCCTTCGTCGCAATCAGCCGGAATCAATTTGTTCAGCGATAACAGGAACTGGTGGATTTTATACGCCGGGGGAGGAATGACCACGGGAGGAGTCGACGAGAATACGAATGCGTACATTGAAACGGAATTAAAACTGACGCCGACGTTTACATTAACAGTGGGACCGGATATTTCATTCGACAAAAGCAAAGCGCAATTTATCCGTTCTGTTCTGGATGCCAATGCGACAGCGACGTATGGCCGACGATATGTTTTTGCAGATCTCGAACAGACTTCTGTCGGAGCGACAATCAGGATGAATTGGATTCTCAATCCCGAACTGAGTTTCCAGATTTATGCTCAACCGTATTTTAATTCCGGTTCCTACACCAATTATAAAGAATTGACAAAGGCTAAATCGTTTAAATTTATTATGTACGGAACAAACGGTTCAACAATCACTCCACAAACTACTTCTACTGGTGAAGTGGTCGGATATTCACTTGATGCGGATGGAACAGGAACAGCTGTGTCGATTCCAATTGGGAAACCGGATTTTAACTATCGATCATTGCGCGGAAATGCTGTTGTGCGATGGGAGTATTCGCCCGGGTCTGCGTTATTTCTGGTGTGGACACAAAGCAGGGAAGATATAGAGACAGCAGGAGATTTTCAGTTCGGTCGGTCGGTGGACCGCATTGTGAATGTGAAGCCGGATAATATCTTTATGTTGAAGCTTAGTTACTGGATGGGAATGTAGTCGTTGCAACCTTCCGAAGGTTGAGAACATACTTCTAAAACCTTCGGAAGGTTAACACTACCCTTTGTTCAATTTTTCCAGCTCGGTCCATCGGGCGTACAATCTTTCTACGTTCGATTTTCCGGCATCAAGTTCTTTGGTTAATTGTTCCACCGTGTCACCGTGCTTCTGATAAAAATCATCCGCGGCGAACAAAGCTTCAATCCGGTGCACTTCCTCTTCGGCTTTAAGGATATCCTGTTCAATCGTCTCCAGCTCCTTTGCTTCTTTCCATTTCAGTTTTTTCTGTTCCGGTTTTAACACTGCTTCGATCTTTTTTTGTTTTTCTACCTCAGCTTCCGCTGCCAAACGGGTATTCCGTTTTTCGATGTAATAATCGTAGTTCCCTTCACTGAAGTGCACCTTGCCGTCCCCTTCAAATGCAAGAATACCATTGCATACCCTGTTCAGAAAATACCGGTCATGGCTGACGGCAATGACACAACCGTCAAAATCCACAAGCGCTTCTTCCAGCACTCGAAGTGTCGGAAGATCGAGATCGTTCGTCGGTTCATCCAGAATCAGGAAATTTCCACCCTTCTTCAAAATTTTTGCCAATAGCAATCGGCTCCGCTCACCACCGGAGAGTTTTTCCACCTTTGTGTTAATTCGGTCATCCGCAAAATTAAACCGTCGCAGATAAGTCCAGACAGTGGTTTTCTGGTCACCAAACATGATCCAGTCATTTCCTTCGCCGATTTCTTTCAGTACGGTATTCTCATCATTCAATGCAACGCGGGATTGATCGATATAATTGATCATTGTCCTTTCGCCGACTTCTACCGATCCTTCAGTTGGCTGAAGTTCGTTCAGGATCAGTTTTAGCAGCGTTGTTTTCCCGAGTCCATTCCGTCCGATAATTCCCAACTTTCTCTTTTTATCGAACAATAGATCAACATGAGAGAATAATTTCTTTTCACCCAACACCATTCCAACATGTTTCAGATTTAAGACGGTATTTCCGAGGCCAGAAGGTGGGGGGATGAGAAGTTGCACTTCTTTTTCAGCCTGATATCCTTCCTTATCCGCGACCTCAAAATAATTCTTTAAACGGCTCTTGGATTTTGTCGTCCGCGCTTTTGGTCCTCTCCGTACCCATTCCAATTCACGGCGAAGAAAGTTATTTTTCTTTTTTTCTTCGGTTTCCAACTGAGCCTGACGTTCTGCTTTGTCGATCAAATAGTCGGTATAGTTGCCAGTATGTGGATAACATAAGCCGTTTGAAAGTTCAACAATTCTATTGGCGATGGAATCAAGGAAATACCGGTCATGGGTCACGAACAAACAGGCGCCGGTGTAATCTTCCAAAAATTCTTCCATCCATTCAATGGATTGAGTATCGAGATGGTTAGTCGGTTCGTCGAGAATCAACAGATCGGGACGGGAGATAATGGCGCGGCAGAGCGCAACGCGCCGTTTTTCACCGCCGGAAAGAGTAGTGATATCCCGATTTTTATCCGGAACATTCAATGAATGCATTGCGGCTTCCACACGGTTCTCCAAATTCCAGCCGTCCAGTAGATGGATATGCTCTTCCAGTATATGACGTCGTTCGGCGTCGTACGGAAGGGATTCATATTCGCGGAGAATATCAATCACATCGTGCGCACCGTCCATAATATTTTCAAAGACATTTTTCGATTCATCGAGCGTGAAATCCTGGGAAAGATAACCGGTGATCAAATCCCGTTTTCGTGAAAATGTTCCGGTATCAGGAGGGATGAGTCCGGCAACGATTTTGATGAGTGTCGATTTTCCCGAACCGTTCGTACCGATAAGGCCGATTCTATCCGTTTGGTGGATGTTCAGTGATGCTTCCTTCAGAACGACTTGTTCGCCGAAGCGGATGGAAATGTCTTGTGCGGAAATAAGAATCGGACTGATCTGTTTTGCCATTAACGCTTTCGAGTTTGGTGCTTTAATTTTTCCCCTAGCAAGAGCCCATCCTGAGTAAGTCCTGTTTGTCACCCTGAGCGAAGCCGTAGGATGACAGGACGCATCGAAGGATGTGCCAAAATGAGGGTGGATACGAATGTGATAAAATGTAAAATACAAAAATTTCCCTCGCTATCAGAGTATTATTTGCAGAAACAGACGATTGCAGTCGGAACGGAAAACCGTTACATTGAGGCACTCTGTTAAACTTACATACTATGATGAAAGAATACCTAAAGAAAATTGCTACTACCACGTTCAGAGGTGATGATCGGGAAGAAAGTTATTATTCCCATTTCTCCCATTTTCTAGAATCATTTTCTGAACAAACTGGCAAAAAAAAGATTCACATTACTACGCTGCCAAAAAAGACAGAAGCAGGAAATCCTGATTTTCGTGTGTGGGATGGGAAACAAAAAGTGGTTGGATATGTTGAAGCGAAGAAGCCGGGGGAAGACCTTGATAAGATTGAATCATCCGAACAGTTAAAGCGATACCGTTCTACTTTCCCGAATCTTATCCTCACCGATTTTTATGAATACCGATTATACCGTAATGGAAATCTGATCGATAAAGTTCTGATCGCTCGTCCGTTCATTGCTAAAAAAATGCAGACTGTTCCTCCCGTTGAGAATGAAGATAAATTCTTAACGCTTCTTGAAAAGTTCTTTTCATTTTCTCTTCCCACCGTATTTACAGCGGAAAGTCTTGCTGTTGAATTAGCGAAACGAACCGGATTCCTGCGGGATGAAGTGATTATTAAAGAGTTGGAAGAGGAAGAAAAGGGAAAGGGAGAAATTTTCGCTTTCTACACCACGTTCAAAAAGTTCCTGGTCGCTGATCTGTCGCACAAAGACTTTGCCGATATTTACGCGCAGACAATTACGTACGGACTTTTTGCAGCGAGAACCCGCGCAGGGAAAGATTTTAACCGAAAGATTGCGTACGATTTTATCCCTCACACCATTGGTATTTTGCGCGATGTATTTAGTTTTATATCGCTGAGAAAACTTCCGCCTCAGATGGAAGTGATCATTGACGATATTGCGCAGGTGCTTCACGCCGCCGATGTGAAAACGATTCTTGATGAGTTTTACCGCAAAGGAAAAGGGGAAGACCCGATTGTTCATTTCTACGAAACATTCCTGAATATCTACGATCCGGCAACGCGCGAAAAGCGGGGAGTCTATTATACTCCCGAACCGGTGGTAAAATATATCGTTCGATCCATTCACGATCTGCTGAAGACACATTTCAATCTTGCAGACGGACTTGCAAGCAAAGAACTGACATTGCTCGATCCTGCGGGCGGAACGCTCACATTTCCTGCGGAAGCGATTAAACTTGCAGTGGAAGAATACACCAAAAAATACGGCGATGCTGGAAAAACAAAACTGATCAAGAACCAGATACTAAAGAATTTTTACTCGTTTGAATTGATGATGGCTCCATACGCCATTGGGCATATCAAGATCAGTTTTTTGCTGGAAGAACTTGGTTATACAATGAAGGATGATGACCGGTTTTAACTGTATCTGACCAACACGCTGGATATGGAAGATTTACAGCAGACCGAGATTCCCGGTTTTGAATCGCTGAGCGATGAGAGCCATTTGGCAGGAAAGATAAAACAGAAAGGACCGATCTTAGTTATTTTAGGAAATCCCCCTTACTCAGGAATATCTGCAAATAAAAATGATTGGACTGAAAGACTATTAAAAGAAAATTTGGACGGTGCACAAACTTATTATGAAATTGATGGTAAGCCGTTAGGTGAGAAAAAGCTGTGGTTGCAAGACGATTATGTAAAATTTCTCCGTTTTGCGCAATGGAAAATTCATAAAGCGGGCAAAGGTATAGTGGGAATGATTACTAACCATAGCTATTTGGATAATCCTACATTTAGAGGTATGCGTCAGAGCTTAATGAACACATTCAACGAAATTTATATTATCGATCTTCACGGGAATTCTCTGAAAAAGGAAACAACTCCCGATGGCGGTAAAGATGAAAATGTGTTTGATATTCGGCAGGGAACTGCGATTGCAATTTTTGTAAAGACAATAAATGGAAAAGATTGCACAGTGCATCATCGTGATATCTTTGGATTACGAAATGAAAAATATAATTGGCTCGAGAAAAAGCATTTAAGAAAAATGATTAT
>Ga0265292_1003042_pt1 | contig 10758 bp, 14 predicted proteins | sample Munlanlewell296A_FD_189080 | JGI IMG/M metagenome (GOLD analysis project Ga0265292, IMG submission 189080) | Leachate microbial communities from a municipal landfill in Southern Ontario, Canada - Leachate well 296A | ecosystem: Engineered > Solid waste > Landfill > Unclassified | place: Canada... | reverse complement strand
TATGGTAGCGGTTGCAATATACTACCCTTTTGATGCCTGACTGGATTATAAGTTTAGAGCACTCCATGCAGGGAGAAGTTGTAACATAAAGTGTTGAGTCTTCACTTGAGTTGTTCGATTTGGCTACCTTAGTAATTGCATTTGCTTCAGCATGCAGAACATACGGTTTTGTAACATTGTTTTCATCCTCACATACATTTTCAAAACCGGAAGGAGTTCCGTTATAGCCATCGGAAATGATCATCTTTCCCTTTACGATCAGAGCTCCAACCTGCCGTCTGATACAGTAAGAATTCTGTGCCCAGATAAGAGCCATCTCAAGATAGCGCTTGTCGAACATAATCTGTTTTTCGCCATAAGGCTTTATTACTTCTTTACCTGACATTTTAACCTGATACTTTTCCGGATTATTAAAGCGCATAAAGATAATTATTTTATGAATGTTTCACTAATCAAACCGAAGAATGCCTGCTTAAAGGCTTTTCATAAAAATCATATTATACCATTTGATTAATAGAAATTTTTGTAATTTTGTTTCGTTATTTGACGAAATACTAAATGATATGTTTGTAAAGGAAAAAAACTATACTGCAACTCAGGAAAAAACAGCAAGGTATGCAAAGGCTTTGGGTCATCCTGTAAGGGTATTCATTATGGACTTTCTTGTAAAGAATGCAGACAAATGTTGTTACAGCGGTGATATGGCGGAGGAACTACCCATTGCCCGGTCGACTCTCTCTCAGCACTTGAAAGAGTTGAAGGATGCAGGCCTGATTCAGGGTGAAATAAACCCTCCTTATATTAAATATTGTATCAATAAAACCTCATGGGCAGAAGCCAGAGAACTTTTTGATCTTTTTTTTAACCGTTAATAATTTTAACTCAAACATTATGGAAATTAAAATACTGGGCTCCGGATGCGCGAAATGTAAAACACTTGAGCAACTGACCCGGGATGTAGTAAGTAAGAATAGGATAGATGCAACCATTACAAAAGTTGATGATATTATGGAAATAATGAAATACAACATAATGACTACACCGGCTCTGGTAATTGACGGAAAGGTAGTTGTAAAAGGACGCATACCTTCAGCAGAAGAGATTAAACAATTGTTAACCAAATAAATAAAATTCACCTATGAAAAACTTAATTCTTGCAGGTTTTTTGATGCTGGTATTTTCAGGAGCATCATGTAATGCACAGGCAGAAAAGAAACAGACTGTTTCTGGCACTTCCGGAAACAATATTGAGGTTTATTACTTTCACAGGACAGTTCGTTGTGTAACCTGTAAAACAGTAGAAGCGGAAGCCAGAAAGAACATTGAGATGCTTTATGCCGATCAGGTTAAGACAGGTAAGATAAGTTTTACTGCTCTGAATCTTGAAGAAGCAACCGGAAAAGCTGTCGGTGCTAAATTGGGTGTCAGCGGTCAGACGCTCCTGATTGTTAAAGGTGATCAGAAGATTAATATTACCAATGAAGGATTTCTTTATGCAGTTTCAAAACCCGATAAATTCAGAGAGATCATTAAAGAGAAAGTTAATCCGTTGATGAAGTAATCAGGGAATTTACATATTATCATAATTCTTTATGGATTTCCTTACCAATCTTCTTGAAAACAGTTCAATGCCATGGGTTACGGCCATTTTGCTTGGACTTATGACCTCAATAAGTCCTTGTCCGCTTGCAACAAATATTACTGCTATCGGATTTATCAGTAAAGATATCGATAACCGTAACCGTGTATTCCTTAACGGACTATTCTATACTCTTGGGAGGGCAATAACATATACCTTGATTGCTCTTGTTATTTTTCTGGGCGCCGATCAGTTCAGGTTTTCCGGTTTTTTTCAACGATATGGCGAAAAGATCATCGGTCCGCTTCTTATTATAATAGGAGTTTTAATGCTCGATATCGTCAGGATTAAATTTCCCGGGCTGAGCGGTTTGACATCCGGGATGGAAAAAAGGAAATCCTGGAGGTTCATTGATGCAGTACTTCTCGGGATGATGTTTGCACTTGCTTTCTGTCCTTACAGTGGTGTGCTATATTTCGGTATGCTCATACCAATGACAGTGGCAAGTGCCTCTGGTCTATACCTGCCCGTATTATTCGCTATCGCAACCGGAATTCCGGTTATATTGTTTGCCTGGTTACTTGCCTATACTGTTTCAGGGATCGGAGGTGTATATAATAAGATAAAGGTATTTGAACTTTAGTTCCGGCGGATTATTGCAGTTTTATTTATAGGGGTTGGTATCTACTACATTATCAGGGTGTATGTTTAACTTTTTTGACTGAATAAATTGAATGAATAGTTTTTTTGAGAATTACGGAATCGTCAGTTGTGGAATACTGAACATTTCACCCCGGGAAGCTTTTGAATTAGTCAGAAAAGGAGCATTAATTGTAGATGTCAGAGAAGAAAATTTAAGATCTTTTAAAAGCTTTGATGTTCCTGAAGTAGTTTATCTCCCCAAAAGTAAACTTGCAGAGGAATATGGAAATCTTCCATCTGACAGATATATGATTTTTGCTGATGCTGTAGGGCTCAGGAGTAAAGAGACTGTGATCTTTCTGAAAGAAAAAGGTTTTGAGAAAATCGCAAATCTGGCAGGTGGAATTGTTGACTGGGAAAGAGAAGGATTGCCTTTAACAACAGATATTTCAGAAAGACTTTCAGGTTCTTGCATGTGCCAGCTAAAGCCACGGGAGGGCATGAAATTAAAAAAAAGTTAAGAAGTAAATAGTAAGGAGTAGGAAGAATTCTCCCTCTTTACTAAGTAGAGAGGGTGACGACTGTTAAGAAATTAGCCTTTTGGCTAATTTTAGTAGCCAAACTGCAGGAATGGCAGAAGGGGGTGAGTTCATGAAGATAAAATAAAGGTAAAATAAAAAGCAGGATTATTTAATGCAATGACTTGCAAATGATGGAAATGTAGTATCAGATAATTTAAAAATCCATATTATGAAAACAAAATCAATTGGTTTTATTGGTGGCGGAAGAATAACAAAAATTCTTCTGCAGGCATTTCAGAATAAGAATGCAAAATTCAGCAAGATTGTTGTTACTGATACAATCAGTGAAGTAACAGCAAACCTAAAGAAGATTTATCCGTATGTCCAGATTGAAAATGCAAGTGTTACAGCATCGCAGGATATAGTTTTTATATCCCTTCATCCTCCGGTAATAATGGATATCCTCGAACTTTTAAAAAATGATTTTAAAAGCAGTGCGACTATCATTTCACTGGCTCCAAAAATTAACCTCGCGAAGATATCTTCAAAATTGGGTCAGGTTAAGAACATTGTTAGGTTAATTCCGAATGCGACATCTTATATTAATGAAGGGTATAATCCGGTCTGCTTCTCAGCCGGTTTTGCAAAAAGCGAAAAGAAAGAAATACTTGATTTGTTAGGTTTGCTTGGAGCAACATTTGAAGTTCCGGAAGAAAAACTTGAAAGCTATGCAATTATATCGGCTATGTTGCCTACCTATTTCTGGTTCCAGTGGAAGGAACTGGCTGAGATCGGACAAAAAATCGGCCTTAATAAAGAAGAGTCAAAAAACTCAATTCATAAAACCCTATATGCTTCATTAAACCTGATGTACAAATCTGGATTGACTGCACTAGAGGTGATGGATTTAATTCCTGTAAAACCTATCGGTGAACATGAATCGCAGATAGCTGAGATCTACAAAACAAAACTAATTGGTTTGTTTGAGAAAATTAAACCCTGACTATTTCCTGACTTCCACACTGGGACACCCAAAATTATTTATTATTCATTACCGTCGGTTTTAACCGACGGTTAGAGATATTACTTTTCCCGGGACTTTAGTCCCTCATCTTTTGTAGGTTGTACTCTGCAATTATTGAATCTAATTCTTCCTGAAATGAGATTCTTTGATGATGCTGCTCCTGATTCCGAATATATTTTCTTAGATTATCTAATTGTGACATTCCGATTGATACAGAATAGAAATCATCTTGCCATTCAAACTTTAATCTGGTCAGTTTGTTTTTATTGATCCAGAATGAACTTTCTCCCTTTATTTTTTGCATTATTTCAGAAACGGTTTGGTTACCTCCTAAAGATATCAGAGCGTGAAGGTGTTCATGATAACCATTAATATGATCGATGTAGATACCTTTTAGTTTTGCATTATTACGAATATGGAAAATAACTTCATTTCTTATCTCATCCCTTAAATAAGGTATCTTATTATTTGTGGTCCACACACAGTGGAGCCAGATTCTTAAATATGACATAGTATTAGAAATGCCAGCGATTAACAACTTAAAGATAAATAAATTGAGTCATATTTAAAAATCTTATTACTGGGAATTATTTTTCTACCTTGTTAAAGAAGTAATCCATGGGGCTTTTTTTAAAAACAAATTGGGCTAAAGCCCTAAAGATATGTGCCTCTGAACCGTTGGCTGAAGCCAACGGTAATTGATTCAAAAAGATGAAGTTAGCAAAAACATTGCAAGAATCACCCAATTATTATTATCTCGTTAACCATCGCTTTTAACTAATTGGGCACTTAGAGCACCTCTTTTATTCCTTTTATCTAAAACATTCATGCTTTAAAACCAGAAAACCTCCCTGGGACACCCCCAAAAACACTTTTTATATTATAATAAACTCATTATCAGTGATATTTTTTTGCAGCTGGAAAAAATGCGGAAGTCAAGAGTCAAAAGACTCTATTAATCAGACCCTTTACGCTTCTTTAAACCTGATGTATAAATCCGGGTTGACTGCCCAGGAGGTTATGGATTTAATTCCTGTTAAACCTATCGGTGAGCATGAACCGCAGATAGCTGAGATCTACAAAACAAAACTAATTGGTTTGTTTGAGAAAATTAAACCCTGACTATTTCACTTGCCCGAATCCAAAGCAACTCAAAATCTTTTGGAACAGCTCGGTATTATCAAATATACCTGTGAATTTTTCAGCACCTGGTCCAAATGCATAAACGGGCACCATTACAGCAGTGTGATCTTTGGTTGAGAAGTTAAGTTTAACTTTGTGAGACAGAATATCACCACCGGTAATTGTCACCCCTCCAGTTTCATGGTCAGCGGTAATTACAACCAGGGTGTGTCCATCATTTTTAGCGAAATCAAGCGCTACACCTACTGCCTTGTCAAAATCCAGGGTTTCGTCAACAAGTGTGTCAGCAACATTGGCATGACCTGCCCAATCGATCTGAGATCCTTCGATCATTAGAAAAAATCCTTTCGGATTCTTATTCAATATTTCTATAGCTTTAACGGAGGCTTCAGGAAGCATCTCTCCTCTTCCTTTAAGTCGGTAAGGGTTATGAACAGGAGCAGTTAGTCCGGCAAGTTTTCTGGAAGTGGATTTGAGAACCATGCTCATTGATGTATCCACCTCATAACCTCTGAATTTAAGACTGTCAATAAGGTTTAATTTGTCTTTCCTTTTTGCAAAATGATCATATCCTCCCCCGATAAAAACTTCAATATCGGTTTTCAGAAAATCCATGGCAATATCCTCATAGCTGCCCCTGCTGGACTGGTGTGCAATAAATGATGCGGGAGTGGCATGAGTAATTGAAGAGGTAGAAACCAGACCGGTAGCGAGTCCATGTTCTTCAGTGATTTCCAGGATGGATTTTAGACGGTTTCCCAGAGAATCCATACCAATAGCTCCATTTTTAGTTTTAGTACCTGTTGCCAATGCAGTTCCGGCTGCTCCGGAATCAGTAATATAATTGTTTGAAGAAAAGGTTTTTTGCAATCCTGTTACAGGACACCTCTCAATATTCAATGGTTTATCTGACACCGTCATTGCCGCATATACTGCTGGAATACCCATTCCATCACCAATCATGAAGATAACGTTTTTTATTTTGGGATTTTCATTGTTTACCAGCTTCTTAGATGAATAACATGAAATTAAAGAAGTGCCTAATATAATCAGGATCAATAAGTTCGATATTTTCTTCATATGTGTTTTTTGATTAATTTGTAACAGTTTTGGTAAAGTAAATGTTTTTGAAAAATTCAATTAAATAAATGATTAATAATAAAAATGAGCGAAAAACAGAAGGACTCAGTTCATATAATATGAATACCTAACAGGAGTTATCAGCTTTTATATGGCGGTTAATGGTGAACTCCATCACCGGGCGTTAAAAGTACTAATTATTTTTTTAAATCAATTTCCGGCAGTTATCTTTTTCGTCTAACTTTTCTTTATTTACTGAATTGCAATCATATGATAATCGTGGGTTAGCAAAAAAAGCATGTGTTTGGCAGCCTTTACATTTACTCCCTCTTATTAACAATAATTATTAACAATGAAAGCGTATGTTGTTGATTTTCTTTTCTTTTTGCTTCTTTTTCTTTTCTTTGTTAATTGTTGTTAATATGTTCATAAAGAAAGAATGGGGTGAACTTTCTTGGCAGCTAGGCTCTCATTCCTAACCTTCGTATTAGTCCCCATTCTTTCAAATTATGGTTGTAAGAACCAATTAGAATTATAGACTTTCAGGTCTTTTAAAGGTTTTAGTTTAAACAACTTAAAATTAGTAAAATGAAGCTTAAAAAAGAAATTATTGGTATCGATGTTTCAAAACTTACCTTGGATGTATTCATTCTCAGTTTAAAACATCATTTTGTTGTGTCTAATAATCCATTAGGATTCTCAAAACTATTGCAGGTAATTTGGGAAAAATTACCCAATAAAAAGGAAAGTCTTTTCTTTTGCTTTGAGGATACGGGAAAATACTCATTATCTCTGTGTATCTTTTTAAATGGCGAAAAACTAAGCTATGCAATGGTTCCTGCGCTTGATATTAAAAGATCGATGGGGATGGTTCGTGGTAAAAGCGATAAAAAGGATGCCAGTGTTATTGCATTGTATGCCTGGCGAAAAAGAGATGAGATAAAACCCACCGTTTTCCCGGCTGGATCCATCGTAAGGATTAAGCAATTGCTATCATTAAGAAACAAACTTGTAAAACACAAAAAAGCTTATCAAACCGGAATGTCTGATGTCCATGATTACTTCAAAGATGGAGACTCACAATTTTATTTAGATGTAAATAAACGAGTTATTAAATCCCTTTGCTCAGAGATAACGAGCATTGAAAAGGAAATTGAGACCCAAATCAAGTCTGATCCTGAAGTCCAGAATAACTATAAAATCCTTAAAACGGTCCCAGGTATTGGTAAAATCATAGCATTCTATATGATCGCTTATACTCATAATTTTACAAAGTTTGAAAATGCCCGAAAGTTCTGTTGTTATTGTGGAATTGCTCCATTTGAAAATACATCCGGGACTTCTTTGAAAGGTCGAACAAAAGTGAATCATTTGGCTAACAAAATGATAAAAGCACTATTGAATATGGGCGCATTGTCAGTTATCCAGAATTACCCAGAGTTTAAATCTTATTATAACCAAAGAGTTGAAAAAGGCCATAACAAAATGAGTACAGTAAATATAATCCGGAATAAAATTGTATTCAGAGCTTTCTCGGTAATAAAGAGAGGATCCCCGTATATAAACCTACATAAATTTGCAGCATAAAAACCTGATAGAATATTTGGTTATGTCTTAGAATACGAAGAGAAGATTGCAGGGAGGGATGCTGTTACCGGCTTCCAGATGCATGATCTGTGCCTTAAGGTGATCGACAGAGCAAAAAACTTCTTTGCTCAATGGTTTTTTCTCCATTGTTGAAAGCATCTGCTGCAGATTAAATTTTTTCATTATCTTTTACTTTCAGGGTTGTTTAACTTCAAAATTTTTATCCTTTAAATACCACTCCATAATATAACCGGTAATTATAAATACCGGTAAGGTTATAAGGGTACGAAGAAGAGAGAATTTTAATCCCAGGAAGCCTATTTCAAATGTTATCATGGGAATTTTGATTGTTGAAAATGCGCCTAAATAGATAAAAACATTACGGATGCTGCATCCTTTTTTCCACAGGATATAAGCAAAAGGGAAAGCGCCATAAAGGGGTCCTGCCTGGAGTGACGCCAGAAGAATGACAAGTCCTGTGCCTTTCCATCCCGACTCCCGGTCTATATGTTTTTCAATTTTTGCACGTGGAACCCAGACATCAAAAAGTCCGATCAGGATGAACATCACAGGAAGGAACAGGATCATCTCTTTAAAAAACATCCAGAAGTTCAGTCCGATCTGTTTACCAGAAGAAAAATCGAAAGCATAGGAAAGGCCGATAAAGGCCAGAAAAATCAGTGGAGAAATATATTTCTTTACCTGCTTCATAAAAAAAGAGACATTAAAAAACCGATAAATAATGCTGCAACGAGGCTAAAAGTATTTCGTACGATGCTTGTTCTCCATCCGAAAAATTTTGCTTCAACGGGAAGAGTTATAAAGCCTGTCATCATATGTCTCGTTGGGAATAAAAAAGAGTACAACGCTGACCAATGCCAACATTAATAAAAGAATAGGTAACAGGTTTAAAAACATGGTGATACCTTTTTTGATACCCATCCATGTTTTATGGTGGTTCGCAATGAGTGAGGCAATTAAGCACACAGCAGTAATGATAATAAGCAGGTTCACAGGTGCGTCTGTATTAATGAATTACTTAACCCCCTTCTGATTCAGCACTTTTATAAGCTCTTCTTCGGGGGAAAAACCTGTATGTCTGAAATACTCTTTTCCCGTTTCATCAAGAAATACCTGTGTTGGAATTGCTTCAATACGGTACTGTTTAGCATAAGGCGCCCCTGCTTCGGTCCATATATCGTGGAAGACGACCTTAACATGTTTGCCGAATTTCTGTTCTATGGATTTCATGATAGGTTGCATCTGTTGACAGGGAATACATCGAACTGAACCCAGTTCAATGAAAGTTACTTTATAGATCGTTTCTTTTTTGGTGGAAGATCTTTTTGCCACAAAAGTTTTTGGTTGTGTATTGCAACTTAAAATCAAAAAAATGGTTAAAAAGCCCAGAGATATTCTTATCATTTTTTGCACAGATTTTATCATAAGTTTATTTTAAGGAATTATTAATCAGTTTTTCGGTCTGTTCGTAGATATCTTTTATCGGCCTTTGTTTTATCATCTTCCCCAATTCTATAGCCTCTTTCACTTGTTCGATAGTACAACCAATTTCAATTGCCTTTTTAAAATGATAATCAAGGCATGGACGGCACCCACCTGCAATTGAAGCTGCAATACTTGCTAATTCGATGGTTTTAGTATCGAGATGTTTGAACTGTTCCATGATTCCTGGTATTAAAGTTTAAAAAATTGAACCGTACATCAGTCCTGTAATTGTAGCCATAACAACAACAAGAATAACATAAATAACTGTTTTTTGTGTTCCTATAACACCCCGTATTACAAGCATACTGGGTAATGAAAGTGACGGTCCTGCAAGTAACAGGGCAAGAGCGGGTCCTTTCCCCATTCCTGCTGCCAGAAGTCCTTGGACAATAGGTACCTCTGTGAGTGTGGCGAAATACATAAATGCGCCAACAATCGATGCAAAAAAATTGGAGAAAACAGAATTTCCGCCAACAAGGGATGAGATCCATTCATTAGGGATTACTCCGGCAATTGTTTTTCCATCATGGGTCGAACCTAAAAGAAACCCTGCTGTAACCACACCTATGGCGAGCAATGGCAAAATCTGTTTTGCAAAATCCCATGTAGCTAACGTCCACTCACGGTTCTCAGGCTCATTCTTGTCTTTGAGAGTGATGATACTCAGTGAAATAATACCGACCAGCATTGGTACTAGGTAGCTAAGTTTAACATTATCAATGAAAGTTGAAGCCAATATTGCAGAAGCGGCTGTCATTATGGCTGCTCCCAGAACCCATTGCCACTTGATTTTTAATATTTTAATCAATGAATATCCCAGAATCAAACTGAAGAACCCGGTGATATACCATTTATTAGCCCAAATGTGGTACCAGGTACTTGACGTATCACCCTCAGCAGGTTTGCCCCAGTTGGCAAAGAAAAGAATCAGAACAAGTGTAAAGAAATGTAAAGATGTTTGCCACATTGGACGTTTTTCAGGTGGAGCAGCAATATTCATCTGCTCTTCTTTTTTTGCTTTTTCTTCTTTGCGGTAAATAAATGCCATGATCAACCCAATAATCACGCTGAAAGTAACAGCCCCGACAGTTCGCGCAACACCCATCTCAAAGCCCAGTATTCTTGCAGTTAGAATGATTGCAAGAATATTAATGGCTGGTCCTGAATATAAAAATGCTATGGCCGGACCTAAACCTGCTCCGCGTTTATGAATGCTTGAAAAAAGTGGCAGTATCGTGCACGAACATACTGCTAATATGGTACCTGAAACAGCGGCAACGGTATATGCAAGCCATTTTTTCGCATTGGTGCCGAAATACCGTAGCACAGATGCCTGGCTGACAAAGACTGATATTACCCCGGCAATGAAAAAGGCAGGAAGCAGACAGAGAACGACATGTTCTCGGGCATACCATTTAACAAGATCGAGGGTAGCGGCAATGGCGGTATTGAAACGGGTACTTTCGATAGGAAGAAAGAAAGCAAATGCAAATATTACTGCTATCCAAATAAGTATTTTAAATTCTTTTTTGAGTTCCATATTGTTAATTTGAAAATTTGAAAATGAGATAATTTGAAAATGTGTAACAGTAGATTAATCTTGTTGATTTATACATGGTTCAGGGCATTAGATTTTTTATCCGAATGGAGCATTATTGATTGGGTTTCATTCAAAA
>Ga0265292_1003041_pt1 | contig 10763 bp, 8 predicted proteins | sample Munlanlewell296A_FD_189080 | JGI IMG/M metagenome (GOLD analysis project Ga0265292, IMG submission 189080) | Leachate microbial communities from a municipal landfill in Southern Ontario, Canada - Leachate well 296A | ecosystem: Engineered > Solid waste > Landfill > Unclassified | place: Canada... | reverse complement strand
GTTTGGCCATTTCCAGGGCAGTCAAGGCTTCGATATTAATGGTCTTGATGTAATTTTCCAGCACAATCTCTGCGCGGGCTTCCAGTTCGGTCTTGGTTAAAATTCCGTGTTTTTCAAACAACTGGACGTTTTTCTTCGCCGTTAGCACCGGAACAGACTCTACAGTGGAACGGATATTGAGCAGGCCGCGCTTTTCCGCGGTCTGCACCCACTCGTCGGTGTAATTATTGCCGTTGAAGATAACCCGGCCGTGGTCTTTGGCAATCTTCTGCACGATTTTTTGCGCTTCGGCATTGACATCCTTTTTGCCTTCCAGCTGACCGGCAATCTCGCTCAGTGTCTCGGCAACAATGGTATTCAGAACAAAGTTAGGACCGGCGACGGATTGTGAAGAGCCAACCATGCGGAATTCGAATTTATTGCCGGTAAAGGCAAAGGGCGATGTCCGGTTCCGGTCGGTATTGTCTTTAGGCAGCACAGGCAGGGTGGAAGCCCCGAGCTTGAGCTCGCCGCCGTTTTTGGCGCCCACTTTGCCGCCCTTGGCAAGCTTCTCCAGGATTTCGGTCAACTGGTCGCCGAGGAAGATAGAGATAATAGCCGGAGGAGCCTCATTGGCGCCCAGCCGGTGGTCGTTACCGGGGTTGGCGGCAGAAACCCGCAGCAGGTCTGCATAGACATCAACGGCCTTAACTATAGCGGCTAGAAAGACCAGAAACTGGGCATTACTCTGGGGAGTTTCCCCGGGCTCAAGGAGGTTTTCCCCGTCGTTGGTACTGATGGACCAGTTGTTGTGTTTACCGGAACCGTTAACCCCGGCATAGGGTTTTTCGTGGATTAAGGCTACCAGGCCGTGGTGGAGGGCTACTTTCTTCAGAGTCTCCATAACCAGATGGTTGTGGTCGGTGCCGACATTTACGTCATTGAAAACAGGGGCGATTTCGTACTGGGCGGGTGCAACTTCGTTATGCTTGGTCTTGGAGGAAACGCCCAGTTTCCACAGTTCAATATCCAATTCCTGCATGAAGTCGGCAACCCGCTCTTTGATCGTCCCGAAGTACTGGTCTTCCAGCTCCTGGCCCTTGGGAGAGGGAGCGCCGAAAAGGGTCCGGCCGGTTAAAATCAGGTCCCGGCGCTGTTCGTAAAGTTCTTTGTCAACGAGGAAATATTCCTGTTCCGGGCCTACGGTGGCTATAACCTTCTTGGTTGTGTTGTTGCCAAAGGCCCGCAGCACCCGGAGGGCCTGTTTTGATAAAACTTCCACGGAACGCAGCAGGGGAGTTTTCTTGTCCAGCACCTCCCCGGTATAAGAAACAAAAACGGTGGGAATATACAGAGACTTTTCCTTAAGAAAAGCGGGGGATGTAACATCCCAGGCTGTATAACCCCTGGCCTCAAAGGTAGCCCGAAGGCCGCCGGACGGGAAGGAAGAAGCGTCAGGTTCCCCTTTGATTAGTTCCTTGCCTGAAAAGCCGAGGATTACCCGGCCATCGGAGGTGGGGGAAATAAACGCATCGTGTTTTTCGGCAGTGAGCCCAGTCATGGGCTGGAACCAGTGGGTGAAGTGAGTGGCGCCTTTTTCGATAGCCCAGTCCTTTAATGCGTTGGCCACAACTTCGGCCACATTGGGGTCCAGCGGCACCCCTTCATCAATGGTTTTCTTCAGCCCTTTGTAGATTTGTTTGGGCAGGCGTTCCTTCATTACCGCGTCGCTGAAAACGTTGGAGCCAAACACCCTGTCTACTCCTTCAACATCGGTCAAGGTTTTGTGACACACTTTGTTGCTCATTTTTTAAATCCCCTTTCTTTAAAAAAATTTTGCTAATTTTAGAATGTAGTCAGGTATTTCTTGATTTCCCATTCGGATACCTTTGTCCTGTAATCGTCCCATTCCTTCAGTTTGCCTTCGACAAACTTGGAGAATACATGGCCGCCCAGGGTGTTTTTGACAAGGTCGCTGCCTTTGGCTTCATCAATAGCCTCTTTCAGACTGGCCGGGAGGCTGACGATTCCTGCGGCTGCCCTTTGGTCGGCATCCATGTGATAGATATTTGCTGTTGTTTCAGCAGGAGGCTGAATCTTATTCTTAATTCCGTCAAGACCCGCTGCCAAGGCTACAGCAACCGCGAGGTACGGGTTGCAGGCAGGATCTGGGTTTCTCAGCTCTACTCTAGTGCTGGCGCCGCGTTTGGCTGGAATCCGGACCAGGGCGCTTCTGTTGGCAGCAGACCAGGCCAGGTAGACAGGCGCTTCGTACCCTGGCACCAGGCGCTTGTATGAGTTAACGGTCGGGTTGGTGACAGCAGCAAATGAACGGGCATGCTTCAGCAGACCACCGATATAATAGAATGCGTCTTCACTGAGCTGCTTGTTTCCCTTGGGATCATAGAAGGCGTTTTGGCCGTTTTTGAACAGTGACTGGTTCATATGCATTCCAGATCCGTTAATCCCAAAGATTGGCTTCGGCATAAAGGTGGCATGAAGACCATGGCGTTGAGCAACAGTCCGGACAACGAATTTAAATGTCATTACCTTGTCTGCCACGTCAAGGGCTTCTGAGTATTTGAAATCGATTTCATGCTGGCCCTCAGCAACTTCGTGATGGGAAGCTTCTATTTCGAAACCCATTTGTTCCAGGATAAGAACCATGTCGCGACGGGCATTTTCGCCAAGGTCAACCGGGCTCATATCAAAATAACCTGCTGAATCATGAGTAATAGTAGTTGGACGGCCCTGCTCATCAACCTGGAACATAAAGAACTCGGCTTCCGGACCGACGAACATGGTATAACCCATGTCGGCAGCTTCCTTCAGAGTCTTTTTCAGGACATAGCGGGGGTCGCCTTCAAAAGGAGTCCCGTCCGGTTTGTAAACATCACAGATTAATCTCGCCACAGCGCCGTCTTTGGGTCTCCAGGGAAATACCAGGAAGGTGTTTAAGTCAGGTTTTAAGTACATGTCAGATTCTTCAATCCGGGTGAATCCTTCAATAGAAGAACCGTCAAACATCAATTCGCCGTCGAGGGCTTTTTCCAACTGTTCAACGGTAATAGCCGTGTTTTTCAATACACCATAGATATCGGTGAACTGCAGCCGAATAAACTTAACATTCATCTCCCTCGCTTTTTCCAGTACTTGTTTTTTGTCCATTAAAAAACACACCTTTCATTTGAATCTCAACTTATTGATTTATTTCATGGGCCAAGATTATCGCCTTGGCCACGGATTTCATGGAGACCCGTTTGTTCATGCTCTGTTTCTGGATGCGTTTGAAGGCTTCAGACTCAGACATCTTATTGGTATCCATGAGGATTCCCTTAGCTTTTTCCACGAATTTTCTCGTTTCTATAGAGTCTTTTAGTTTCACAACTTCCTGCTCAAGAGTCTTTATCTTCCTGTAATTCTTAATAACCAAGTCGATTAAGGGAAGAAGGCTGTGTTCTGTTACAGGTTTAACTATATAAGCAAAAGACTGCTGTTCCGAATTTTGCTCATTGATTCTTAATTTTTCACCGGCAGTCATCAGGATTACCGGGGCCAGCCCGTCTTCTTCAACTATGTATCCGAGTTCGGCGCCATCCATAACAGCCATTTTGGCATCCAGGATAACAAGGTCGGGCTGTCTGGTCCTGACCAGTTTTAAAGCAGCCAAACCATCATCTGCTTCTCCCACAACTACATGTCCGGCCTGGCTCAATATAGATTTAAGACTTTTGCGCGTTTGTGCATCGGAGTCGGCTATAACTATCCTAATTCCCCCCATGCCAAGCCCCCCTTCCCGGGAAAATATAAAAAGCCCTCAAATTAAAGAGCTTTGCTCAATAATTCAGAGGGCTTCTTTGCCTAGTTGTGACACTTCGTTGTATCACTTTTTATAAAGTTCTATATAAATAATTATAGCAAAAACACAACAGAATGCAATAACAATTTTATTTCTCAGGTTATATTTTTTAACTGCCAACATTTACCTTTTCTTCCTGTACAGACCTGGCTGCCAGTCCTTCCGGGATCTGACTGAATGGGCGCACATGGGAGGCCTCTATACCGGTATAGGCAGTAATACCATGTTCACATAGATCCATCCCGTCTAACTCCTCTTCCTGGGTAACCCTAATTCCAACAGTCTTCTTAAGTATATAGAACACCACTGCTGTAGCAGTAAAGGCCCACAGTGAAACAGACGCCACGCCGAGGGCCTGAATCCCCAGTAATTTCAAACTGCCGGTGTAAATGAGTCCGCCTTTTTCAGCAAAGACTCCTACCGCTACTGCCCCGAAAGTACCGCAGGCGCCATGCACCGCAATAGCTCCAACCGGGTCATCGGCCTTAATCCAGTCAAAGAATTGGACGGCCAGCACCACCAAGACCCCGGCTGCTGCTCCTATAATAACAGCACTGGATGGGGTAACATAGGCGCAGCCTGCTGTAATAGCAACCAGGCCGGCCAGGGAGCCGTTAATTATCATACTGGCGTCAGGCTTTCCGTATTTAATCATCGTATATAACGCACTGACTGTACCTGCAGCAGCGGCGGCTAAATTCGTAGTGACAGCTATGCGGGCAATATTGAGGTCAAGTCCGGAAAGGGAGCTGCCCGGGTTAAATCCAAACCAGCCAAACCAGAGCATGAAGGCCCCCAGGGCTGCCAGCGGCAGGTTGTGGGCCGGCATGACATTTATAGACCCGTCTTTATTATACTTTCCTTTCCTTGGGCCGAGGACCAATACTGCTGCCAGGGAAGCCCATCCCCCTACAGAGTGCACTGCTGCCGAACCGGCAAAATCAAGCATGCCAAGTTGGGCCAGCCATCCCCCGGGATTCCATATCCAGTGGCCGGCGACTGGATAGATTACGGCAGTAGCTAAAAGGCTAAATACCATATAAGGCCCAAATTTCATCCTCTCGGCCACTGCCCCGGAAACGATGGTGGCCACCGCAATGGCAAAAGCGGCCTGGAATATCCAGTAAGCATAAATCGGAATCCGCAGGTTCAAGTGAGCGAAATCGCCTGACAAAAAAGCCCCGCTGGTCCCAAAGAATCCTGCTTTATCTATTCCGTACATCACCCCGAATCCGACAGCCCAATAACCAAGCATTCCCACCGTACAATCGGCAAATACCTTCATGATTATATTCAGTGAGTTTTTGCTTCTAATAAAACCGGCCTCCAAGGCCGCGAAACCGCCTTCCATAAAAAACACCAAAGCTGCGCAAAGCAGCACCCAAACAGTGTCAATTCCCTGTGCCAATTGACTGATACTGGGTTCCATTTTTTGCCTACCTCCTTTTCCCAATGACAAATTAAAAACTTCACATTATTTTGTTGTTTTCCCGGCAGATAAGCTTTTATCCGTAACGAAATATCATGGGCGGCGTCTCCCTTCCTTTCATCAATAATCCAAACAAAAAAGATGCCTTCCGAAAGGGCGGAAAACTCCCTTTTCGAATGGCATCTTTGCCTGCTAAACTACACTGTTTATATTTACTTAGGGGTTAGATGGCATCTTCGCCGCTTTCCCCTGTCCTGATCCGCACTGCCTTATCCACGGGGTATACAAAAATCTTACCGTCACCGATTTCCCCGGTCTTGCCTGCGGTGGCAATCCGGTTAACTATCTGTTCTACAAATTTGTCTTCCACAACAATTTCTATCTTCACTTTATCAAGTAAATTCACTGTATATTCCCGGCCCCGGTAAACCGAAGTATGCCCTTTTTGCGTCCCGCAGCCGACAACCTGAGAAACAGTCATCCCCCGGATACCGATTAACTTTAAAGCATCTTTGATCTCATCAAGTTTGGAAGGCCTGATTATTGCCTCTACCTTTTTCACTGCAACCTCCCTTTTAGCCAATAATTACCTTGCTCTGTATTATACTATGTACTCCATCACATTAATTTCTATACTCGTATTATAAATTAGAAAAAATTAACGGTCAATAAATATTTTATTTGAAATGGGGATGAACACGGCTGGCTCAAAAGTGCAGCTTGCAGTACGAATCTGTGTTCATCAGTGTTATCCGTGGTTAATTTTAAACAAAAAGAAGGAGCCCCTCTCTTTTGATAGAGAAGGGCTCCTCCAGTGAGCGTGGTACGGGGAGTTAAATTTTTATCCCTCCTACAAACCTTTTGGTTCCGGTTGGGCAGAAACGACTCTTGCCACCGAGGGTTCCAGTTCTGCGGCAGCCCGGGCATGGAATTTTGTCAGGACAAAATCGGGATATGCCTTAACACCCATTTCGGGGATATCCAGACCGTTGATTTCGTCTTGGGCCGGTACCCGGATACCAATAACCAGGTCAAGAATCTTATAGAACAAGTATCCTACCCCGGCGCCCCAAAGAGTAATGACTCCGACAGCTATAAATTGGGCAATTAACTGACTGGCGCCCCCGCCGTAGAATAAACCGGTTACACCTCCGGCCACGCCGTTCAGACCGTCACCATAAGTTCCGTCAGCAAACAGGCCTACAGCAATCAGTCCCCAAAAACCGTTAACCATGTGTACGGCAATAGCCCCAACCGGGTCGTCGATTTTAAGTTTATGTTCAACTACATATACAGCTATACATACCAGGGTACCGGCAACAATACCGATCAGGGCGGCAGCTGCCCCAGTGACAAAGGCGCACGGAGCAGTAATGGCAACCAACCCGGCCAAGGCTCCGTTACACATCATAGAGGGGTCAGGTTTGCCGTAACGGGCCCACATGTATATCATAGATGTGAATCCGCCAAAGGCGCCGGCTACCATTGTATTAACCGCAACCACAGACAGCCTTAAATCACTGCCGTTAAGAGTACTTCCGGCGTTAAACACGAACCAGCCGAAAAAGAGGATAATCGTTCCCAGTATAGCGATTGGGATATCATGACCGGGAATGGCAACAGGGGTACCGTCCTTTTTGAACTTACCAATCCGGGGTCCCAGAACTATTGCCCCGGCTAAAGCTAAAGCGCCTCCCATAGCGTGAACTACACCGGACCCGGCAAAATCAACAACTCCATGGCCCAATCCGGCTTTAAGACCAAGCTGAGCCAGCCAGCCGCCGCCCCATACCCAGTTGCCGTAAAAGGGATAGGCAACTATAGCAATAAAGAAGGAAGCAATAACCACCGCGGAAAATTTGACCCGCTCAGCCATAGAGCCGGTAGGTATTGTAACTGTGGTATCCATAAACACCATTTGGAAGAAAAACATTGCAAATACTCCGGCGTCATAAGTCCCACCGCTGGTCAGGAAGAAACCCTTTAAGCCCAGGAGGTTCCAACCCCCAATCGTAAGCAGACCGTTAAGCGGGGCAGTTCCGCCAAGTGATGCCACTGTACCGACCCCACCGAACATGAAGGCGAAACCGGCCACAAAGAATCCGATTGTACCTACGAGAAATACCATGAGGTTCATTGCCATCGTATGCATAGCGTTTTTAGCCTGCGTAAAACCGGTTTCTACCAGGGCAAACCCGGCTTGGAAAAAGAATACTAAACAACCACATAATATTACCCAGACGAAGTTTAAACCAATTTTCGTTTTACCGAGGTCTGTGGCTACTTCATCCAAAGTGGGCGCTCCAGGCTTAGCAGCAGTGATACTGTTAATACCGGCGCTGTTCGCACCTGTAGGGTCACCGGCCCAAGCAACTGTAGTAAACAGGGTCATTAAACCTAACACAATCAACATAGTGATAATAACTGCTTTGGTTCTTTTATTCATCATTTTATAATTCCTCCTTTAAAATTTTGCCAGGAAAACCTGAGTTCCCGATTCTGGAGAACTTTCAGCAACCTGTAAAGTTTAATGTAAGACCTGACTGCGATATAAACCACCATGAAACCGAGCAGATAAGCAGGAATCTCAACTCCGAAAATCGGTAACTTCGTTTGAGAGGTAATACTTGTGGAAGTAAACCACAACCCCAAAACTACCAGTGCCGTATTTATGGTAGTCAGCAGGGCTAAGATAATTGCCCTGGAAAAGTTCATAAACATCGCTCCCCTCTGATATAAATCTTTTATAGGTAAGCAGAAAGCGCTCTCCGATGGGAAGACGCCGATTTCCCCACCATGAGAGCGCCACTGCTCAACCAGCATTGTCATCTTGACAACCGGTTAAAAAATAAAACGCCTCTCAAAACCTCGCAATAGGTCCGAGAAGCGTCTTTGCTGTAAATACATCTTAGTATTATATAGAGTTGTCGTTAATCATTGTAAGTCTAATATTTTAGTCCAGTTCAACTAGCAACTAGAAACTAGGAACTAGCAACTAAATTGCTTCTTCCCCGGCCTCACCGGTCCTGATACGGACGGCATTTTCCACAGCATAAACAAATATTTTGCCGTCTCCTATCTCACCTGTCCTGGCGGTATTGATGAAAATCCTGATGACCTCATCCACCCATTTGTCTCTGACGACAATTTCTATTTTAATTTTAGGCAGGAGATCAATAGTGTACTCTGTACCACGGTAAACTTCTTTTTTACCTTTTTGTAAACCGCAGCCAATTACTTCTGTTACTGTCATGCCATGGATACCGAATAACCCTAAAGCGTCTTTGATCTCATCAAGTTTGGACGGACGAATAATTGCCTCAATCTTTTTCATTGGGTCTCCTCCTTATACTTTTACTTCGTCTTTCTCTTTATGGTCTTTATTGAGCCCGCGGAATATTATTGATTTCTCTCTGCGCCCTCCGTCTTTTCTCCGCGCTCTCCGCGGTTTTTTATGGAGCATTAACCGACATTGACGGCGCTTCGGATGTCTTCTCGCGGAACTGGTTCCGGCTCAGCGAGGCCGACATAACCAAATCCCGGTATGCCTCTTCACCGTGCATAGTTAAATCAAGTCCTGTCATTTCCTCTTCGGCAGTAGCCCGAATAGGTGTAAAGAGGTTGACAAATTTCAATATGACGAAGGTCCCTATAATAGCGACTGCATAAGTTGCTATTATACTGATGAACTGAGCCTTCATCAAACCTGGGTTCCCGTAAAACAATCCGTCGGCCCCTAAGGGGTTAATAGCTTTGGTGGCAAACAACCCTGTGGCAATCGCTCCCCAGGTTCCCCCGATTCCATGACAACCAAAAGCGTCCAGAGAATCGTCATATCCCAGTCTGGATTTTAGTACACTTACACCAAGGTAACAGAGCGCTCCGCCAACCAATCCGATTAGTAAGGCAGACATCGGGGTGACATATCCGGAACCGGGTGTGATTGCTACAAGACCGGCTACGGCCCCACTTGCCGCTCCCAGAACAGTAGGTTTGCCGTGGTGCAGCCACTCCGCAAACACCCATGATAAAGCGGCAGCAGCAGCAGAAGTGTTTGTGACAACAAAAGCGTTAGCAGCCAAACCATTAGCAGCCAGGGCGCTGCCGGCATTGAAACCAAACCACCCGAACCAGAGTATGCCCGCGCCCAGCACTGTCATTGGGAGTTGATGAGGGAGCATCGGTTCTTTCCCGTGACCCTTTCTTTTGCCCAACACAAGAGCAGCGATTAAGCCCGAGACACCGGAACTGATATGTACCACAGTTCCTCCGGCAAAATCTAAGGCTCCCAAATTACGGATCCAGCCGTTGACTCCCCATACCCAATGGGCCAGGGGGTCATATATAAAGGTGGCCCATAGTAGAATAAAAGCCAGAAAAGCCGGGAATCTCATGCGTTCTGCAATTGATCCTGTGATTAAAGCAGGTGTGATAATGGCGAACATCAGCTGGAACATGGCAAATATTTGGTGGGGAACAGTTGCCGCATAATCAGCGTTAGGAGTCATGCCCACTCCGTGGAAACCGAACCAGCTCAGCGCCCCGATTAAATGGGCTTTGTCAGGTCCGAAGGCCAGTGAATAACCAAACAGTACCCATTGGACGGAAATAAGTGCAATCAGGATAAAGCTCTGCATAATAGTACTTAAAACATTCTTCCGCCGCACCATGCCCCCGTAAAACAGGGCTAAACCAGGTGTCATCAGCATTACCAGGGCGCTGGCGACAATTACCCAGGCGGTGTCCCCGGTGTCAATTGCCGGTGCGTCAGCGGCCCAAGCCGCTCCTGGAACAATAAGAGTAAACAATAGCGCTAAGGTAAAAACTAGTCTTGAAGTTTTCATCGGCGTCACCCCTTATTGAAATTTCTATAATTAAACAAAAAAACTCTCACCCAGGAACTCGGCGCCTATCCCGGACAGAGAGCATCTTTGCTCAATCCTCAAGCACTACTGTGCATTCGGAGTATGAAAACTAAAAAACGCTTTTACAGAAGGAAACCCCTTCCGAAAAGCGTCATTGCCTTGATACATCAATGTATCGATTATTTGATTAAATAAATATTAGCATACAAATTCAGATAATGCAACAGGTTTTTTAGGAAACATGCTTGACCTTTCTGTCACTCAAGTGAATAACTGCTTTGAGCATTGGGGGAGTGACTATAGTTGAAACCAATATCATAATAACCAGGGCTGTAAACAATGAATTGTCGATAAGTTTTGCGTTTAGTCCTATGGATGCTATAATAAGCGCAATTTCCCCTCTTGAAACCATTCCCGTACCAATGACCAGAGACTTTTTCCATCCAAATCCCGATAATTTTGCCCCGGCGCCACATCCAATAACCTTGGTGAGAATTGCGATGATGCTTAAAATTACTATAAACATTAATCCCCCGCTAACTGACTCAACTTTCGCTTTTAACCCTATACTGACAAAGAATACAGGAATCAAAAAAGAATATCCCAGTGCTTCGGATTTTTCCATTAATTC
>Ga0265292_1003040_pt1 | contig 10765 bp, 7 predicted proteins | sample Munlanlewell296A_FD_189080 | JGI IMG/M metagenome (GOLD analysis project Ga0265292, IMG submission 189080) | Leachate microbial communities from a municipal landfill in Southern Ontario, Canada - Leachate well 296A | ecosystem: Engineered > Solid waste > Landfill > Unclassified | place: Canada... | reverse complement strand
GGACGAGATCGGTACGCCATATTGCATCACGGTGGATTTTGATACTTTGGAAAACGACACCGTGACCGTGCGTGATCGCGACACCATGGAACAGGAGCGGGTGAAAACTGAAGAGCTGCCGAATTATTTGAAAGAGCGCTTGGGTAGTTGCTAAAAATATTAAGCTTGCTATAATATAAATAGTCCGCGAGGTAACTCCGGGCTTCCGCCTCTTCGGCGGATCCGCCGAAGAGGCGGAATTTTTATTTAATAATTACAAACATGATAAAAGTTGATCAGGAGACTTGCATCGGCTGTGGCACCTGCGTGGCACTCTGCCCCGATACATTCAAACTGAATGATCAAGGAAAGTCCGAAGTCATCAGCCAGAAGGACGTAGCGTGCGCCAAGAATGCCGCCGCCAGCTGTCCGACTCAATCCATTTCCGTTGATTAATTTCGCTGACATAAAAAACGACTTCAGATTTATCGGGGTTGTTTTTTTGTTGAAAAAAATGTAATCTGTGGTTACGAATATGAACCTAGAACAGGTTAAAAAATTAAACATCCCACAAAAACCCGGTTGTTACCAATATTTTAACCAGGCGGGCAAGATTATTTATGTCGGTAAAGCGGCAAACTTGAAGTCGCGAGTACTTTCCTATTGGCAAAAAAGCGCCGAGCATACGCCGACGAAGTGGGCGATGCTTAAGCGCATTATCAGAGTTGATTGGGTTGAGACAGACAGCGAAATTGAGGCGCTGCTGCTTGAGGCAAATTTGATTAAGAAGCATCAACCGGAGTTCAATGTGCTGTTACGCGACGATAAACGGTTTGTCTATATCAAAGTGTCGCTGGGCGACGAGATTCCCGGTGTGTTCGTGACCAGGAAAATTGACAAGACCGGCCGCTATTTCGGGCCGTTCGTTTCTACGCAAGCGGCGCGCGAGACAGTAAAAACTTTACGCAAAATCTGGCCTTACTGCACGGTGCGCAAACCGCAAGCCAAGCCCTGTTTTTATTATCAGATTAATCGCTGTCTTGGTATTTGCGGTGGCGTAGTTTTTAAAAAAGAATATCTGACCAAAGTAATTAAACCGACAATTTTATTTTTGGAAGGCAAAAAACAATTGTTAATTAACAATTACAAATTACGAATTAATAAATTGGATAGAGAAACAAAGAAAGAAAAAGATGATAATAAAAGAGAAGAGCTTGCGCATGAGTTAGGGCAGTTAAAATTTCAGCTTGGTAATATGGAGCAGGTATTGGCGCACGCAAATATCTTGGGTCTTTTGGATAAGTACGCGGCGGATGTGGTGGAGCTGGCGAAGCTTTTGGGGCTGCCGCGCGTGCCGCTGCGGATTGAGGGCTATGATATTTCCAATATTTTTGGACAAGAAGCGGTCGGCTCGATGGTGGTATTCGCCGAAGGTGAGCCGGATAAAAATGAATATCGGAAATTCAAGATCCGTATCGGGCAGGGGCTGGCGAATGATGTTGGAATGTTGAAGGAGGTGTTGGAGCGGAGGTTCGCGCACACCTCACCCCAACCCTCTCCTTCTAAAGGAGAGGGAGCAATTGCATCGTCCCCTCTCCTTGCCAAGGAGGGGGATAGGCCAGTCCTGAGCGCAGTCGAAGGGGTGAGGTCAGATGCGAAGAACAAAGAACAATGGCCTTCTCCCGACCTTATAATTATTGACGGTGGCAAAGGGCAGGCTAACATTGCCGCAGCTGTTTTAAAGAAAAATAAACTGGATATTCCGATAATCGCTATTTCCAAGGGGCTCGGCCTCCGTTCAGCAATGGCTCTGGATAAATTATTTTTTCCGGGTGAAAAGAAGCCGCTGGAATTGTCGCTTTCTTCACCAGCGATGCATCTGATCAAGCGCGTGCGCGACGAGGCGCATCGCTTCGCCATCGGCTATCATCGGAAATTGAGGAGTAAAAATTTTTTAGCCGAGCGCTTCTAAAAAATCTGTTTTAATGGAACGCGGCGTGATGCCGTGTTTTTTGTTGTAGGCTTTTTGGATTTTGCGGCGGCGCTCAGTTTCCTTGATGGCATAACGTACTGCCGGCGTGAGTTTGTCGGCGTACATAATCACCCGCCCTTCAACGTGTCGCGCGGCACGGCCCATGGTTTGGATCAGGGAAGTTTCGTTGCGCAAGAAACCGGACATATCAGCGTCCAAAATTGCGACAAGCGAGACTTCAGGCAGGTCCAGGCCTTCGCGCAAGAGGTTGATGCCGACCAGCACATCGTATTTGCCCTTTCTTAAGTCATGCAAGATTTTAATCCGCTCCAGTGTATTAACTTCGCTATGCAGATATTGGACCTTGATTTTCCCGCCTCCTCGGCGGGCAGGCCCGTCTGCTCGCCTCGCTGAAGCTCCGGCGAAGCGGGTCGATGATGAGGGTTGTTCGCGCAGATATTCTGTCAGTTCTTCTGCCATCCGTTTGGTCAGAGTGGTAATCAACACCCGCTGGCCCTTGGCTACGGTTTTATTGATTTCAACAATTACATCCTGAATCTGATTTTTGCTCGGCCGCATTTCGACAGCCGGATCAAGCAAGCCGGTCGGGCGGACGATTTGCTCCACCACCTGCTTGGAATTTCTTATTTCAAATTTCTGAGGCGTGGCGCTGACAAAAATCACCTGATTGATTTTCTGATAAAACTCCTGAAAATTAAGCGGCCGGTTGTCAATTGCGCTCGGCAGGCGAAAACCGTAATTCACCAGAGTCTCTTTGCGTGAGCGGTCCCCGGCATGCATGCCGCGGATTTGCGGCAGACTGGCATGCGATTCATCAACGAACATCAAAAAATCTTTTGGATAAAAGTCTATCAGGGTGGAGGGCGGTTCGCCTTCAGACCGCCCGGTCAGATGGCGTGAATAATTCTCAATGCCGTTGCAATAGCCAATCTGTTCCATCATTTCCAAATCATAGTTGACCCGCTGCTGAAGGCGTTGCGCTTCCACTAATTTTTTTTCTTTTTTCAAAACTTTCAGCCGCATTGCCAATTCTTCACGAATGGTATGTAGCGCAATCCTGACCCGTTCAACCGGTGTCATAAAATGCTTGGCCGGCAGGATAGTAATTTCGCTCAACTCGCTACCGGCATCGGAAAAATCGCCGGACCAGACAAGCGTTTTCCCCGGCTGTACGGTGTAGATGATGATTTTTTCAATCAGATCGCCATTGAGCTCAAAGCGCACCACCGCCTCGCCGGTCGCCAGATGGACGTCAATCCGCTCGCCTTTGACACGAAATTGTCCGCGTAAGAATTCCAGGTCGTTTCGTTCATATTGAATTTTTATCAACCGGCGCAACAGTTCATTGCGTTTAATTTTTTCGCCTTTAGCAAAGCGTTGGCTCAAGGTTTCATAATCCTCGCGCTCGCCCAGACCGTAGATACAGGAGACCGAGGCGACGATTATCACGTCGCGGCGATTCAAAAGCGACTGGGTGGAGGCGTGGCGCAGACGGTCAATTTCCTCATTGATGGTTGATTCTTTCTCAATGTAAGTGTCCGTATGCGGGATGTAGGCCTCGGGCTGATAGTAGTCATAGTAGGAGACGAAATAGTGTACCGCATTGTTAGGAAAGAATTTTTTGAATTCACCATAAAGCTGGGCGGCCAGCGTTTTGTTGTGGGAGATGACGAGCGTCGGTTTTTGCGCCGTCTCAATCACTTTAGCCATAGTCAAAGTCTTGCCGCTACCAGTCACGCCCAAGAGCGTTTGTTCGCGGTATTTTTTTTGGAGGCCCTCCACCAATTTGGCAATCGCTTGTGGCTGATCGCCCGCCGGTTGAAATTTACTTTTAAATATAAATTTAGAACTCATATTTTTAAATTTAGGCTGACCTGCCCCGCCACTTCCTTGGAAATACTTTGAAAATTGAAAGTTGGAAGGCGAAGCCGCTTTACCATAAAACGATTTTAAATAAAAGTATATGGATTGAAGTGGCGGGGTCGCCCGCCGGTTGAAATTTACTTTTAAATATAAATTTAGAACTCATATTTTTAAATTTAGGCTGGGGTCGCCGGCGGGCTTAAACTCGAATTAGATTTTAATTTGATTGCTTTCATTAACCAAAGAATTATATCATTTGACATTGATTTTTGGCAATTGTTTTAGGGCGGATATTTTGCTAAGATATATTTAAGATAAGCTAAACGACCGTATGAGATTATTTAAGCGCCACGATGGAGAAATTAGTTTAACAGTAATAAATTTTGCCAGATTGCTTTTTCTGGGGCTGTTTGTTTTTGAACTGTTAAATTATTTGGATGTATTGGAATTTAACACGCAATACACTTGGCTGGGTTTAGTTATCACTTCAGCCGCGGCTTTTATCCTGTTGGAAATAGTTGCATATCAATATCAAAAAATCAAAAACCATCGCCTGCATTGGATAATTTGGATTATTACGGTTGTGGCTTTAGGGCTTGATGCTTTTGGCGATTTTTTTCATCTTTACGGCCGTTTTTCTTGGTGGGACCAAGTGGTGCACTACGGTGTATCCGTGATTGCCTCCTTTGTGCTTTTTAGCATTATCAGCGCTTTTTGGATTGATAAATTCAAATTTAGTTTGTTATTCAAATCGGGTCGTCTTAAGTTGGCCCTGCTATTGTCTTCTTCCATAACCATGTCTTTGTCCGCGCTTTACGAGATTGAAGAGTATCTTGAAGATTTGATATTTCATACCAACCGCTTGGGACCGGGAACCGATACGGCTAACGATTTGTCGTTTAATCTTTTGGGAGTTTTAACCACGGTTGTCTTTATCACTGTATACTATTTAATTACTCATAAGCGCGAGGTGATTGAGTGATTATTTTATTTTGACTTTTAGCTTAAATTAGGTTAAAATATCCATGATAACACGATACCTGAATATCGTTTTTTTATTTTATGGCAAAATTGCAAAACAACGAACTGAAAGCGAAAAGTTTTTTTCCTGAATTGGAAGAAGAGGTTTTGCGTTTTTGGGACAAGGCGAAAATTTTTGAGCAGTCCGTAACCTCACCCCCACCCTCTCCTTCGCAAGGAGAGGGAGTAATAAAGGATTATGTTTTTTATGATGGCCCGCCCTTCGCTACCGGTTTGCCGCACTACGGCCATATTGTAGCGAGCCTGATGAAGGACGTGGTGCCGCGTTATTGGACGATGCGCGGTTTCAGGGTAGAGCGCAAATGGGGCTGGGATTGCCATGGTTTGCCGATTGAAAATATTGCTGAAAAAGAACTCGGTTTTAAGCGGAAACAGGATATCATTGAATATGGCATTGATAAGTTCAATGAGTTTTGCCGTTCAAAGGTCCTGTCTTATGTAGAAGACTGGAAGGTAATCATCCGTCGCCTGGGCCGTTGGGCTGACATGGAAAATGACTACAAAACCATGGATTTGCCATTCATGGAATCAGTCTGGTGGGTGTTCAAACAACTTTGGGACAAGGGTTTAATTTATGAAAGTTATCGTTCAATTCACATCTGTCCGCGTTGCGAGACTACCTTGTCGCAACAGGAGGTGACTGAAGGTTATAAAGAGGGCATAAAAGATTTGTCGGCGACAGTGAAGTTTGAGCTGGTTGATGAACCGGGCACTTTTGTCCTTGCTTGGACTACTACGCCCTGGACCTTGATTGGTAATACGGCGCTGGCGGTTGGTGAAGATATTGAATATCAAAAATTAAAGTTTAAAGATGATTGTAATTATTTGAGTTGTAAAAAGGGAGATGAAATAATAATTGCTAATGACAGGCATGTTGAGTCAAATGTTTTTGGATCCATTATACATTATGAGACGGCCGAAATGGTAAAAGATAGAAAATATTATGTAAATTTTAATAAAAATAATAATAAACAAAAAATAGAATTTAGCAGTAAAACACTACTTGATAGTAGTGATTTGGTCGGCAAAAAATATAAACCTTTGTTTGATTACTATTTATCGCGGACTAACATTGATCAAACACTGACTGACGCAGAAAAAAATCAGCGTAAGTCCGTGTCCAGTCCGCAAGAGTCAGCGTCTAAGGGTTGGAAAATATATGCGGGCGATTTTGTCTCAACCGAAGACGGTACTGGCATCGTGCATATCGCTCCGGCTTTCGGCGAAGACGACTTAAGCCTCAGCAAAGAAAAAAACCTACCATTCGTCCAGCATTTGGGTATGGACGGCGTGATAAAATCTGAAGCGGTTGATTTTGCCGGCTTGCATGTCAAGCCGATTGAGGATGTGCAGGCGACCGACAAAAAAATTGTCGATTGGTTGGATAAAAATAATAAACTGTTCAAGGCGGAGCAGTACGAACATAACTATCCGCATTGCTGGCGTTGCGAAACGCCGTTGTTGAACTATGTCACCGCCTCCTGGTTCGTGAAGGTCCTTGATCTGAAGCCGGCGATGTTAAAAAACGCCAAAGAAATCAACTGGTCGCCTGAACATATCAAGGAAGGCCGCTGGGGTAAGTGGCTTCTGGGCGCGCGTGATTGGTCAATCAGCCGCCAGCGTTTTTGGGCCTCGGTAATGCCGCTGTGGCGCTGCCAAGGCAACGAAGTCAAAAGTCAAAAGTCCCAGCCCAAGGCTGGTCCGCCTCGGGCGGAAAAAGTCAAAAGTGAAAGTCAATATTCAAAAGGATGCGGGCATACAATTGTTTTTGGTTCTGTTTCAGAATTGGAACAATTGTCCGGTGAAAAAATTACCGACTTACACAAACACATTGTAGACAACATAACTTTTAAATGCGAGAGGTGCCAAGGCACGATGACGCGCGTCCCGGATGTGCTGGATACCTGGTTTGACTCCGGCTCTATGCCTTACGCGCAGATGCATTATCCGTTTGAGAATAAGGAGAAATTTGAGGCGAATTTTCCGGCCGAGTTTATCGCCGAGGGTCCGGATCAAACCCGCGCTTGGTTTTATTATCTGCACGTGCTGGCGACTGCCATTCAAGACAAGCCGGCCTTCAAAAACGTGATCGTTAATGGCATTGTTTTGGCTTCGGACGGCAAGAAGATGTCTAAGCGATTGAATAATTACACCGATCCGGCGGTTATTCTTGAGCAGTATGGCGCCGACGCTATCCGTTATTATCTTTTGTCTTCTTCGGTGATGATGACTGAGGATTTGAATTTTTCTGATCAGGGAGTGGTTGAGGCATTGCGCAAGAATTTGATGGTGCTCTGGAATGTTTATAAGTTCTACGAGCTTTTCACGAATGATTACGAATTCAAAGCGAATCAACACGAATCAAATAATATTTTAGATAAGTGGATTGTTGCGAGGTTAAACCAATTGATCGGAGAGGTGACGAAACAGATGAATGCTTATAATCTGCCGCGCTCGGTCCGGCCAATCGGCGATTTTATCAATGATTTGTCCACCTGGTATTTGCGCCGTTCGCGTGAGCGGTTCAAAAGCGAAGATAAAAAAGATAAGGAAGCTGCGATTACAACCACCAAATATGTTTTAATTAAGCTGTCAAAAGTGATGGCGCCGTTTATGCCTTTTATCGCCGAGCAAATTTGGCAGAAAGTAACCGGCAATAATTTTCAGGATGATAGTAGAAGCGTGCATCTGGAGGCGTGGCCCTCCTTCGCCAAGGCTTCGGAGGGCGAGCCAGAAATTATTGAGCAAATGGTGTTAGTTAGAAAAATTGTTGAGGCGGGTCTAGCGGCGCGCGATGCGGCCGGGATTAAAATTCGTCAGCCGTTGCCGTATTATCAAACCAACCTCATCAAAGAATTGTTGGATGAGTTGGCGCAACTGATAAAGGACGAATTGAATATTTTGGAATTAAAGTTCGGAGCAGATGAACTCGGTACAGAACTGACCGAGGAATTGAAACTGGATGGCGTGCGGCGGGAGCTGGTGCGGTCCATCAACAATCTGCGTAAGAACGGCGGCTTGACAATTGCCGACCGAGTCGCGATTTATTGGAGTATCGGCGAGGCAGATTTTGCCGCGCCTATGGCCAAACAGGTTTTTGAAAAATTCGGCGAGGAGATAAAGAAAGACACCTTGGCCGACAGCATTGAGCATGAATACAACCAAGAAGCGCCGCAAACCAAGGAGGTAAAAATTAACGGCGAAACGGTTTGGCTCGGGATTAAAAAGATGTAACAAAATGAATCATCGAGCAAAAGCATTAGTTTTACTCTCTGGCGGGCTGGATTCCATGCTCTCAGCTCGGATTTTGATGGAGCAAGGTGTGGAGGTGACCGGCATAACCTTCATCAGTAATTTTTTTGGTGCGGCCAAGGCGCGCAAGGCGGCCGAACAGCTTGGAATAAAATTGATTGAAGAGGATTTCAGTGAAGAGCATTTGGCGCTGGTGAAAAACCCGAAATACGGTTATGGCAAGAATCTGAATCCGTGCATTGACTGTCACGCGCTGATGCTTAGACGGGCAGGAGAGAACCTCACCCCGACCCCCTGCCCGCAATGCTTGCGCAAGCGAGGCAGGCGGGTCTCCTTGGAAAGGAGAGGGGGGAAGGAAGAGAGCTTCGATTTTGTCGCTACCGGCGAGGTGCTGGGCCAGCGGCCGATGTCGCAGAACAAAAACTCTTTGTCTACGGTCGCCAAATATTCAGGCGTGGGCGATCGTCTGGTGCGCCCGCTTTCAGCCCAGTTGCTTGACGAAACGGCACCGGAAAAGGCCGGTTTAATTGATCGGAATAAATTATTGGGTATCAGCGGCCGCTCGCGCAAGCGGCAGATTGAACTGGCGGCTCACTATGGCCTAAAAGATTATCCTAGTCCGGCCGGCGGTTGTTTACTCACCGACCCGGGCTATAGTAATAAATTGAAAGAACTTTTTGCAGCCTGGCCGGAATGTTCAGGAGGCGATACGGAACTGATTAAGCACGGCAGAGTATTTTGGCTGTCTTCAGAAATCAACGGCTTCATCGAAAAAAATTTATTAGTTATCGGGCGCAATCAAGATGACAACCAGGCCTTGCAAAAATTGGCAAAATCAGGTGATATTATAGTAGAATTAGCTGACGAAATCGGACCGACCGCTTTGATTAGGATCAATAACGCGGATTTGAAAATTAGCGACCGGGAATTTGAATTAATAGTGCCAGAGGTTATTAATTATGATCGGTTGAAATTTGGCGAAGCTAAGACGAAAGAGGAGATTATCGGTCTCGTCGCCACGTTAACCGGTTATTACGCTGTAAAAGTTCGCGGGAAAAAGGTTAAAGTAAAAGTGCATAATATATTAAAAACTAATTAAATCGGGATGATCAGAATAAAATCGAATTATTGATTCGCAATATTCGGGAGTAATTCGTAATCATTCGCGATAAAAAAACTTATGACAACCACCCTCTGGATCGTGCTTGGTGTCGTGGCGGCGCTGGTCGTCTACGTCATCGCCATGTACAATGGCTTAATCCGCCTGAAGAACCGCGTCAATGAAGCTTGGAGCGACATTGATGTGCAATTGAAACGCCGTTATGATCTGATTCCGAACTTGGTTGAAACGGTCAAAGGTTATGCCGCTCACGAGCAGACGACTTTTGAGAAGGTGATTGCGGCGCGCAATGTGGCCATGAACGCTTCTGCCGGCGAGGCCAAGGCCAAGGCGGAAAACGCCTTGTCCGAGACCTTGAAGTCCATTTTTGCTCTAGCTGAAGCTTACCCTGATTTGAAAGCGAACCAGAACTTTCTGGAACTCCAACGGGAACTCTCTGACACCGAAAATAAGATTCAGGCTTCACGCCGCTTCTACAACGGCAACGTCCGCGACTTCAACACCGCGATCGAGGTCTTCCCAACTAATCTGATTGCCAACACGCTGGGCTTCAAGGCGCGCGAGTTCTTTGCCGCGGATGAATCCGAAAAAGAGCCGGTCAAAGTTAAATTTTAAATTGCATAACGCATAACTCATAACGCATAACGAATTAGTTGTTGTGTTACGTGTTACGCGTTACGTGTTACGCGAGCATGGCTACCCTCTACACTCAAGCTGATTCGAACAAAAGCAAGACCTGGTTTTTCATGGCTGGTTTTTTTGTGTTTGTGATTCTGATTGGTTATGTCTTCAGTTACGCGTTGGATAATTCCGGTATTTTGGTTTTTGCGGTTGCTTTCAGCATCGTTTCCAGTTTTGTAAGTTACTGGTGGTCAGATAAGATTGTACTCGCGATGAGCGGTGCCAAGGAATTGACACACGACACTAACCGTGAGATTTATTATTTGGTGGAAAATCTTTGCATCACCGCCGGTCTGCCGACGCCGAAGATCTATATTATTGATGACACGGCGCCAAACGCTTTCGCTACGGGCCGTGATCCGCAGCACGCGGTCATCGCCCTGACAACCGGTATAATTCAGAAATTAGAAAAAACCGAGCTGGAGGGCGTAATCGCTCACGAGCTTTCGCATATCGGCAACCGTGATATGCTCTTGGCCACCTTGGTGACCGTGATGGTCGGCATCATTGTCTTACTCGCCGACTGGTTTCGGCGCTGGACATTTTTTGGCAGACGCGGCCGGGATCGCGAGGGAGGCGGTCAGTTGGCGGCGATTATGATGATTGCGGCGATAATTTTATCCATTTTAGCTCCTTTATTTGCTCAACTGATGCGCCTTGCCATCTCGCGCAAGCGTGAGTTCTTGGCAGATGCTTCAGGCGCGCTCTTAACTCGCTACCCGGAGGGTCTTGCCCGCGCTTTGGAAAAAATTTCAGCCGACCGAGAACCATTAGAAGTTGCTAACCGCGCCACCGCGCATCTTTACATCGCCTCACCTTTCAAAGAAGACGGCGAC